>Ga0315545_1003675_pt1 | contig 13000 bp, 13 predicted proteins | sample SalMarSW160210MG_FD_203096 | JGI IMG/M metagenome (GOLD analysis project Ga0315545, IMG submission 203096) | Salt marsh sediment microbial communities from the Plum Island Ecosystem LTER, Massachusetts, United States - Salt Marsh Sediment SW1602-10 ... | reverse complement strand
TTCTGGGAGCGCATCGTGCGCCGCCCCGCCGTCGCGGAGTTCGTCCGGCACGTCGTCGGGCAGGAAATCACCGGGCTCACCCGGCGGGGCAAGTACCTCTTCTTTCACCTCGGCGGCGGCGGGCTGCTCGTGATGCACCTGAAAATGACCGGCTCCTTGCTCATCGACCCGGCCGAGGACAGGTTCACGCGCGCTATCCTGGAGCTGGATAACGGCACCGCCCTGCATTTCTGGGACCCGCGCAAGTTCGGGGTGATGTGGCTGGACGACAGCGAGGACGCCGTGGCCGCCAGGCTGGGCCCGGAGCCACTGGAGGCAGCCTTCACCCCGGAGGTGCTGGTGGGGCGGCTGCGTAACCGGAAGGCCCCGGTCAAGCCGCTGCTCCTCGACCAGGGGGTAATCGCGGGCATCGGCAACATGTACGCCGACGAGGCCCTCTTCGGCGCCAGGATTCACCCGCTGCGTCCGGGGGGGAGCCTCACCGGGGAGGAAATAGCCCGGCTCCATGCCTCCATCCGCCGCGTGCTGCGCAAGGCCCTAGCCAGCCGGGGGGCCAGCGTCCGCAACTACATCCGCCCCGACGGGCGGCCCGGCACCGCCCACGAGGAGTTTAACGTGGCACACGGCGTCGGCAAGCACTGCCCCAGCTGCGGGACGCCCATCCAGCGCCTGGTGGTGCGGGGGCGCGGCACCTATATCTGTCCGGTGTGCCAGGTACTGACGTAACAAATATCGTTGACGCCGCGGCCGCAATAGTATATTTTATGGGGGACGGTTTCCTTACCGAATAAATTTACAGGGAGGCTGAATTGACAACGCAGGGAACGATCGGGGCGGCGTTACCCGGTGTCGGTACGTCCTACGATAACGCCTGGCGGCGGCTCTGGAAGTGCTTCGTGGAGCTGCTCCTGTTAATCATCATCTACATAGTTATCAGTATTCCATCGGGCGTGGGCGGCTGGTTTCCCAACAGCCCCGCCAGCCCCGCGCTGGGATTTTTTACATTCCTGTATAGTGTTTTTGTGATGGCGCCGGTGGGCTACGGAGTGGCCTTCGCCTCTCTCAAGGCCGCCCGCGGAGAGAAGCCCGAGGTCGCCGACATGTTCGAGGGCTTCAAGACCTACTGGAACGTGGTGGCGGCCGGCCTGCTGGTGAGTGTCATCGTCGTCGTCGGCCTGGTGCTGCTCATCGTGCCGGGTATTATCTTCGCCTGCAAGCTGGCCTTCGTGCCCTACCTGGTGATGGACAGGAAGATGGAGGCCACCGAGGCCATCCGGACGAGCTGGAACATGACCAACGGCCGCGCCGGGATAATTTTTCTCATGGGGCTGCTGGCCATTCCCATCTTCATCGCCGGGGCGATCTGTTTCGGCGTGGGGGTGATAATCTCGGCGATGTGGGTCTCGCTGGCCTTCGCCTCGTACTACCAGTCCGTCAGCGCTCCCGGCGGGGCGCCGCCAGCTCCGGCCACGGCAGGCTAGCCGGGGCTAGAGGCAATTCTTGAGGCGCTTTACTTCCCGCATCAACTCGGTGAACTGCTCCGGGTAGAGGGACTGCATCCCGTCGGAGAGGGCGTGGGCGGGGTCGTGGTGCACCTCGACGAGGAGGCCGTCGGCGCCGACGGCGATAGCCCCCCGGGAAAGCGGGATGACGTAGTCGCGCCGCCCGGCGGCGTGGGACGGGTCGACGATGATGGGGAGGTGGCTGACCTCCTTGATGGAGGGGATGGCGCTCAGGTCGAGGGTATTGCGGGTATTATCGGCGAAGGTGCGGATGCCCCGCTCGCAGAGGATTACGCCGGGGTTGCCCTCGGACATGATGTACTCGGCGGCCATGAGCCACTCGTCGATGGTGGCGGCGAAACCCCGCTTGAGCAGGACGGGCTTCTTCATCTGGCCGGCCAGGCGTAATAGCGAGTAGTTCTGCATGTTCCGGGCGCCTATCTGGACGATGTCGGCGTATTTCTCCACGGCGGTCAGGCTCTCGCTGTCGATGGCCTCGGTGACGATGAGGAGGCCGGTCTCGCGGCGGACTTTATCCAGTATCTTGAGTCCCTTTTCTCCCAGACCCTGGAAGGCGTAGGGGGAAGTGCGCGGCTTGAAGGCCCCGCCGCGGAAGACCTGCGCCCCGTGCTCTTTGACGATGGCGGCGATGGTGAGGGCCTGCTCCTCGCTCTCCACGGCGCAGGGGCCGGCCATGATGACCGGCTCCCCGGTGCCGATTTTTATCCCGCCGATGGTGAGCACCGAGGGCTCGGTATGTGTCTCGCGGCTGACGAGCTTGTAGGGCTTGGTGACCGGGATAGTCTCCTTGACGCCGGGAAGCGCCCGGAGCCCGGTATCCTCCACCGGCCCCTTATTGCCGATGATGCAGATGGCGGTTCGCTGGGCGCCGGGCATGGGGACGCCCCGGAAGCCCAGGCGCTGGATTTCGGCGATGACGGCCTCTACCTGTTCCGCGGTGGCATCGTTCTTCATGACGACCAGCATGTTATCTCTATCTCCCCGGTTTCCTGATTATCATCATAGCACAAATACGGCGGCTGGCTAGCCCTTTTTATCCATTATTTCCCTGAGGGCGGCGGTATAGGCATCGCAGGTCTCGGCGTTGAAGAGGACGAAGACGACCTCTTTGACGGAGCCCGGCCGGGCCAGGAATTTCACCACCTCGCCCACGGCGATGCGGGCGGCGGCCTCCAGGGGGTAGCCGTAGGCGCCGGTGCTGATGGAAGGGAAGGCGATGCTGGCGAGGTTATTGGCGGCGGCCAGCTTGAGGCTCTCGCGGTAGGCGCTGGCCAGCTTCTCCGGCTCGCCGCTGCCGCCGCCGCGCCAGATGGGCCCGACGGTATGGATGACGTGCCTTGAAGGCAGGTTGCCGGCGGTGGTGATGACGGCCTGGCCGGTGGGCAGGCGCCCCTGCCGCGCCACGATTTTTTTACACTCTTCCAGTATGGCCGGCCCGCCGGCGCGGTGGATGGCCCCGTCCACGCCGCCGCCGCCCATCAGGCCGGAGTTGGCCGCGTTGACGATGGCATCGGTGGCCTGGCCGGTGATATCGCCCCGGGTTATCGTCAGGCTGGCTTCGTTGACGGTATAGGTCAGGTCCTGGCTCATGGTATCACCCCCGCTTGCATTAATCGCTGGCGTGAAGGTAGTCTATGGCCCAGACCACGGCGTCTTCCCCGGTGAGGTCGAGGATTTCATCCGGCCAGATGCCCTGGCCCTCGATGAGCCGCCCGTTGGGGGTCAGCCAGCGGGCGGTGGTGATGTAAATGCCGGAGCCGTCGTCGAGGCGGCGCAGGATATTGACGCTGCCTTTGCCGAAGGTAACGGTGCCCGCGATGAGGGCCCGGCCGTGGTCCTGCAGGGCGCCGGAGAGCACCTCGGAGCCCGAGGCGCTGGCGCTGTCCACCAGGACGACCATGGGCAGGTCGGTGGTTTCCCTGGCGGTGAGGACGTTAAGCGTTACCGCCTGTCCCTGGCTATATTCCACGGCCACCACGGTGCCCTCCTCGATAAAACGGCTGGCAACTTCGACGACGGTATCGAGCAGGCCGCCGGGGTTGCCGCGCAGGTCGAGGACGATACCGGCGGCACCGGCCGCGTACATATCGGCGAAGACGGGCGTCAGCTCGTCGTCGGTGCGGTCGGAGAACTGGGTGATGGCGATATAGGCGATGTCGTCACGCATCTCAAAGTAAACGCTGGGCACCTCGATGCGGCTCCTGACGATGCTTATCTCGACCGGCTCGGTCTCGCCCTCGTGGAGGACGAGGAGGGTAACCTCCGTCCCCTGGGGGCCGCGGATGCTGATAATGGCCTTGGCCAGGCTCATGCCGTCGACTGGCTCGCCGTCGATGGCCACGATAATATCGCCGGCCCTTATGCCAGCCGCCTCCGCCGGCGAGCCGGCGATAGGGGCGATGATGACGATTTCCTCATCCTCCGTGGTGGCCACGTAGGCCCCGATGCCGTCGAACTCGCCTTCCAGGCTGGTCATACCCAGCTCATAGAACTCGGCCTCCAGATAGGACGTGTACGGGTCGTCGAGTGCCTCCAGCATGCCATCGATGGCGCCCCGGCTCAGGGCGGCGGGGTCGAGCCTGTCCGGGTCGAAGTAGTCGCGATAGATAATATCCCAGGCCTGCCGGATGACGTCCAGCCCCTCGGTGGTAGGGGAGGTGTGGGAGGCGCCGAAGATATAGCCGCCGCCGAAGGCGATGGCGGCGGCGACGACCACCAGCATGGCGATACTGAGCTTGGATAGCTTGGACAATAAAATAGGCCCCCGGATAATTATCTAACTAATCATACCATAAATAATATGGCTTCAGGAGAATATTATTCTAGTTGCCTGGCGGCAGGGAAGCGGGCCGGTGTGGCATTTCCGGGAGCGGTGATGTAAAATGTTGCCGGGTGTAGGGCGAAGCGAGATACTGGACTAACGGAGGGCTGTATGGCCAAGCGAGAGAAACCCGAAGTCTCCCGGGAAGCGGTGCTCAAGCGCCTGAAAAGGATTGAAGGGCAGCTGCGCGGCCTGCAGCGGATGGTGGCCGAGGAGCGGGAGTGCGAGAGCATCGTGACGCAAATGGCGGCGGTTCGCTCGGCTATTGACAGCGTCGGGGCGCTGGTGCTGAACAACTACATCAAGATATGCGCCCCGCATAACGGCAGTATTGATGACCCCGATGTGTATGAGTCCATGGTGCGGGTGGTGGGCGTGTGGGGGCGGGTGCGGCTGGGTGAGTAACTACATCTAAAAGGACAACCTCTACTTTTTCTTAGCGGCAGCCTCTTTGTACCAAAGGCCATAATGGTTCTGGGCGTACTTGCGGGATACCTTGCCGTCCAGCATGGAGCGCAGCGATTCCGTCATCCTGGGGTGAATGACACCCAGGTAGATGTGCACCAGTAACATCAGCAGGGCCACGATGAAGGCGACGTCGTGGGCGATGACCGACCACTGAAAGACGCCCGGCGGGAGGCTCGACTTAAAGAACCACATGAGCAGGCCGGAGACCAGAAAGATAACGCTGGTGACCACGACTATCAGCTGCCAGGCCTTCTGGCCGGGATTGACATGCCCCTGCGGCAGCATCTTCTCCTCGGCGCCGCCGAAGTAGTAGTCCGGGGCCAGGCAGACCCAGCGGAAATCGGCGCTCCCCCAGGTAAAGGTCTCCTTGATAAAGTGCCAGGACATCCTCGGGTTGATGGCGACGTAAATCAAAGGCACCCCGACGAAGAACACCACGGCGATGCGGTGGATGGAGCGGGTAAGGCCGCCGGCGGCGGCACCCCCCAGGCCGGGGAAAAAGAGGATGGCCCCGGTAATGAGCAGCGCCAAGAAGGCGGCGGTATGAATCCAGTGAAACCAGATGGTGCGTTTTCTGAACCGTTCCACGGTACGTGCTTCTGCCATTACTTCTCTCCCCGGGCCATCCTGATTCGGCTGACCAGATAGTTGAGTCCGAAACCGGCCACGGCGGCCGCCACCAGGCCGGTGCCCACCCATTTGAAGATATCGCGTACGGTGACGGCGTCCGGTACCTGCGGGTCGGTAGGGAGCCCGTATACCTCCGGTGCGTCATCGAGGACGTACATCACGTGCAGGCCGTGCAGCTCGTCGACGCCGTAGACCGAAGCCTGCGGAACGGTCGGCTGCAGCTCCTCGACCCTGTTCTCGGCGGCGGTAATCAAATCTGAGCGCTGGCCGAACTGAATGGCCCCGGTGGGGCAGGCGGCGGCGCAGGCGGTGGGCAGCCCCTCGGCGACGCGGTCCTGGCAGAAGGTGCATTTGTTCATAATGGCCACGCCGGTGACGGCGGTGTCGTCCATCTGCGGTATGCCGAAGGGGCAGAACTCGGCGCAGTACCCGCAGCCGGTGCACTTGGCCTGGTCGTACTGGACGAAGCCGAGCGAGTTATAGCTCAGGGCGCCGGTGGGGCAGACCTCGACACAGGCGGCCTGGGTGCAGTGATTGCACGCCTGCTTGCGGGAGACCCAGCCCCCGTCCTTTTTCACCGGGTGCAGCGTCGTCCAGACGGTGGCAGACAGCGGCGGCGGCTCGTTCACATCCGGTTGTGTGGTCTCTCCCAGCTGGTTGTATTCCTTGCAGGCGGCGTAGCACCACCAGCAGCTGACGCACTTGGTAACGTCCACCACCATGGCCAGCCCGGCGTGGGTCTGTTCCCTGGCCAGGGCCCGGGCCGGCGGCTGCAGCATGAGCAGACCGGCGGCACCGGCGGTACCGGCGGCCCCCTTGATAAACTCTCGACGCGTAATCTTCATCGGCAAGCTATTCCCCTACAGGTTCCGGAAATTCGTCAACGACGACGTTCTGGTTGGCGGCCTGTTCCTCGGCCCGGATATCGTCTTCGGTCAGGAAGAGGGTGATATTGGTGTGGCAGGCATCACAGCTTTCGGTCTGCGGGGTGTGCAGCTGGATGTTGTGCGGGGTGGCGTACTTCCAGGTGGACACGGCGTCGAAATCCGGCAGCAGGTCGGTGCCGTAAAAATCACAGGTGCCGGTGCAGGTCGGCACGTGGCGCAGCACCACGTACTCGTAAGGTCTCTCGGCCGACCGCAGCGGATTATAGCCGATTTCAAATTGAATGACCGAGGGCTCGCTGACGCGGCAGGGCTGCCCTTCCTCATCCAGGGCGATGTGGCAGCTGTAGCAGTTCTTGTAGGCTACGGAGTGGCAGACCTGGCAGGACATGTCGCCCAGGTGCTGCTCGTGCTGGGGGTTGTCGGCGGTATCCGTCCAGACATCGGCATGGCACTCCTCACACTGGATGACCGCCGGGTTATCGTAGCGGTTTTCCACTTCCGTCCCGCTGCCGTGGAGGTCGTTGTAGTGGCAGTCGGTGCAGAGCATCGTTTCCTGTGTCCAGTGGACGTCGGCGGGGTAGCCCTCGTTCTGGCCGAGGTACTCGGCGCCGACACGGGAGCCGTGGCAGGCGATGCAGTTATACTGCATGGACGGGGTCTGGCGGAACTCGTGGCCGGAGACGAGGCCGCCGCCCAGCTCGTCGGGGCGGCTGACGTGACATTGTCCACAGGTGGTGTGGCACTCCTGGCAGTGGTTCTCGAAGGCGGTATAGAGCGTCGAGCCTTCCTCGACGATGCCGCCCCGGGCCTCCAGGGCGGAAATCATGCCGGTGAGGTTGGTATGGAGGCTCAGCTCGTTGGCGTGGGCGATGTCCTGGTGGCAGGTATTGCAGTTGCCCGCCGAGGGGTCGCGTACCACGCCGGCGTGAGCCGCATCTTTATCAGCGGCGGTAGAGTCGCCGCCGTGGCAGATGACGCAGCCGACCTGGCCGTGGGTGCTATAGATGAACTCGGCATCATCGACGAAGACCTTCTCCCATACCTCCAACGGAGGCAATTCTCCGCCTCAGCCCTCCCCGGTGGTGGCCTCCGAGACGGTAGGTTCCGGCTCCGGCGACGCCACTTCCTGGAGGGTCTCTTTATCGATGTGGCAGGTAACGCAGCTGCTGACGATTTCCTCGTCCGCCTTGGGGGTGGGGCCAATCAAATCCTTGTTCGTGCACCCGATAGCTACGAGTGCCACGAGGAGGACTAAAACAGGTATGACCAGTACCAGTCTCTTCACGAGTTGCTCCCCTCCTTCGCCCTATTTTTAGCAGAAACGGCGGTTTTCGTCAACTCGGCCTGGCTGTCCGGGATATGAGGCCCGGACAGCCAGGATTATATCACCAATGGTATGCTTACTCTACGGCATAGCCGGCGACGCTGTCGGCGCTGAAGCACTTGCCGGCATTGACCGCCGGGTCGGCGCTCCAGGAGCACATACCGAACTTAAGACTATAGGCGTCGTAGCCCAGCATCTGCAGCAGGGCCGTTTCCTGGGCCGCCGATTGGCCGGTGTAGCAGTAGACGTAGACCGGGTCATCCGGGTTTATCTTGCTGAGGTTATCGATGAGAGACCCCAGCCCGATATTAATGGCGCCGGGAATGTGGCCGTTGGCATAGTCGGTGGCGCTGCGGCAGGAGATGATGGTCATGTCCTCGCCCTCGGCAATCTTCATATTGAGGTCGGTGGCGGTGATGTACTTGGGGGCGACGGTCTGGGCCGCGGCCAGGAGAATCTCGGCCGGGTCGTTGGAGGTGGTATTGTCCAGGACGGGCAGGCTGTAGCTCCCGCCCATATTGGCCTCGGTCTCCACGGCGAAGTTGCTCTGGTCACGGTCGGGCTCGAAGCGCGTTACGTAGACATCCGGGTCGTCCGACCAGGACGACATGCCGTGCAGCAGGTTCTGGACATCGTAACCCAGGGTGCCCAGCATGGCGGCGGCGAACGAGGCCGACTGCCCGGTGTAGCAGTAGACGAGGTAGCTGCCGTCGATATCCAGGCTGGTCAGCTCGCCAAAGGTCATGTTGATGGCGCCGGGGATATGCCCATTGGCGTAGTCGGCGGCGCTGCGGAGGCTGATGATGGTGGGCGCCGTGTCCTCGGCAATGGCCAGCTTAAGGTCGGAGGCCTTGATATTGGGGGCAGTATGAGTCAGGTAAGTGGCGACGGCATCGAAGACGACATCGGACTCCGCTACGGCCGGTTGCGTAGTGGTGGGCTCGGTAGTCGTCGGTGCGGTGGTGGTCGGTGCGGTGGTGTCCGTCCCTCCGCCGCAGGCGGAGAGCAGCGGCATGGCCACCAGGAGAGCCAGCAAGAGGATAAAGGTGGTAAGGCCAGTCCATAGTTTGACTCGCATCAATATTCCTCCTTCAACGTATGCGAATATCAGGCTATATTAACAACGGCACGTAAGCTATCGGCAGCAGCCGCGTGGTGTGAGCCGGGATATGCCAGTTGAGAAAACGAAAAGGAAAACAAAGGAGGGGAAAACCCGGGAGACATGACTCTGTAACCGAAGGACATTCCAAGTCTGAATATACCATACAGGGGTAGCCTAAGTCAATAGAGCGGTTTGACACATTTATTGACCGCAGAGTAGACTCTAAAACAGGGGCAAATTGCGGTGAGACCGAGCAGCCAGAGACCATGAGAAAACGCTACCTGATTGGCGGGGGTATCCTGCTGGTGGCGGTGGCATTGCTTATCTACGCGGGGGTGCAGTGCTTCGGCGTCTACATGGTCTCCGTGGACGAGTTCCTGGCCGGCGATGACATAGATTATGATACCAGCGTGCGGGTGGCCGGCCAGGTGGCCGACGGCTCCATCAGCTGGTATGCCGAGGAGCTGGAGCTGCGGTTCACCATTACTTACGAGGCAGCCAGCATGGCGGTGCTGTACCGGGGGGCGCGCCCCAGCGGTCTCCAGGACGGCTCCGGCGTGGTGGTGGAGGGCAAGTACAGCCGGGCAGGGGTATTTGAAGCCGACCAGATTATCCTCAAGTGCTCCTCTAAATACGAGGTCTTAGAGTAGTTCAGTAGATGACGGAAGCAGGGCATATCGCCTTAATCATAGCCGTGCCGGTGGCCCTCTACGCCGCCGCGGCGGCGGTAATCGGCGCCCGCACCGGCTCCGGGCGGCTGGTATCGAGCGCCCGGGGCGCCATCCTGGCCGTTTTCGGGCTGTACACGCTGGCCCTGGCGCTGGTCTTATACGCCTTTATCACCCATGATTTCAGCTTTAAGATAGTAGCCGAGCAGACCAGTCTCGACCTGCCCGCCCTCTATTCCCTGAGCGCCCTCTACGCCGGTAAGGGCGGCTCCATGTTCTTCTGGGGATGGCTCATTTCCCTCTTCGCCGCCTGCCTGGCGGTGCGTAAGAAGGCCGATGACGGCCCCGTCGTTCCCTACGCCCTGGCGGTGCTGGCCGTTATCCAGGTCTTCTACCTGGCCCTGGTCAGCTTCGGCATCAATATCTTCGCCGCCCACCCGTCCCCCCCGGCCGACGGGTACGGCATGAACCCGCTGAACCAGAACTTCGGCATGCTGGTGCACCCGCCCCTGCTTTATATCGGCTTCGCCGCCTTCGCCGTCGTTTTCGCGCTGGTAATCGGTTCGGTCGCCGCCGGGCGTCCGGCGGCCTGGTGGAGCCGGCGGGTGCGGCGCTGGACGCTGCTGGGCTGGTGCACGATGGGCATCGGCAATCTGATAGGGATGTGGTGGTCTTACAACGAGTTCGGCTGGGGGGGCTACTGGGCCTGGGACCCGGTGGAGAACGCCGGGCTGATGCCCTGGCTGCTGGGGACGGCCTTCCTCCACTCCATCGCCGCCACCCGGCGCGGTAGCTACCTGGGGCGATGGGCCAGGTATCTGGCCGTATTCACCTTCGTCTTTACCCTGCTCAGCCCCTTTATTACCCACGGCGGCATCGAATCGCCGTTGCACGGCTTCTCCGGCTCGCCCTTCCCGCCCTATATCCTGGCGGCCATGATTATCGTCGTGGCCGGCTCCCTGCTGCTGTTTTATCTACGGCGAGGGGATATGGAGAAAGATAGGAAAACAACCTCGCTCCTCTCCGGGGGAGGCGCCTTTCTGCTCACCAACTTTGTCCTGGTGCTGCTCGTCCTGATAATCCTGGTCGGGACGGTGCTGCCGCGCCTGGTGGAGCTTGGCGGCGGGGAGCGCCTGGTGCTGGAGCGCGGCTTCTTCGACCGGGCCGCCGGGCCGGTGATGCTGCTGCTGGTCTTCCTCATGGGGGTCTGCCCGCTGCTGGGCTGGGGCCGGGCCGTCTGGCGCGCCTGGCGGCGCCATCTCTTGTATTTTATCGCGGCGGTGGCGGTTATCGCCGCCGTCGTCCTGGCCACCGGCATCGGCAACTGGTACATCCCGGCCATCGCCGCCGGGGGGCTGGCGTTTTTCATCATCGGCCGCGAGCTCTGGCGGGGGACGGCGGCCCGCCGCCGCCAGGGTAAGAACGTCGTTCCGGGTTTCTTCTCGCTGGTCGGCGGCAACCGGGGGCGCTACGGGGGGTTCATGGCGCATATCGGCATTATCCTCATCGCACTGGGGATTATCGCCTCCTCTTTCTACGGCCTGGAGAAGACGGTAACCCTCGAGCCCGGCGAGTCGGTGGCCATCGGCGGCTACGAGCTTACCTACGACGGACTATTGCTCCGGCAGGATAACGTCAAGGTAAAGGCCATCGCCAGCCTCTCGGTGAGCCGCGGCGGGCGCTCCCTGGGGCAGCTTACGCCGAGCTACGATTACTGGTTCTCCTACCGGGACTACTTTTACGAGGTAGCCGTGCGCACCACCGCCGCCGAGGACCTCTTCGTCTCGCTGTTCTGGCCGTCCTTCGACCCCGCCGACAAGACGGCCACCTTCCGGGTGCTGCTGAACCCGCTGATTGTCTGGATGTGGGTCGGCGGGGGGCTGTGGCTGGCCGGCGGCGTGCTGAGCTTCTCGATGCGGGAGAAATACCCGGTGGGGGGTGAGGGCAGGTGAAGCATTTTATCATAGTTACGGTCTTATTGATAACGCTGCTCCTGCCGGGGGCCGCCCTGGCGCAGGAGGGGGAGATGGGGTTAATCGAGGGGCAGGTCGTCAACGATACCGCCGGCGGCGGCAGCGTGGCCGGTGCCGGGGTTACCCTGGTTACCTATGTAGAGGGGCAGATGGCGGGGACGGATACCGTCCTGGCCGATGACGAGGGCAGGTTCAGCTTCACGGATATCGACCTCGCCAACGAGTACCTCGTCGCCGTGACCTACCAGGATGTCGATTACTACTATCCGGTTATCTTCGATGAGGGCGAGACCGAGGCCAACCTGATTGTCGGCGTCTGCGAGGTTACCGGCGATGACGCCTGGATACGGGTGGGCCTGGTGCATACCCTGATAGATGTCGCCGCGGATAGTCTATATGTAACCCAGGTCTACTGGCTGGTCAACGAGGGGGACACCACCTTTATCGGCGAGGGCGGCGGGCTGGTCTTTTCCCTGCCCGAGGGGGCCACCGGCTTCGGGACTCCCGAGGCCTACCGGCCCGATTTTATCCTGACGGAGGCCAACCGCGCCGTCTACCTGGTGCCCTTTCCCCCCGGCGAAAGGCAGCTCTACTTCAGCTACCAGCTGCCCCGGCCGGATGACGCCGAGTTTGCGTTGGCCTTCCGCCCCGACTACACCACCGATGTCTTCGACCTGATGGTGGGGGGAGGCACCCTGGAGGTGGCCTCCAGCCAGCTGGCCCCGGCCGAGCCGGTGGTCACCGAGGAAGGGGCGCGCTATATCCACTTCCGGGGAGAGAATCTCCCCCGGGGTGGCACCATCACGATTTATCTTACCGATACCTCGCGGGGCGGCGGTTTCCCCTTATATGTTATCTGGATTATTATCGCCCTGATTATCGCCGCTGCCGCGGCCGGCTGGCTCTGGCGGGCCAGGCGGAGGGCGGGCGCAAATGGATAGCTCTACGGGCATCGAGGCGCGGGGGCTCGTCAAGAGCTACGGGGAACAGCCCGCCCTGCGCGGTATCGACCTCAGCCTGGGGCGCGGCCAGACCCTGGTCTGCTTCGGGCCCAACGGGGCCGGGAAGACCACCCTCCTCAAGATACTGGCCACCCTGATGAAGCCTTCCGCCGGCAGCGTGCGCCTCGGCGGCCTGGACAGCCGTAAAGACCCGGTGAAAATCCGCCGTATGGTAAGCCTGGTGGGCCACCAGACCTTCCTCTACGACGACCTGACCGTTGACGAGAACCTCCGTTTCTACGGAAGGATGTACGCCGTCCCGGAGCTGGAGCGGCGCATCGGCGAGGTGGCCGACCGGATGGGCCTGAAATCACGCCGCCGCGACCGGGTGGGGACGCTTTCCCACGGCCTGCAGCGGCGGGCGGCCCTGGCGCGGGCCTGCCTTCACGACCCGGCCTTTTTCTGCCTCGACGAGCCGGAGACCGGCCTCGACCCCGGGGCCGCCGGCATCGTCGGCGAATGGTTGGTTGACATAAAAGAGGCGGGCCGGACGGTGGTCATGGTCACCCACGACCTGGCGCGCGGGCTGGAGCTGGGCGACAGCATTATCGTGCTAAACCGGGGGGAAATCTGCTTTCAGTCCCCCCGGGAGGCCATCAAGGC
>Ga0315545_1003673_pt1 | contig 13007 bp, 10 predicted proteins | sample SalMarSW160210MG_FD_203096 | JGI IMG/M metagenome (GOLD analysis project Ga0315545, IMG submission 203096) | Salt marsh sediment microbial communities from the Plum Island Ecosystem LTER, Massachusetts, United States - Salt Marsh Sediment SW1602-10 ... | reverse complement strand
CCTCTATATCTTTAGTAATCACTAGAAAGCACTTGAGCTATGAATCGCATGCCAAGAACTTAGCTCCTCTACAAAGAGTGTTTTGCCCGCCAGACCCTCATAGTTAGGTCCATAGCGCTAGGCTTCAAATATCCAGTTGCCCATGCCAAATTCTATTTCCCCATAAAATGGGCTAACGTATTCCCCAACCGTCTCACCTTTCTCTGGTCACTTCAGAAATCCGCACCTGAATGGTGGGGTCGCTTCATTAAAAAGCAGCACACCACATTTTGCCATCGTCCTTGGTTTTAGAAGTGCCACCTTTGGTTCTGGCTATAATTTCACGAGGCACCTATACATATTTGAGGATCACGGTGTTCCTATTTTCCATGCATCAAAAGTCATGGTGCAAAAACGGATCCTCATATTCCCCTATCAAATTGTTATTCCAGTCTATTTCTCTTATTGGCTCTCTCACCTTGAGAGCTTGGGGGCACCGTCTGCCTTGCTTTTTCAGCATCGATTTTACATCCGTAAATAAACTGGCCACTTGGTCACACCCTTCATAGCACCTTGGTTAGTCAGGCATTGCCCAGTGATAAACCATCCGACCTTGTATATCCATCACACATGTACCTTTACACCCTATTGGGCCAAATCTTCAACAAAACTTAGGCCCATTAAAAGTGCTCAATTAGCTATATTGGCATTAGCAGTTAGTTACATGTATCCTAGCTTCCGCATCCTTTCCATTGATTGTTCCTTATCCTGCCTTCTGCCGGCTCTTTCAGGTACGTTCTCAATGTCCTGTTCCCAGGCGGGCACGCCTACTTCTCCTGGGTTGCTGGTAGTTCTTGCTCCCAAGGAACGGTAGCCTATCTCATAAAGTGGGCAGTAGGGAATGTTGTATAACTTGGTGGTATCCCATATGTCTCTTTCTGTGAAATGCAAAATCGGGGATATCCTGGTGTGCTCAGGTATTAGATAGCCACCTTCTTTTTGGGTAAAGTACTCATCACCTTTCCTTGCTGCCTGCTCGTCTCGTCGAAGAGCCATAAACATAGCTTTTGTATTATTCTCCTCAACGAATTGATTGAACATAACTGTTTTCATCAAGTGATTGCCCGCCTGAGATTCTGCTTCAAATGTGAATGAATCACCTTCAAAAGCAATCCGTTTTAGCTCAGCCCGATTCCGTTCATTTAAGTCCTTCACCTCAACGATATTGCCTAAATGGCTTTGAGCACATTTAAGCACATCAAAATTGCAACGCCACCTAAGGTCGATGTTCCACTTTATTGACGTGCTTATTAAGAAATCTGTAATCTCCGGAAACGCATCACCTTCATCGATAGTCATAACCTTAGGAAGGTCAATATTGTCCTCCACACATACCTGGCGAACCAGCCAGAGGTTTGTGGTGCTGTCTTTCCCACCTGTCCACGTAATAGCCGTATCGGCAGGGTCAAACTGTTTAAATGCTTCGCGGATTACCTCCTTTGATTTCTCGACTAACTCCTTACACCTCTTCGCTTTGTCTTGCTCGGTCATTTTTATTCCTCCTTCTTTTTATTTTTTACTGACTGAGCCATCTTCGCACTCTGGGTTTCAATTTACCTTTTAGATTTTCTGCCGCAGGTGATAGGTCAATTATATTATTCAATTCCTGGGGGTCTTCCTTGAGGTCATACATTTCCCACCTGTCAACATTTGCGCGATACATTATCTTAAAATCTTCTTCTCGATAAAAGTAACTATCTTTTTCGATATCCCCGCCTCGCTTGCTTCTCTGGTCGATAGCTTCTCCAAAACATCCCTTGCTAGAGTAATTCTCAATGGGCAAGAGCGAATGGCCCTTAAATTCTTCCACCGACTCAAGCCCGAAAAGATGCACTATGGTCGGTGGTATGTCTACATTGCTGACTAGTGTGTCACAAACACCAGTAGTGCCAGCACCATATATCAACAGTGGTATATCTATAAGCTCGGAATACATCTTATCATCATGGGAAAGTCCTCCATGTTCGTTGAACTCGTCACCATGGTCATTGGTTATAATCACTGCTGAATCCTTCAAGACCCCGAGCTTCTCCATGGAAGCAAAGATTTCCTCAGTGTAGGTATCTACCTCTCTGACATGTATTTCGTAAAGTTTCTTCAACAACTCTACTTTATTAACATCAGAAACGTCCCGCTTTAACAGGGTATCCTTAAAGAGGCTGTACGCCTCATCTTCGCTGATAGTAAGCGAAGGGTCTACCATATCTATATATTTTCTTTCCGGTATATATGGTTCATGGACATCCATGTAATGGAACCACAGGAAAAATGGCTTGTAGGCTTCTTCCTTAGTGTATGAGGATAACCACTCAGTCAGTTTACTGTTAATCACATTACCTGTTACATATGGGATCTTATCGCCAACCTCTTCCTCCATGGAGTCATAAAAAACATCCCAACTGCGGTTCCATCCGAGGAAACCACTGATATATGGGTTGGAATGGAATGCGGCAGTCACAATTCCAGCTTTAGAAAGAGGCTCAGAAATCAATGTTCTTCGGGGTGAAAGGCCTTTTGGCTGACCGTACTCTAGAAAATAAGAGGAGGTAAGTAGCCCAGGAAATGAAGCTTGCGTATACGGCCCGCTGGCTTGCCCTTTGGTAAATTTGATGCATTTATCCTGTAGCGAGTCTATGAATGGACTTAGTCTCTTTTTATTACCATAGCACCCCAGAGCATCCTTTCTTAATGCATCTATTGTGAGCAATATAACATTTTTCATCGCATTGCATCCCTTTTTTTATATTTTTATTTACCTTCTAGCCCATGCCTTTCAGCCAGCAACGCTTACCATCCTAATAGCCCAAACGCTCAAGGCGGGAGACTACTGCTGCCTCCTTTACCCCTCCCTCTTCTTCAGTTGTTCCTGGTCTCGGTTCTCGTCGCCTCTCATATCTTGTCACAGGCCTCTTTAACCCAGAGTAATCCATCCCGTAACGGAAAGCACAGAAGACGGGACACGATTTTGATCTGGCCAATGATGTCTCATACGAAGGTAAATTGTTCACGTATTCCCAGACCAAATCACCCTTCATCGACATCTCAAAAAGCCTGCCTGTGGTTGACTCGCAGACAAACGTGTTCCCATTGGATAGTCTCTGGCAGCTTCCCATCGTGGGAGAGTAGAAAAGCTCCTTCGGCTCTGGCCAGTTTCCCCCAAAACCCCAGACTATTTTGCCACTGCTGGGGTTAACTTCTAGAATTCGAGAGAAACCCTTAGCCAAACCCCTCGGGTGAAGGCCATTATCGAATATCAGGAAGTTACCGTTATCCAACACGGTCGGAGAATGTTGATGCGCCAATTCTCCTGCTGGCCCTCCATATCGCCACTTAACATCGCCAGTCCTCTTATCGATAATGGCTATCACATTAGTCTGCATGAAGCTCACCAGGATATCGCCATCAGGAAGTTCGGTCACAGCGTTGGCATGAGTCCATCCACAGCGGGGACATATGGGGCAGGCTATGTCAACATCCGGGTCAAGATGCTCATGGCCAATCCACTCCCAAGCTATTGTTCCTTTGGGCGTGATTTCTTGAATGGCATCACCCCACATAACTCCTTCCCTCTCAGTTCCAGCATCACCACCTTTAACCCTTGCCGCAATCTCCTTAGGCACCTCCAGCCACCTGAGCACCAGAGTATTGCCTTTTTCTGTCCGGTCGAAGGCATGATGCAAATAGGGCTCGTTGTACTCCCATACTACATTGCCGTCCCAATCGACTTCCTGGAGGCTACCCCCAGCACCTTCAAGATCAACAAGTGGGCCGTTATCAACCTGGCCCATATAAAGCAGGTTCCCATTGGGTAGCAAGTTTCCATAAATTGGCTTATGGCGCGTCTTCCAGCTGTGCACAGTATTACCCAGCATATCAATCAACCACACCTCCTCACCATCTACCGGGATCAGCATGGTGACGCCCACGTATGCCCTGGTTATGTCATAGAAAGTCAAACCCTTAATGCTATTAAACGCGACACTCATTAAACTTTCCTCCTTTCTAACTTAATACAAAGTTCTACGTAAAGCGACCCCATAACTAAAAGATACGCGGCACAAAGCTCTTCTTAAAGGCTGCCGGCCCATACATCTGGTTCTCCCATGGAAATCTAGCCGGGTCTAAATCCTTTCCTTTAAACCCAGGGTAGTCGCTGGGGTAGCGAGGAGCACGAAATATCAAGTTAAAGTTATCTACTGATATTTCCATCTGTTTTACTCGCAACGGGACGATATACTCCCACACCAGTTCACCCTCATATGTCACCTCAAAGATTCTAGAGTTGCTGCAGGAATCGCATATGACAGTGTTACCATTGGGCATCCGGTTAGCGCCAGCCATGAGCGAGGAGTAAAAATCAGACGGCACCTCCGCCTTGTATTCCCACACCTCCTCATCCGTATTCGGGTCGATTTCGACCACTCGAGAATAGGGTGCCCCATAGTTGTGGCGGTGTGACCCATTATCGAAGACAAGAAAGTTTCCGTTATCAAGCTCCTTACAATCATGCTGATGGAAAATCTTACCCCTTCCATACCTGGCTATTATCTTTCCGCTGGGGTACTCCATTTTGAAAAATTCATTCAGGTGACGGGGGCTTACCAAGATATTTCCATCCCGACAGCGGAAAAGCGTGTTCATGTGCCACTGCTGACGGTCTTCCAACGGACACATAGCATCTATCTCAGGATCCATGTGCTCATATGAGATCCACTCCCATACGATTTTACCATCCTCATCAACCTCGTAGATGTTATCGCCATATAGTTTTTCCTTACCCTCTGCTGGTATCCCACCCTTCCACTTTGCTGCCAGTTCATCAGGCAAAATGCCTTTCTCGTCGCCATAGCATATGTACATAACGTTTCCATTAGGCATAATCATGAAGTCGTGGCTTCCTCGCGGAATCGGTACCGTCCTAACTACATTCCCATCCCAATCTTGCTCTATGATTTCAGTGCCAAATCCCGTGAAGCTAAATGGCAACGAATACTTCTGGTGTACATTTTCGGACTGCGCGGCATAGACTATATGGCCATTGGGGAGGAGATAGCCATATAATCCGCACTGGTAGGGAAATTGCCAGCGATTTACAATGTGACCCTCCATGTCAATCAGCCATGCTTCCCCCTTGCCGCTAGTGTAAGATATGCCAATAGGGGAAAACAGAGTGTAACCGCCGCTGCTCTTCAACGGGTTGTAATAGGTAACTCCCCAGAGTGCTGTCTGGGCAATATTCATTTTACACCTCCCTTGATATATTTGATATATTTTAAAGGGTTTATCTTTACTACCTCATCAGAACTTCACATTTCAGTGTTGCACCTCCTTATACTCTTGTTTTATTTTTGCCTTACTACATTAGACTGGGCAGGAACAAAGAAATTTGGGGCAGAAATACTAGGATAACCAGGCCAACAAGTTTAGTAGTCCAATACGGTACCACTCCCTTGAATATGGTAGCCATAGGCACGTCACAAGTACTGGACATGGCATACACATTCATACCTATAGGAGGTGTCATCATCCCTACCTCAGCCATTACTACAAGTAGTACTCCGAGCCATATGAAGTCAAATCCCATAGCTCTCGCCACCGGGAGTATCACAGGCAACGTCATTATTAGCACAGGCAGCGCGTTCATAACGCAACCCAGGCCGAGGTATAGCAACAGAATAAGCGCTAACGTGATTAATTGGCTTCCGCCACCGAATACCCGGACAGCCTCACTGAGACCAGTAGCTATACCACTTATAGCAATGAGCCTGGCAAACGCGACAGCGAAAAAGAAGATGATAAACATCCTGGAAAGCAGGCCCATTGTATCTTCCATAGAATCGAGAAACATCCTCCACGACAGCCGGTGCTTCCTAAAGGACAAACCCATAATTATGGCGGCGAAAGCCCCGACAGCTCCAGCTTCTGTAGGCGTAAAAAACCCACTATAAAGGCCTCCCATAACCAAGCCGAATAAAACTACAGTCGACCACAGGCCTTTCAGCGCCACCACCTTCTCTCTAAGAGTAGTCGAACCGCCAGCAGGTCCCAAAGCCGGATTCCTCTTGGCGCGGATCAGTGTCATAACTATTACAAGCACTGCCAATAGGATACCTGGAAGGATACCAGCCATAAAAAGCTTGCCTATGGATTCTTCAGCCATAATCCCATAAATAATGAAGCCGAGACTAGGCGGTATCAATATGCCTATGGTACCTCCAGAAGCAATGGAACCAGTAGCCAGGCCCTCATCATATTTGCGAGTTAGCATTGCGGGCAAGGCTATTCGACTCATGGCCATCACGCTGGTCAAGCTATCCCCAACCATAGCAGCAAACGCAGCACTGGCGCCGGTCGTAGCTGCCGCCAAACCACCGCGAAGTCCGCCAAGCAATTTATAGAACGAATTATATAATTCCTCTGCAACGCCTATTTTGGCAACGACTATTCCCATCAAGACGAACATCGGCACCACGCTCCAGATATAAGTACTGGCGGAACTCAGGGGAATCCTTGAAATCACAGTCAGAGCTCCGCTTACAGAACCCAGATAGGCAAAGCCCCAAAGTGTTGCCGCACCCATACAGATGGCAACGGGTGTTCCTAGAAAGAGCAAGGCAAACAAAACTAATAAAGCCAAACCCCCGAAGGTCATTTTACCAATTCCAGCAGGTAGTAATGCCTCTGGCCAGAATGATGTCGCCAATAGGGCGGCACTTACCACGATGCCGGGGACCAGCCACATATAGTTTCTAGTTCCACGAGCCACTATTTTGCCTAAATGTTCTAAGATGTTAACTAGAATAGATAGCCCGAATAATATGAAAGCCGAGCTGACTAGCGCTACGAGCGGCCACCGCGGTATGCCCAGAAGGCCAGTGATGGCTCCCTCAAGAAGCATGCGTTGTGTTTCTATGATTACCTGCCAGCCTATTATGGAGGTGATAGCTAAAGTCACCACTTCAGTGCCCATAAGGATGGCATCTTGCGCCGTCGGTGAAAACTTATCAATTAGGATAGTTACCCTAACATGTCCTTTCCTCAACTCGGTGTAAGCTAAAGTGCAAAACACTACCGCATACATGGCCAGTTCGACCATTTCTAGGGCGCCTGGCACTGCTATATGCATTGCCTTGCGGCTAAACACATTGGCTACGGTTAGGACTAAGATGACCAGCCCCGTCGCCATTCCAATGTATAGATACCCTTTAGTTACTGGGTCTAGATACCTTCTTAGCTCATTGCTTGCCTTAGATGGCCACATAATCAGCTCTCCTTGAAAACCACCCTAATTATCTGGAAAACCCCCCCTTTTAGAAAAAGGGGGCTTTCCTAAAAGCATCCGCCGCCGCCTTTTACTAATTTAATTATTAGCAAATGCATCTGCCCACAGTAGGGTATCCGCAAGTATAGCCTTTCCGGGAAGACCTTCGGCTTCCCTAGCCTCAGCCCACTCGTCTAACATTGGCATCACGGACTCTTTTATGAACTCATAATCTTCAGCCGGAAGAACGTACATTGGCTGATCGGCAAGGTAAGTCTCATTTTGCCTGATCCTATCTAGGATATTTTTGTTCATCTGAGCATGGGCTAACCGATACCAGATCAGCTCAAGATTACTCTGTTCCTCGGGTGTGAATTTCTCGAACGTCGCTCGATTCATAACAAGAGCGAAAGGCATTGGGCAGATGTTAAGTTCGGTATGGTAGGGAAGCACCTCGTAAAGCCTCATGCTCTCGATCCATCCCCAGGCAGTAACAATACCGTCTACTACTCCCCTTTCCGCCGCCACGTAAACATCTGGAGCCGCCATCACGCTTGAGTCAACGCCTATCAATTTCAGTGCCCTTACTGTGATCTCATTTTGGGCAACAAACGTTTTCCCTTGCATGTCAGCAAGTGAGCGGATTGGCGTGGTTGAGTGGATGTCAGAAGTCATTAGGCCCATGTTAGATAGCAATTTTATGTTGGGACCAAACTCCTCCTCAAACTGCGGGTATTTTGCGTGAAGCTGTATCAGTACAGGAACAGATTGTGCTTGAGTTTGAAGCACGCCAGGCAAAGTAAAGAGCTCCTGCAACGGGTACACGCCCGGCTCTATTGTGGGAAAAGCCCAGGCAACATCAGCCATTCCTTCTGCCGTTCCTCTCATCAGGTCCTTCGTTTCCAGCAAAGTGCCACCGTGATGTCCGATGACCTGAGCTCTGCCGTAGGTGGCCTTCTCGATGGCATCTTTCATGTAGTTGAACCCCCAAAGAAAATTCTCCTCGTCGGCAGGACCCACCGTTGCGAAGTTGATTGTTATCGGGGCTGCTACTGGTTCTGTTGGCGTTGTTGGCGTTGTTGGCGTTGTTGGTGTCGTTGGTGTCGTTGGTGCTGCTGCTGGGGCGCAAGCTATCACCAACGCTAGAACTAGGAGCGTACTGACTAGGAATCCTATTATTCCTTTCCTTTTCATCTAAATCCTCCTTCCTTCTTAATAATCTCAACTAACTAGCCACCACATCTACATTATCATTCACCTCCTTATCACTGGTTTCGCCTACGTTGTTCTCATACAAACATCAGCTATGACCATAGTATTCCCCGGGTTACGGCTTGTCAAGACTTAAGGTAGCATCTCCGGGCAAATCAAAGCCAACACCTGGACGCACTTTGGCCCTCAATACACGGATTTCGAGGTAAAAAGGGCGATCATAAGTGTCGTCGTATTTGAGCCGCAAGGACATCAGCTTGTTCCTTACCAAGCTCGCAAATAGATGGCTATGTGTGGCGTTAGTCGCATACCGGGGCAAAGAACCTTGACTAAAATCAGCCGCTAGGATAGTCAAATTGATCCAACTGTGGTAATCTATGGAAATGCAAATCCGCTATAGGAGTGACAATGGAAACTAATGCACCTGTCGACCGGGAGTACGAACTCTGGGTGCTATTGCAGCAGGCCTGTGACGCAATGGTCAGGGTCAGGGAGAAGGAAGTGAGGGAATTTGGCATTTCAATGATGCAGGCTACGGTCCTATTCATCGTCAAAACCATTGGCGGGCCAGCAACTCCTGCTGAGATATCGCGCTGGCTGTTTAGGAAACCTCATACAGTGTCCGGGCTGCTGGAGCGCATGGAGAAGCAGGGCCTAGTGAGAAGAGTCAAGGACATGGAAAGAAAGAACATGATAAGAGTGGTAATCACGGAGAAAGGTGAGGAAGCTTACCAACGGTCAAAGAACGCAAAGGCCGCTCGCAGCATCCTGTCTAGCCTCTCCCCGGAACAAAGGGACACCCTGAGGCCATATCTGAAGGCATTGCGGAATACGGCACTTGGAGAACTTGGAATGAAATACCAATTGCCCTTTCCCTAAGCCAGTGGTTTTCACGCTCGCAGAGTTGACCTTGATACGCCTACCACATGTGGGGACCGCCAGTATTTACCAAAGCGAGGCTTTCTTGCTTGCAATCCACCAAGATACCCTATCCATATCTCACCATCGGCACATATTTGGGGGGATTTTACTAGCTTTGCGCAATGACCCTGGTAGCACTATCCTCTTTCCCTTCCATCCTGCAGATCTATGCCTATTGTAATTGTTGGCACAAAGGTTCACAAGGGCAAGAAGGCGTACATCAACACTCACCAAAGGTGAAACACAAATCTACGAACTCGCAGATTCGCCATTTCAATTAAACAATTCGCTATTTAGTATATGGAATAAGAAATAGTGATGGCTCCAGGCTACAATAAATAAGAAAGGTTGCCCAGGGCTACGTTATTGTGCCTGGACTGCCATTATCCCTATGCTGCGATTTAACTCTGATTCTCGTGCTTGGGCAAAAGAGCTTCGGGCACGCCCAGCACATGCTAATTCTCTCAATGGTAGAGAGGTTGCAGGAGCAGCACTCAATAGGCTATTACGCCTGGCCTTTGCGCTGCTTAAGAACCAGACCTTTTATCAAGTTCCACAACGAGAAATAGAATCAATGCCAGAACTGGAATTACTGCCAGTAGTTAGCTAGAAGGTAATAATACATCAGGTGGGCAGGAAGACGCCGATCGCTACTTTGGGAGCCAGGAAAAACGAGGATAGGGTCTGCCCACCGATGTGATACCGAGGCAAGTAAAGAATTTGCCGGAGACATTGACTAGAACACTATAGTATGTTGCCTATACACGCTGGAATAGCCTAAACAAGGAGCTTGCCACTTTTTGAGATTACTTCAACTACGCCTCACAATGGCAAAGGGGAAAGCCCCGCGATAACAGCTATATTTTTGCGATAGCCATCTTGGCAAAATCCAACCCCGGTTTCACCTCCACGTTAGTTCCTTCGCTTTGCTCAAGACAAGCCTTACCTGCCTTCAAGGGAAATCGAGTTAGCACTCCTCGGCATAGCGACCGGAGGTGGCGAGCAAGCCTCTATCCCTGTCCCCAGCCCTTTGCCATTGAAAATGCAACAGTTTATAATCTGGCATCAACCTGGTCACTACATCTGAATTGGTTACCGCTTAACGGCCAGCCAGGTCCAAACATGCTCGGTTATCGTTATTGTGTTACAGCAGATAGATGTTCACAGAGCTAAGATTTGAAACACAGATGCATTGCCCACGCACTAGCATGCACTATCTAGATTCACACAAGGTTGTGTTGAAATGCTAAACCCTTCTCTAGCTTTGCTGGCATCCATCGCTGGGATTCTAATCCTCCTGAGGCTAAAGGTTCATTCAGGCCTGGCCGTTTTTGTAGGAAGTCTCATCATTTCATTATTGGTCTTGCCACCACGTTTCACGCCAGGTTTTATGCTGCAGACTTTGTTGGATTACCAGACTCTTAGACTACTGGCGATAATTGCAAGCGCCCTGACCTTGAGCCGCCTGATGGAGGTGAAAGGTATGCTTACAAAGCTGGCAGCCTCGATGGAGAGAATAGGCCCAAGGCTCGCTATGCACTTAACTCCTGCGGTAATAGGGCTGGTCCCGATGCCAGCTGGAGCTCTAGTTTCGGGTACTGCTCTACAGGATTTAGTCAAAAGAATGGGCTTGACCCCGGAGCGCGCCACATTTATAAACTACTGGTTTAGACATATATGGGAATACTCCTTGCCGGTATATCCGGCCATCATAATGGCCAGCGTAATACTGTCCGTTCAACTTTCTTCTGTGGTAACAACGCTCTTGCCCATGACAGCCTTAGCTACTGCAATTGGAGCTGCTTCTAGCTACAGGATTCTGAAGCTGAAGAAGACTCAGGAGACGAGGGAGAACAGTTCCGGGAACATAGCGTACAATCTTCTCAGAGCTTCCTGGCCAGTCCTGTTGCTCGTCCCATTAATCTTGCTGGGGGTAGATGCGGTGATAGCCTTCCCTGCTACGCTTGCCCTTTTAGCTTTGCAGCAAAGAGTCAAATGGGCTGATTTGAAAAAAGCATTAAAATATGGACTTGACCCTAAAATTCTGTTCCTGCTATACGCCGTGATGTTATACAAGACAATAATAGAAGGCTCAGGCACTGCTTCCACACTCTTTTCAGACATGCAAACCATAGGGCTGCCAGCGCTAGCCATCTTGGCAGCACTGCCCTTTCTAATAGGCTTTGCAGCAGGAGCTTCTATTGCAGTTGTCGGCATTGCCTTTCCGCTATTGGTTCCTTTTATGACCTCAGACTCAGGAATCAATAGCTATGCTCTGTTGCTAGCCTACACAAGTGGAGAGGCGGGGGTTCTTCTCTCTCCCGTCCACCTTTGCCTTATACTTTCAGCGGAGTACTTTAAGGCCAAATTAGCAAAGGTGTATAGGTACATCCTGCCACCTCTCCTGCCAATAGAAGCCGTCGCAATAGTCATTTATTGGATAGCAGCCTAGGAATTTGGACCTCTCTGTAGAAGACGAACACTTCCTCGGCCACTTGCCATTTGGAACCCAACGGTTTATAGTCTCGGAGCAACAAGGTAGCCTAATCCTGTTTGGTTATGCGTGGAGGCTACCCAGGTCCGGGTGATGTTGTACGGACTTGAACATGCAGGAATATGAGCAAGGGGGTAGCTAAATGCAAGAACACACACCGACATACGATGAAGCGCTGTCGCTCTTCCAAGAATTCAACAACAGCGAGAGCCTGCTGAAACACGCCTATTCCGTTGAGGGAGTGATGCGCTACATGGCACGCAAGATAGGCCAGGATGAGGAAAAGTGGGGCATCGTTGGACTAACGCATGACCTGGACTATGAACGTTTCCCGGAGCAGCATTGTAAGAAGGCACGAGAGATACTAGAGGAGCGTGGTTGGCCAGAGGAATATATACGTGCGGTTGTGTCTCATGGCTGGGGCATATGCAGCGACGTTGAGCCACAGAGTAACATGGAGAAGACATTGTATGCCGTTGACGAGTTAACAGGTCTTATCACAGCGGCAGCGCTAGTTCGGCCATCAAAGAGCGTGTCAGACCTAGAGGCGAAGTCGGTAATGAAGAAATGGAAAGATAAGTCATTTGCTGCCGGTGTGAACCGCTCAGTGATTGAAAAGGGAGCTGCGATGTTGGGGGTGGAGCTAAGAGAACTGGTAAGCGACACCATTATGGGGATGCGCGAAGTAGCTGACAAAATAGGCTTATAAAGTTAACGCTGCACGGCGCTTTTTCGATTCTTGATACTCTATATCTTCAAGTCAGCCTGATACCCCTCGGCAATAGCCTCGCGTATTTTTCACGGCTCGACACAATCCCCAACGAGATAAGTCTCGGATACCTTCCCCTTGACCTCCTGGTAAAGCCTTCTGTCGGGGATAAACCCCGCTGCGTTAGAAAAGAACAGGTCATCCCGGCATGCCATGCAGTATATACACGGCCTGATGTCCTCTAATTTGCCAGAGGCCACTTTATTGGGCAGCTCCGCATCAGCCAGGAGCCCTTTACCAATAGCCACAAGGTCCGCCTTGCCCTCGGCTAGAATCCTCTCGCCCGACTCAGGGGTAATCTTTCCTACAGC
>Ga0315545_1003670_pt1 | contig 13016 bp, 8 predicted proteins | sample SalMarSW160210MG_FD_203096 | JGI IMG/M metagenome (GOLD analysis project Ga0315545, IMG submission 203096) | Salt marsh sediment microbial communities from the Plum Island Ecosystem LTER, Massachusetts, United States - Salt Marsh Sediment SW1602-10 ... | reverse complement strand
GTGGCGATTTAAAGACTCTGAGAGGTATTGTGTTAGAATATAAATCTGGCGGAGGCCTGAGTTGACGCAGTTACTCAGCGTAAAATCAATGAGCCGAAACTTACCTCCAAATGGGACCGCCCCTTTGGACCGTCTCTTGGTCAAAGGTTGTAACCTCTCCCCTGCTCCTCCTGCCATTATTATTGCCAAGACCTTTTCCATTGCAGACTTTTTTCTCCTGCTCAAAGACTCCGTAATAAACAAACAATGCCAATCGTCTGTAACGGTGGCTACCGCCTAATCTGGAGCCTATGGTGTAATGTGATAGAGAATGCCCAGGGATTGTCTATGCTTTCTTTGAGCGACGCTTACCAGTGTGCCGCTTAACTGGTCTTGGCGCTGATGGCGGTTGTAGTGCCGATGCTGGTGGTACCGGCTCCTTAGCAGGCGACGAAGCTGCCTCTCGCTCTTCCAGGATTTTTTTAGCGCGGAAATAGTACTCCAGATCCTTACCTTCGGGTCGACCTTCCTGCTCCCAGATGGCATAAGCTAGCTTCCTTATTTGTTCCTCTGTAACCATATTTACCTCCCTGGCCATATAATTCAAGAAAGTACTGGATTACCTATTCTGCCAGATGCACACTCGCACGGTAATTTTGCATCCCTAGTTTCTAAATGTCAAATTCTAAAAGTGAGCCTGGGGAAGCGTAGCTGACCGAAGTGAAGAAATTCCATACTGCCACAGTACTCTCACCGTGGCTTCGGCACCAGCATATCAAGGGCCTTACGCGCTGCCACCGGCACTTCTACATAGGGCTCAAAGTCTTCAAGTGCGCTCATTACCGGCCTCAGTAACTCATCCAGATCACCCCTGTTCATGTCATGGAGAACATGGTGAGCCCCCTGCCGCAACCAGATTGATTTTGCGTTGTTAATTAACGCCTCTAATAAGGGTGCCACCGCCTTCTGGCCGATGTTAATCAGTCCCTCAGCAGCCAGCCAGCGGACGTCGAACTCCTTATCTTCCAGAGCCTTGGTTAGTGCTGCCGTGGCTGTGGGATCACCAATCTGGGCCAGGGCTTTAGCCGCTTCCCATCTTACCCAGTATTTTTTATTGCCCAGTGCTTTGACAAGGGAGGACACTGCCTTATGCCCCATAACTACCAGCTGTCGCCTCGCTTTCTGACATAGAATTAAGTCGTCGCAGGCCAAATCTGTCATCAGTGAATCAATGTTTTTAGCCTTCATCTGTCGCCCCCGAGCTTTGAATAGAATTATATTCACTTTAGTGCCTAAGATTCAAGACGTTGCCAAAAGGTGGGCATGATTCCTCAGGAAAAGAGGGAGTTTGAGTATAAGCCGCGGAGGACTCGAACCCGACGTGGGGCAATATCCTACAGTTGCGACTAATCGCCGTATGAGAGGGCACCTTCACATCTTTCCCCAGCACCGTAATTTCCCAGTTGCCTGGTAGGAGACTAGCTCCAATCCCGATATAGCAGGACTGGCCGACTTTCACTCCATCGTCCAGGATACACCGGTCAACAACGCTGTGGTAACCGATGGAAACGTTGCCCATAATCACCGAGTTCCATATCTCGGCCTTCTCGTCAACGTAGACACCGGGTGACAGAATAGAGTTCTCCACGTGACCCTTGATGACACATCCCGGACTTACCAGACTATTGACTACAGTGCCCCCGGTGCTTTCCATATTGACCAGGGGGTGGTTTATTCCCGTGAGGATCGGCCAGTTGCTGTCGAGGCTGAAACGCGGTCGTGCTCCTATCAGCTCCATGTTGGCCTCGTAATATGCTTCTACCGTGCCGATGTCCTGCCAGTATCCGTTGAAGGCGTAAGCGAAAACCCTGTCCCGTTTTACTATCCGCGGCAGTATGGCGTAGCCGAAGTCGTGGGGGGAGTCTGGATTACTGGCATCCTCAGCCAGACGTTCAGCGAGGAACTTTTTATTGAACACGTAGATTCCCATGGAGGCAAGGTTGTGCCGGGATGTTGTGGACTTCTCCACGAAGTCAGTTATCCTTCCTTCGGCATCCACCGCGAGCGTGCCAAAACGATGGGTTTCTTCAACCGGGACCCGAACGACTCCCACAGTAGCATCGGCTTTCATCATGTGATGAAAGGCAATCATCTTGTGGTAGTCCATCTTATAAACGTGGTCTCCGGCCAGTACTAGCACCGTGTCGGCATCATGCATGTTCGGATGGTCGAGGTTCTGGTATACTGCATCGGCGGTTCCGGCGTAAGAGCCGACTTTCGGCGGTAGAACGGAAAGATCGCCCACAGTGCCGTTGGCCGAACGCCAGCGCCTCAGGTAGTCGGTCATATCGGCACGCTGATAGTCCACGAGAACAGCAACGGCGTTGATTTGCGAGTGTATGCAGTTACTCAGACTGAAATCAATGACACGGAACCGGCCGGCAAAAGGCAGGGCTGGCTTTGGTCTTAGGTAACAGAGGATATCCATCCTTTTCCCGCGCCCACCAGCCAGAATTAGGGCAACTTCCGTTTTCTTCATGATACACCCTTCTCTAAAATTGTAGGGCGTACTGGGTAAAAAAGTTATAAAATGGGGACTTAAAAGATTACAAAATTGTGACATCTTGGGGAGGGTAAAAGTCCGGGGTAGGGTTTAAAGCCGGTCAGTGCTGAAGTGAACTCTTTAAGAGAAGTGTGGACTGCCCGCTGACCTTTAGCTTCTCCCCACCCCTGAGCACACGTTTTGGCGGCGTGACCTCAGACGTGCCGGTATCCAGGATCACTTCCCACCGGGCAGCCTGTTCTAATATCGGTCCGGTGAAGTCCACCTCTTTATTGTCAGGATTCAAAAGCAGAAGAAGATCGTCATCAGCCAGCGGCTTCCCTTTTTCGTTGACCTCTGCGGGGGCCATTCCCGCCAGGAACATGCCAACGCAGCGCACCCGGGATGATTTCCAGTCTTCGTTGGTCATCTCCTGGCCGTCGGGGCGCAGCCACATTATATCCTTTATACCAGAACCAAGGACGGGTCTTCCCTGAAAGAATTTGCTCCGGCGGAGAATGGGATGGTCGCGGCGGATTTGAATCAGGCGTTTGGTATACTCCAGGAGCGCCCGCTTCTTGTCGTCCGGATTCCAGTCATACCAGCTGATGGCGTTGTCCTGGCAGTAGGCATTGTTGTTCCCCCCCTGAGTCCGTCCCAGCTCATCTCCGCCGCATAACATGGGGACACCCTGCGACAGGAATAGAGTAGCTAGAAAGTTGCGTTTTTGCCGTTCCCGCAGTTCTATAATATTGAGGTCATCGGTAGGCCCCTCAACCCCGCAGTTCCAGGAAAAGTTATCATTGGTCCCATCGCGATTACCTTCTCCGTTGGCCTTATTGTGCTTCCTGTTATAGCTGACCAGGTCATGCAGGGTGAAGCCATCATGCGCGGTAACAAAATTGATACTGGCGTACGGGCTACGCCCGGTCCGCTGGTAGAGGTCACTGCTGCCGGTAAGCCGGTAACCAAGCTCGGCCAACAGCCCTTCATCAGCCTTCCAGAACCGCCTTACTGCGTCCCGGTATTTCCCATTCCACTCGGTCCACAGCACCGGGAAGTTGCCTGCCTGATAACCCCCCTCACCCAAATCCCAGGGTTCGGCAATCAGTTTGACTCCTGAGATTACGGGGTCATGATGAATGGTAGCGAAGAACGCTGAAAGCCGGTCCACATCATTCATCTCCCTGGCCAGTGTAGCAGCGAGGTCAAAACGGAAACCGTCAATGTGCATCTCCAGGACCCAGTAGCGGAGGCTGTCCATGACCAGCTTGAGCACCTGGGGATGAGGCACGTTCAGACTGTTGCCGGTGCCGGTATAGTCCACATAGTAACGCTCCCGGCCCGGCTCAAGACGGTAGTAGGTCAGGTTATCAATTCCTCTGAAGCTCAGGGTCGGGCCAAGCTCATCGCCTTCCGAGGTATGGTTGTAGACGACGTCCAGAATGACTTCAATACCGGCCGAGTGCAGCATCTTCACCATTGTTTTGAACTCTTTTACCTGTCCGCCTCTATCTCCGGAACTGGAATACTTCGCACTCGGTGAAAAGAAGTTGGTGGTATTGTAACCCCAGTAGTTAGATAGCCCGCGGTCAACCAGGCTTTTGGTACCGAGAAAATCATGTACCGGCATCAGTTCCACGGCGGTAATACCGAGGCTCCTTAAATAATTAAGCATTGGCGGCGAGACCAGCCCGGCGTAGGTACCGCGCACTTTTGCCTCCAGTTCCGGGTGACGGATGGTAAATCCCTTGACGTGGGTTTCGTAGATTACTGTCCGGTGCCAAGGGATAGCCGGCGGCGCATCATCCTGCCAGTCAAAGGAAGGGTCTATTACCACGCATTTCGGCACCCCCCAGGCATCGTCACTATCATCACGGGAAAGGTCGCCGTCCCTGCTTCGCCGCTTGTAGCCGAAGACAGGCGCCTGCCAGTTCACTTTTCCCGCGATTGCCTTAGCGTACGGGTCTATCAGCAGTTTGGCTGGATTGAACCTGTGCCCGCCGGCCGGCTGGTAAGGCCCGTGTACGCGATAGCCGTAGAGCTGCCCGGGGCGGACATCGGGCAGATAGGCGTGCCAGACATGGCCGGTGATTTCGGTGAAGGGTACAGATTCCCGCTGCCGGCCCGAATCGTCAAACAGGCAGAGCTCGACCTCAGTTGCCGCCTCGGAATAAAGGGCAAAGTTAACGCCCTCCCCATCCCAGGTGGCTCCTAATGGATACGGTTTACCGGGCAGCACTCGGCTAGCCATGATATTCGCCCATCCTGACCCTTCCCGCCCCGCCATTGAGCACATGAAGCGGCTGCATAAAGTCAGACAATGTGTATGACACCCTCTTCCGCTAATACTAAACCCGCCGCACCAATTGTGCCCGCATCGTTTCCCATCATCGCGGGGACAATCTGTGGTGGCGGCACCAGGGAGACCATTTTGGCCACATATTCTCTAATTGGATCAAAGAGCAGGTCACCTGCCTCGGCTACCTGCCCGCCTATCACTACCAGCTCTGGGTTCACTATATTTATCAGGGATACAATTACTAAACCGATGTAGAATCCAGTCTCCCTGAAGATTTCAAGCGCCAGCCCGTCACCGGCTTTGGCTGCCTCGAATATCATGAGTGAGGTTAATTTGCTTAAGTCTCCTTCTACCAGGTCGGGAATAGCTGATTTTTGCCCGGCTTTAATTTTCTCAATGGTTCTTCGCACGATGGCTGTCGCCGAGGCATATGTCTCCAGGTGGCCCCGCCCTCCACATCCACATTGTGGGCCATCCGGATTAATAACATAATGCCCGATGTGCCCCGCCGCCCCGGTCGATCCGTGGTAGAGCTTTCCGTTCAAGACTAGGGCACCGCCGACTCCCGTACCTAAAGTGAGACAAACGAAGTCATTGACCCCGCGGGCGGCGCCGAGCCACTTTTCCCCAAAGGCAGCCATATTACTATCGTTGTCCACATATACTGGTAACCGGATCCTTTCCCGGACAAGCTCCTTAAGCGGAACGTTTTTCCACCCCAGATTAGGGGTCTGAATAATAACGCCTGACTTCGGGTCCAGCGGGCCTGGAGCCGCAATCCCGATACCGGTAACTTCAGATTCACCAGTGGTGCTCATCATGTTAGTCAGCATCTCGATAATATCGATAAATATCAGGTCGAAGCCTCTAACCGGGGCGGTTCCCCTCTGCTCTCTCTTAACTATTTGCCCGCTTGATGAGACTAGCGCCGCCCGGATATTGGTACCGCCGATGTCCATAGCGGCGGCGTACCTGGTATCGGTACCCATAGCAGTAAACCCTCTTTAATAAAACATTATAATATTTGAGTACCGGCATCTGGTAATTGCCAGCGCCTACAGTTTTATTTCTCGCCTTCGCTTATGAGGAACAGGACGGACAGAGGCGGCAGGGTAAGGTTAAGAGAGTAGGGGCGATTATACAATTGGATTTTGGCTGCCTCGACCCCACCCAGGTTGCCCTGTCCGCTGCCCCCGTAGTCCATGGCATCGCTGTTTAGAAGTTCCTTCCAGAAACCCCCTCGCGGGACACCCACCCGGTAGTTGTAGCGGGGCACCGGGGTAAAGTTGCCAACGGCAAGCACAATACCACCTGTTGAGCTACCTTTGCGGATGAAGCTGATGATGCTATCGTCAGCATCAATACAGTCAATCCATTCAAAGCCATTTGGGTCGCAATCGAACTCATAGAGCGCCGGCTGGCTCAGGTAGAGCCGGTTCAAGTCGGCAACCCATCTCTGCAGCTCAGCATGGCGCTGGTACTGGAGCAGGTGCCAGTCCAGACTTTCGTCATGCTGCCATTCCCCCCACTGTCCCAGCTCCCCACCCATGAAGAGCAGCTTCTTACCCGGCTGGGCGTACATGTAACCCAGAAGAAGCCGCAGGTTGGCGAACTTCTGCCAGTCATCCCCGGGCATCTTGCCCAGGAGGGAACCCTTGCCATGGGCCACCTCATCGTGGGAAAGAGGCAGGACAAAGTTTTCCGTGAAAGCGTAGAGCATGCGAAAGGTCAAATCGTTCTGGTGATATTTGCGGAAGACGGGGTCTTGGGATATGTACTTCAGCGTATCGTGCATCCATCCCATGTCCCATTTCATGCCGAAGCCCAGACCGCCCACATAAGTCGGTCGGGAGACCATTGGCCAGGCGGTGGACTCTTCGGCTACAGTCTGCACATCGGGATAGTTCCGGTAGACCTCCTCGTTGAAGCGCCGCAGGAAATCGATAGCCTCTAGGTTTTCCCTGCCCCCGTACTTGTTAGGTATCCATTCTCCTTTCTTCCGGGAGTAGTCCAGATAAAGCATGGAGGCAACAGCGTCCACGCGCAGCCCGTCCACGTGGTATTTGTCCAGCCAGAAGAGGGCGCTGCTGAGGAGGAAACTCCGCACTTCGTTACGCCCGTAGTTAAAGATAAAGCTGGTCCAGTCGGGGTGGAATCCCTTCTGGGGGTAGGCATGTTCATAGAGGTGGGTGCCATCGAAGAAGCCGAGCCCGTGCTCATCGGTGGGAAAATGCGAGGGTACCCAGTCCAGGATTACCCCGATGTTTTGCTGGTGCAGGTAGTCGACCAGATACATGAAGTCCTGCGGCGTGCCGAAGCGGCTGGTAGGGGCAAAGTACCCTGTAGTCTGATAGCCCCAGGAGCCGGTAAAAGGGTGCTCCATCACCGGGAGGAACTCTACATGGGTAAATCCCATTTGATTTACGTATTCGGCGAGCATGGGCGCCAGCTCCCGGTAGGTGAGAGGACGGCGTCCTTCTTCAGGCGCCCTCCTCCAGGAGCCAAGGTGTACTTCGTAGATGGCAATCGGGGCGTCCAGCGCATTGTAGTTACGCCTTTTCCCCATCCAATCCCGGTCTCCCCAGCCATACTCCGTATCCCAAACGACGGAGCCGGTTCTGGGCGGTATCTCGCTGTAAAAAGCGAATGGGTCTGCCTTGTCCACCTGGTAGCCCCGGTAGCGGGAGACAATGTGGTACTTGTAGATGGCCCCCTTGGTCACTCCGGGGATAAATCCCCACCAGATTCCCGACTGTCCCTGGGAGGACAAAGGGTGGCTGGTCTTGGTCCACCCATTGAAGTCGCCCATAACGAATACCTGCTTGGCGTCGGGCGCCCACACCGCAAAATAGCTTCCTTCCTGACCCTCAACCGTCATCGGGTGGGCTCCCAGCTTCCAATAGAGGCGGAAATGGGAACCTTCATTAAACAGATAAATGTCATCCCCGGTCAGGATGACGGATTCGGATGGTACCGTCTCTCTCTTGGCCTTTGACCTAGGGCCTTGCTTTGACTGGCTTTTCGTTTCTTTTGTCAATCGCCGTTACCAACTTGCTTTCGAAGGTAGTCTATCATCCTTAGTGTATCAACTACCGGGGGTATTTGGCAAAAGTCCTCAAAATTGTAGCGGGCTTTGCGCCGCCAGTTTGGGTATTCGTCCTCGGTACCAGGTATGTTCTGGGGATGAGTCTCCAGCCACAGGTCTTCCAGGTTGACCAGGACCACCCGGGCCTGGCTGCTACTGAGGAAGGCCAGGCAGGCTTTGAGAACAGAATAGGCATCGACATTGTTCAGCTCAAAGCCCTTTTCCTGTAAAAATCTGACCAGGGCTTTTTTTGCGGCCTGGCGGCACCGGCCTTCTCTTTGCGCCCCCACCCTGTCCAGAATTCCCACATCCAGCCGTTGCTTAATATCCAAGCCCTGCCAGAAAGCGGCAAAGGGAGGTATATCATGGGTATTGAGGCTGGCTAGGGAACTGGCTGGCGGTGGTCTGAGGGCTTTTGGGGGATTTGAGGCAAGCTCGTAATGCAGCACATACATGCTGTTAATCCCGTGGCGGGCCATAGACGGTCTGACCACGGGGGGCACGGTACCTAGGTTCTCACCGACGATAGTCGTCTTATAGCGATGGGACTCAAGTGCTAGGATAGCGTAGAGTTCCTCGGCGGTGTAACGCACATAGACACCGTGGCTGGTTTCCAACCCGTGGGGAATCCAGAAGAGGCGGTGGAGCCCCATCACGTGGTCAATCCTGAGTATACCGGCATGCCGAAGGTGATGGCGTAGATAGGCGATGAAGTAGCCATAGCCATGCTCTCTTGTCTTTTCCGGGTGCAGAGGTGGAAACCTCCAGTTCTGCCCCTTGGTGAAGACGGCATCCGGGGGTGCCCCTGTTGAGACATCTTGAGCGAATACGGCACGCTCGCGCCACGTGTCAAAGCCATCGGGATGGACGCCGAGGGGTAGGTCAAGGTACAGCCGTATCTCCTTGCTGCGGGCTGTTTCGGAAAGGGTCTGGAATTGCTGTTGGGCTAACCACTGTACGTAGAGGTGGTAGCGCCGGTCTCCCTCGTTGTAATCACCCTCCTTGGGTATACCCTCCCCAGGTCGTTGTGGCCATGACCGCCAGGCGGCGCCCTGCTTTTCACCGGTAGCGCGGAAGCGGGCATATTCCTCTACCAGGGGATTAGCTCCAGCGAAGTGCATAAGCGCTTTAAGACGGTCGGATGACTCGGCGAACAGGCACTGGCATAGTTTTTCCAGAATCTGGCGTTTTAACGCCATTGAGCGGCGGTAGTCAACGAAAGCTAAATGGCGCAGGGTCTCAATCTCATCCTGAAACGGCAGTGACGCCAGCCGGGCCTGCGCTGCGGGGCATTTATTTAGTTCTGGGACTCGGGTTATATCCAAATAAAACTCGTTCCAGAGCCGCTGGCTCACCGGCAGATAGGGGCTAGGTTCGAAAGCCCAATCCCCGAGGAAAGTAGGCAGGAGGGGTAAAGTGGCTGCCACACGGCCTCCGATTTTAGCGCACCAGACCGTCATCTCCTCCAGGGTGGAGAAATCACCACTTCCCCAGCTACGCTGAGTTTGCAGGGCATACAGGGGGAGAAAGACCCCCCAGATGTGGTTGTCTCTTTCCTCTAGGGGCAGGTAGGCTTTATGGGGGGCGACAATGATGAGGGTTTCCCGGCAACTTCCCGTTAACTCCAGGGTAAGCCGGTGATACCCCCAGGAAAGCCCGTCGGGCAGAGGAAGTTGCTTGGCCACATATTGTGTTCCTTCTATTTCTTCAGTCCCGACTACCGGCATGTCGGCGCCACGCCATTGGTATGGCCGCTGCTCGCCATTTTCCAGCGTCAGGTGAGCGGCTAAAACAGCGTCAGCCGCCGCGGCGGGAAGCCGCACCTTCGTTACGGGTGGCTCACCGGCCCAGGCCACTGCCACCGGCTCCAGAGGCCGCTGCCACAGCTCCTGCCGCCGTTGCCGCCACGCCGAGGGGACATCATTAAGAGTTACCAGTGGGGCTCCCAGCGACTTGAGTACCGCCAGCAAGGCTCCCACCGAGGCCCGCCGCCGGTGGTGGGAGGTATCGGAATAGACCGTCTGCACTCCGTATAGGTGAGCTAGGTGGTGCAGAAGGCGAGTCCCGGAAGGAGAAACCATTTCTCAGTATCCCCCTTTACTTTGCCCCCAGCCTCCAGGTAATTCGTCCGGTTTCCCTGGTAGGGCTAACCCTGCCTCTTTTTCGGGTGGGACAAAGCCGCCGGTAGGTACATTTGCTCGGTGTATTCCTTTAGCATGCGCCGGGCACAAAAGACAGGCATAATTGAGCTGATTGCTGCCTTAACAAAACGAATCCAGCCGTGCGGTATGCCATCTAGGTTCTGCTCATAGTAGAGGGGCACAATCTCATTTTCCAGAAGATGGTAGAGTGAGTCAGCGTCGGCTTCATCTTGCTCTGCTGGCGGAGGGAACTCAGTGCTGTCACCGATTTCCCAGCCGTTAGCGCCATTGTAAGCTTCATACCACCAGCCGTCTCTAACACTAAGGTGGAGGACTCCGTTCATTGAGGCTTTCATGCCACTGCTACCACATGCCTCCCGGGGGCGGCGTGGGGTATTGAGCCAGAGGTCAACACCCTGAACTAGATAGTGGGCAATGTGCATGTCGTAGTCTTCAACAAAGGCAATACGTCCCTGGAACTCGTGGTCTGTGCCCAGGTTGCATACTTGTTGAAACAAATTCTGTGAGGGTAAGTCAGCCGGGTGAGACTTTCCGGCGAAGATTATCTGGACCGGCTGACACTGGTTCATCACTATCCGCTTAAGACGCTCAACGTCGTAGAAAATTAGCCCTGGTCGCTTATATTCGGCAAAGCGGCGGACGAAACCAATAGTCAGCACCTTGGGGTCAAGCAAAGCACCCATAGCCAGTATCTGCTGAGCGCTGCACTCATGGTCAATGGAGCATTCCCTGGCCCGCTCCACCATAGCCCCCATGAGCTTGCGTTTCTGGACCTGCCGAGCCTGCCAGAGCTCAGTATCCGGGATTTCGGAAACGTGCTGCCAGAGTACGGCATCATCCTGTCGGTTAACTGCGTCCCTGCCCAGGTACTTATCGTAAAGCTTCCCCGTCTCCCCAGAGACCCACGTGGGCGCGTGAACACCGTTGGTAATATGCGAAATAGGAACCTCTTCCTCCTTAACCTCAGGCCAGAGTGCGTGCCACAGATTTCGTGTCACTTTCTCGTGAAGCTGGCTGACCGCGTTGCGGTGCCCAGCAATTTTTAGACCCAGCACCGTCATGTTAAAAGTGGGCTCTTCGGAAGAAATCTGCCCCAGTTCCAGGAACTCCTCGCGGTTTAATCCCATAGGTTCCCAGTAGGCACGGAGATACCTTTCCACCAGATGGACAGGAAAAATATCGCTACCGGCTGGTACCGGCGTATGGGTGGTGAAGATGGTGGCGGCTCGTACCCTCTGCGCCGCCTCAAGGAAGCTCATTCCCTTTTGTACCTCTTCCCGGATGCGTTCCAGCATCATGAAAGCGGTATGTCCTTCGTTGGCATGCCAGACGGCCGGCTGGATACCGAGTGCCCGGAGGACACGCACCCCACCAATCCCCAACACCAGCTCCTGCTGGAGGCGCAACTCCTGGTCAGCAATATAGAGACGATTGGATAGCTGGCGGTCCTGCGGCGAATTCTCCTCAACATCAGTGCTCAGCAGATAGATGCTGACGCGCCCGACTTTTACCTGCCACACTCCAATATATAAGGCTCTATCAGCCAGTTGAATTTGTGCTAGTGGTTGGCGTCCTTGAGGAGAGAGAAGCGGTTTAACCGGCGCCTGGTTAAAGTCCAGCTGTTGATAAATTACCTCCTGACAGCCCTCGGCGGAGATATGTTGGTGGAAATAGCCCTGAGGATACATGAAACCAACACCGACTAATGGTACACCTAGGTCGCTTGCTTCCTTGCAGACGTCGCCGGCCAGGATTCCCAGCCCGCCAGCATAGATGGGAAGGGAATTATGAATGGCAAATTCCATTGAGAAGTAGGCAATAGGCCCGGATAGCCGGTTTGGGTGGTTGGTGGCAAACCAGGTATCACCGCCTGACATACCGGCATCAAATACTCGCATCACGGAATCATATAGTCCCAGAAATGCAGGGTCGGTAGCCGCCGCCTGCAACTTATCAGGGTTAATCTCGCGCAGCAACTTGACCGGGTTATGACCCCACCGCCTCCATAATGGATAGTCCAAAGCCCGGAACAGTTCGCGTGCCTGGGGATGCCAGCTCCACCACAGATTATTGGCCAGTTCGTTTAATCTACCAATACGTTCAGGTAACATTTTCCTATCATACACCAGAAGTCTTAAAAAAGTCCACGCCCGAGCAGCATCTTAAAAATCAGGCACGGGTTTCACGGCTATTATCGGCACCCCAAGACAAGCTAAATTCGGGAGAGAAAAACCGTACCCCGTTTGCTGAATTGTAGCTGGTTAGCTAGGGGGGATGACCAACAGAATCAGTTCAAGTCGGCTTATCCGGTAAGGGTCGAGGATGCCGGTGCTCTAGCCCCTGGCCAGCTTCTGATAAAGGTTAAGGTAGGCTTGGGCGGATTTATCCCACGAGAAGTCGGCCGCCATGGCATTCTTGACCAGGCTTCGCCACCTGGTTTTTGCTGAGAACAGTTCAAGGGCTTGGCCTACGGCCTCCAGTAAGTCCCTGACCCGGTAGGCACTGAAGGCAAAACCGTTACCCCTTCCCGTCCCGGGGTCAAATTCTTGGACCGTATCCTTAAGTCCGCCGGTGGCCCGGACAACGGGTATGGTGCCATATTTAAGGCTGTACATCTGGGTAAGTCCGCACGGTTCATATCGCGAGGGCATAAGAAACAGGTCAGCCCCGGCTATGATTTTATGGGCCGAGGGCTCGTCGAAGACGATGCGCACCGCCAGCTTTCCCGGATATCGGGCGGCTGCCCGCACCAGGAACCTCTGGTATTTGCTGTCTCCCGTACCGAGGACGATTAATTGTAGATTTCGAGAGAGGAGTTTAGGCAACGCTTTCTTCAGGAGGTCGAAGCCCTTCTGTGTGGTCAGACGGGAGACCATCCCGATGACGGGAATTTCGGGAGCTTCAGGGAGCCCGAAGCTCCTCTGGAGGTCTGCCTTGCAGGCCTTC
>Ga0315545_1003669_pt1 | contig 13018 bp, 7 predicted proteins | sample SalMarSW160210MG_FD_203096 | JGI IMG/M metagenome (GOLD analysis project Ga0315545, IMG submission 203096) | Salt marsh sediment microbial communities from the Plum Island Ecosystem LTER, Massachusetts, United States - Salt Marsh Sediment SW1602-10 ... | reverse complement strand
CTCTGTTCACGACGGTCATTACGATCGGCAGACGGTTACCGGACGCGCAGTAGAGTATCTCCCACATCAGCGCCAGGCCGTTGGCCGCTGTAACGGTCATAGCCCTCCCGCCGGCCGCAGAGGCCCCGACGCACGCGCTCATCGCGCTGTGCTCGCTCTCGACAGTCATCATCTCCGTCCCGATGATGCCGTCATTGACGAATCCGGAGAACGTCTGCACAACCTCCGTCGCAGGCGTAATCGGATATGCGGCTACGACGTCAGGTTCTATCTGACGCATGGCCTCGGCAACTGCCTCGTTGCCGGTATATGCAACTACTTTTGGCATTTAACTTACCTCCTAAATAGGCTTGGCAATCCCTTATGTTTCCTCAATCACCATCGTTATCGCTTGGACCTTGTCCGGACAGACACTTGCGCACAGCCCGCAGCCCTTGCAGTGGAAATAGTCGATGCCCACCATCTTCTCGTCCTTCACCTGGATCGAGCTATCGGGGCAGTAAATCCAACAGGTCAGACACTGAATGCACTTGTCCGCGTCCCAGATCGGCTTGCTGGAACGCCACGTGCCCGTCTCATACTTGGCGGAATTGCCCGCATCCAAAATCATCCCGCCGATAGGTATATCTCTCCAACCTGGCATCTTGTCGCTCATTCTCCCTTTACCTCCCCAAAGCCTCTTTCCGCCATCTTGATGTTGGCGTTTATGATCTTGTCAGAGAACTTCTTGCCGAGACGCAGCTTGATCGCATCCGTCAGGGTTTGAAGACTAATCTCGCCTGATATCTTCGCAATGGCGCCCAACATCGGCGTGTTAGGCAACGGCCTGTCGAGTTCCTCTCGCGAGATTCCGGTCGCATCGATCGTGAACAATTTTCCGCCCGAAAGACCCATGATCTCCCGGACCTCGCTCGCCGGCTTAGTGGTGTTGATCAGATAGGTCGCATCCTCGTGGGCGCCCTTCTTAACATCGACACCGCCCGTCAAGAGCGTCGCGTCAACCACCGCCACGTAATGCGGGTTCTTCACCGCACAGTGGATATAGATCGGCTCGTCGCTGACGCGATTGTAGGCCGCCAGCGGCGCACCCGCCCGTTCAGGGCCATATTCAGGGAACGCCTGAATGAACTTGTCCTCGGCAAGGGCCGCCTCCGCGAACACTTTGGCCGCCGTTACCGTCCCCTGGCCGCCTCGGCCGTGCCAGCGGAACTCCAATATCTCAGCCATCGCTATGCTCCTTTTATCGGTAACTACTAATCAGAAAACCTCCCCAGCTACAGGTAGGGCAGAAGACAAACGACGGGATTGTAGTGAGGCGCTGCTGTCGGGTCAAGCGAATACTGCGAGCAGTTTCCAGAAGTGATTTGACATACTTGTCGATTTGTGTTTAACTACGTGAAAGGTCAAATCTGCGCTTCCCTGGGCCGAGCCCCTGACGCGCTAGCGTTCTTTGCTGGGGAAGACGCCTCTTTTGGCGCCAGAGAGAAATATGTTGAGATGACGCAGTCAGGCATTTGATGAACAAGTTTAGGAGGGCCTTATCGACAACGGTAGCGAATCCACGGTACCACAGAGTGCTATTAGTCTAGAAGTCCCAAAGCTGCAAATCCTCGTGGTAAGAAAGGACGAGGATTTGCCCGCATATCTGGACCGGCAGAAGCTTGCCCGATTTCTCCACAAGAGTCTCAAGCCCTTCGAAGACCCTCTAGCCGATATTCGCAGCGGCATCGACTACGCTCTTTCGTCCGGCCCAGGGGAAGGCGGCTTTATTCTAGTCGCTGAAAGCGCTGGTCGGCTCGCGGGAGGGCTGGTGATGCTGCGAACAGGTATGAAGGGCTACGTTCCCGAGAATCTGCTCCTCTTTGTGGCAGTGTCGCGGTCATTGAGGCGCAAGGGCATTGGAGTGAGACTGGTTAGGAAGGCGGTCCAGGTCAGCGATGGCGACGTCAAACTTCACGTGGAGCACGCGAACCCAGCCAAGCGACTCTACTATCGACTCGGCTTCACGAATAAATACGCCGAGATGCGGTATATCAAATGAGTCGAGTCATTATTGACCTCCACGCGTTGGCCCACAATCTCAGCGCAATCAACGCCTGGATGGAGCGTCACGGCGCTACCTGGACGGTAGTTACCAAGGTTCTGTGTGGTCATACAGAGTCGCTACGCGCTTTGCAGCTTCTGGGCGTCCGGTCGATGGGCGATTCTCGGCTGGATAACCTCCGCGCCATCGAGCGAATCATCCCTGATTTCGAGGCATGGTACCTACGAGGGCCTTCCCTTTCGTCGGTCGATGAGACCGTGCGCCTGGCCGATGTGAGCCTCAACAGCGAGATCGAGGTCATTGAGGCGCTTAGCGGAGCCAGCGCACACCTCAGCAAGCTTCATTGCGTCATTATCATGATTGAGCTAGGCGATCTCCGGGAGGGGATATTGCCGGGCTCGCTGATGAGGTTCTACGAGCAGGTGTTTCGATTGCCGCACATTCGGGTTATTGGGATCGGCGCCAACCTGGGCTGTCTTGCTGGCGCGGTGCCGACCGTTGATCAGTTCATGCAGCTTTTGCTTTACCGTGAACTGCTTGAGCTGAAGTTCGAGCGCAGCCTGCCTATGATCTCCGCCGGCTCTACCGTCTCGCTGCCGCTTGTTATTGACGGTCAGCTGCCCAAAGCTATCAATCACTTCCGCATAGGTGAGGCGGTTTTCTTGGGTACCAATCTGATTGACGGGGGCACGTTACCTGGACTTCGCGACGACGTGATGTTGCTGGAGGCAGAGATCACGGAGATCAAGAAGAAGGGACTGGTTCCGCTGGTTGAGACTACTTCCATAACTCCTTTCGAGAACGATATGGATGAGGACGCGACTTCGCCTGGGCAGCGGGGCTACCGGGCGCTGGTCAACGTAGGAGAACTGGACACAGACGTTTCTGGGCTGACGCCGGTAAGCGAGAATTATAGGATTGCAGGGGCGAGTAGCGACATAACTGTCATCAATGTGGGCGAAAAGAGCGGCGGTCTGAGAGTAGGCGATAAGATGCGCTTTCGTTTGGACTACTCAGCTCTTCTCAGGCTTATGAGCGGGGAATATGTCCAGAAGGTCGTCGATCCCCCCCTTGAAGAATTCAAGAAGGCCTGCCAGGGCCAGCAATGCAACGTTCTCCCAGCCGTTTTGCAGACCGTCGAGAATGGAGGTTCCGAGAGGACCGATGGTTGACTCGCTGCGTGAGGCATACGAGCGCGACCGAAATATCTGGGACTCATGCGCCGGAGACTATGAGGATCAGATTGTCTGCGGGCATCCAGACATTGTCGCATACGAGGCTTTTGAGGAGGATTTTCTCGACCGCATCTTGCTCTATCTTGCCCGCGAGTGTGGCCGGTCCGCTGAATTGTTTGATGTCGCCTGTGGGTCTGGCCGTTTACATCTGCGCTATGGTCTGAAAGTGACCGATGATCCGGATTTGGACCCCGATTCGGCGGAAAAGCTCCGCCGGGCGCGCCAGTCCATTCCCAGTAGCGAGTACGACGCCCTGCTGGCGCGCCGGCTACGTGCTGTCAGGGGATTGGATTTCTCGGACGCAATGATCAAACTGGCCAGGAAGAAACTTGTTTCCGCCGGGCTCGGCGCCTCGATTAGCTCGAGGTTGTTTTTTCGCGTAGGCTCTGCATTCGACTTGAAGCCTCTAAGGAAATACCCGGTACCAGTCGCTGTTTCGCTGTGCAACAGCATTGGCGTCATGCAGGGGCCGGCAGGCGCAGTGGAGCTCTTCAAGGCGATGCGCCGAGCTGTGGAGTCCGCGGGCGGGGTCGCGATCATTAGCGGTTACCGTAGGCAGGCAGTTGAGACATTCGCGCTAGGTAATTACGAATCCACAATGAACGTTTGTGGCCAGCCGCTGTGGCTGGAGCCGGACACCCATGCCGGCCCTCGCTACACTCAGGTCCCTCGAGCCTATAAGTTGGCTCACGACCCGGACCAAACAATCTGCGTCGATGTCCTTGACAAAGAGGGCCAGCTCTTGAAAGAGAAGTTTATGCTCCGTCGTAGCGAGCCGGCCGTTCAACAGGTCATCGAAACGGGGCACATTGAAACGCATTCTGATTATGAATCTTACTGGTATAGCTTCGAGCAATTCGAGGAGTGGATCGACAGCCTGTGGCCGAAGCGCCAATCATATCATCTTGTAGGTAAGAGCATTGACGCGCTTCGCGCCGAACCTGCACAGATCGCTATTCTTGATGCGGGCGGGCGCCTCGAGGGATTGCTGAACCGCTGGCAAACCTTGTAACGGCCCGCCAGAACCGTGATCGCCTCGTGGTGATTTGTATCCATTGGGGAGGCAGCCATTGTCCAATCAGCTAATACTGTGGGCTATCGTCGTTGGCTACATGGTGTTCGTCTTCATTAAGGGCGTCCTGAAGGCCAAGAAGATCGGCAGCACTGACGACTTCCTGCTTGCCGGGCGCAACGTTGGGTGGTTCTTTCTCTTTTGCACAATGGGCGCTACGGTCATTGGAGGCGGCGCCTCAATCGGGGCTATCGGCAAGACCTACGACTGGGGCATCCTGATGGTCCTGGTCTCAACGGGCTGGTATATTCATTTCATTTTCTCAGGCTTGGTTGTAGCCCCGAAGTTTCGGAAAGCAGAGCTCTATACGGTCGCGGGGTATTTTGGCCACCGCTTTGGCGAGGGCCCGCGATTCTTGGTTCTGATTCTCTCCCTTCTGTTCTCGGTCTTCATCGTTGCCGCCCAGATGGCAGCTTTCGGCACAGTTCTATCCGCCATTCTCCCACAATTCGCCGATGCTCAGAATGTTTTACTGTGGGCCATCCTCATCGGCGGCTCAATGGTCGTCATCTACAGCACCGCCGGCGGCTTGCTCGCGGTCATCCATACTGATGTGTACCAGTTCATCGTCCTGCTGCTTGGATTCATTATCACTCTCTTTGCCTGTGTTCCGGACATCGTAGGCTCCTGGGGGCGAGTTACGGATATCGTCCCCGCTGAGTTCCTTCAACTAGAGGGAGGCAAGGGCTGGCTATTTCTGATTACGACGTTTCTGGCCTTCCTACTTGGCGAGACGTTCGCGCCCGGCTACGCGACTCGCTATTGCGTCGGGAAGGACATCAGACAAACTCGGTTCGGCATCGCTGGCGTCGGCTTTTTTCTGGCAATTGTGTTTCCCGTTGTCCTCTTCTTCATCGCGCTTTACGCCCGCATTCACTTTCCCGATATTGACCCGCAGCAGGCGTTGCCCATGGTCGTGCAGCAGCTGAACAACCCCATCCTCGGGGGTCTCATCATCGGCGCACTGCTGATGGCCGTCATGTCGTCCGCTGACTCGGCCCTGAACTCCTCCACCGCCATCTTCGTCAAAGACCTCTTTGAACATCAACTCGGCTGGAACGACAAGGGTGACGGGAAGATGCTCAAGCTCGCTCGTATTTGCTCCGCCGCGCTGGGGGCCGCGGCCATACTGGTCGCTATCCTTTGGTCCGACATAATCGGCTTACTGCTCTTCACGTATCATGTGTGGGCTCCGGCGATCATTCTTCCCGTGGTTGTAGGGGTGCTGTCAAAGAGACGCTCCAGGAAACTCGCTAGAGACATCTTCGTCACGATGCTCGTGGCGACTGGGGCGACGTTGGCCTACCGAGGCCTCCTATTCCTGAACGCCAAGTTCGGTTGGGCGCCTCTTGGCAGGGCCGCTCATCAGTTCATGGAGACGTTTGACCCATCAGTCTTCGGCGTCATCGTGTCCTGCCTGGCCTTCTCTGCCCTTAAGCTGTTTCACCGCACCAAGGACGACACGACTCATTGATGGCCGAGGGGGCTCCCCATGCTCCTTCTTCGGAAACCACAAATGACAAAACTCCTCACCTATCCCGAATAATTCAAGGGCATGACTCTCGTCGGTGTCGGGCAGGCTTTCTGAGGCTGCCAAAGACAGGGTCTCGCGTGACAGAGTGTCGCGTGCGAGGAATGCGGCAATCGCTACAAAAGGCAGGCTGGAAAGCCCGCCCCACACCTCATGGCATCGCGAGTTTATGAATAATACGGACTATAGGTAGGGCAAAAGACAAACGACGGGATTGTAGTGAGGCGCTGCTGTCGGGTCAAGTGAATACTGCGAGGAGTTTTCGTTTTCTACGGGAACGTTTGAGGCTTCCCTTCCTTGACAGTTTGGGACCGCATAATTATGTTTGGCGTTGATGGGCCTATAGCTCAGTTGGTTAGAGCGCGCGCCTGATAAGTGCGAGGTCCCTGGTTCGAATCCAGGTAGGCCCATTTAAGGATTCTTGCATTTGGTTCGAGATCAAGTGCAGGGAAGTGCGAGATGGGGGTGTAGCTCAGTTGGGAGAGCACCTGCTTTGCACGCAGGGGGTCAGCGGTTCGAATCCGCTCATCTCCATTTCTTACTTCTTTGCTTTAGGCTCTCTCTTGGGTTTCCCTTTGTCGATGGTCGATTCGGCGGCCACAACACGGTTCTTGCCTTCTTTCTTGGCGACGTCGAGAGCCTTGTGCGCCAGCGCCATCAGCTCGTTCTTGCTTCCCGCATCGTCCGGGTAGGATACTAGTCCTATGCTCACCGTGATCTTCTGGGCGAACTCCTCTATGGCCGGGAAGGCGTGTTCCTCAATCTCTTGCCTCAGCCTGTTGGCCATAATAAGCGCCTCTTTGGTCGGCAAGCTCGGCGAGAGCACGCCAAACCTATCCGCTGCGTATCTGGCGAGAATATCAAGGGACCTGACGCTGTCTCGCAACAGTTTTGAGATGTCTTTGACCAATTCGGTGCCAACTCCGCGGCCGAGCCGTTCACACAGATCATAGTAGCCGTCAACATCGATCATCATGAAGCTGAGCGGCGTCTCATACCGAGAGCTGCGCTTGATTTCGCTGTCCATTAGAACGTCAAGGTGCTTTGTATTGAATAGCCCGGTCAGTGGGTCCCTGATAGAAAGCTCCTCAATTTTAGCCTGCGATTGTGCGTTGGCGATAGCCAGTGCCGCGTAGTCAGCGAAAGGAGCTATGTTCTCCGTGTCGGTATCGGAATAGGCCGTGTCCGCGGCTCTGTTGATCAATTGCAGGATACCCATCAAACTGTCGGCGAAGAACAGCGGGACGCACAGCATTGACTTCGGGCTGACGCCGGTTATCTCTTCGAGCGCGTCGTCGTAGCGCTTGTCCCTTTTGACGTTCTCTACAAATGCGGCGGTCTTGTGTGTCGCGACCCATCCGAGGATGCCTTGTCCGGCACTAAATCGAGGCGCAGGTTCGTCTTGCGCCTCGCCACACACGATCCTGAAAATCATCTCGCCAGTCCCAGGGTCGAGGAATATGATGTTCCAGCATTCGGAGGGAACGATCGTGCTAATACGTTTTAATAGGCCGGTCAGTTTCTCTTCAATTGGGAGTTTCGAGGCGAGCAGTCGTCCTAGCTGACTATGTATCTCAAGTTCTGTCTCTCGCATCTGGGACCTTTCCTGCATTTTGACAGATGCAGACTTCAGCGCCCACGTTGAAAGGAGCCGTCTGACCAGGATAAGGAACTCGTCGTTCTGGTAGGGCTTGTTAAGATAGTAGAATTCCTTGAACCTGAGAATAGGTTTTAGCTGCCTATACGTGGATTCTGCCGACATGACAATGACCGGCATCTCTTGGACGTAGCTTTGAAGTCGCTCGATCAGGTCGAGGATGGACGGGCTTATCGTAACGATGTCGATCAGGATCAGACCGATATTGCCTCGTTTGAGCTTGAAGAAAATGTCCTCGGCATCAGAGATGAACTCTATGCCGATGCCCGTCTCCCTAAGGATGTCGATGACGGCGTTGCCCGGAAACATCGGGTCGCTTATCAGCGCTGCTTTCGCTTCCATTGCCTCGAACGGCTCATAAACCACGGGTCGCTCCTCAGAATACCTATATTTCACATTATTGATTTATACACGCACTTCAGCGAAAGTCAAGAGTTGTTTGGAGAAAACCTCCGCGACACGAAAACTCCTCAACAGAAACTTCCTCTTGACTGGGGGTGCAGAGAACAGTAAATTGGGCTGCACTGTTATCTTCTTGATATTGGTGGCGTGTGCCAATACAGGGCATTGCAATTGGGATTCTATTCAACTTGTTGCGCGGAAAAGCTATTGACACGGTCGAAGTCGTTGTTGTATTGTGTTCGACCGACTACTATATCTGTGTTTGCTTGGCCGTTTGACGGTGTATTTTGCGTTGAGGCCACTGCTGCTGTTATTGCTAAATAATCAAAAGCGTTAAGTCGATAAGGAACCTGAGTAATAATTTACAGTTCCTGGGAAGACTTCTGTTCGCAGCGTTGCGAACACGGCTTCTTTATAACTAGTGAACACCTTTGCAAAAGGGGATGTTCCTTTTGATGCATGTGGGATTGGCACTCATTTTGAATCGAAACGATAGGAGGAGAACATGAATCGAGGCTCAAGCACGCTGTACTTGCTGATTGCTGTTGCTCTGACGGTTATTTGTGTTGGCGCGACGGCGAGGGCTGCTATTCCCTTAGAGACCACTCCCTCGTGGCACTCCACGGATGAGACCCGCACCTATGATGTGGAGTGGTATTTCGCCACAGCGGGATGCGTCTATCCCGATCTATACGCCGCAAATATAAATGGGCCTGTCTATGCCTACACGAACTCGACGATCGATCCAATAACGATTAACACAACGCCAACGACGGCACTTATCGTGAATGCGATCGACATCGATTTCGGCGATTTCAACTACGATAGCACCCCAGACAGCCCCATAGACATGGCGTTGGTCAAAGACAACGGGACGGTTCAGGTCTATCGCCGCCCCCCAGGGGCGACCTATGCCAGCGACTGGGTACTGGAGTGGCAGTCATGTCAGGTGCCTACGGCCAACACAACCAAAGTCAAATGGGCCTATATCAACGGCGATAATCATATGGACCTTATCACGATCGGTGATCCGGACTATGTAAAGGTCTATTACAGCAACGGCTTAGACACGTTCAGGGCCAATTCGGGCTGCTCCGACTATCCTGATTGGGAGACGCCTTGCACCTACCGCGCGATTAGCATTGATGCTGGGGATGTTGGCGATCCGTTGGACGGTCTGGGCAATGATGGTTACGATGACTTCGTGATCGGCACGGGGGACGGTGATCCGCTCTATTTGTTCATGTTCGATCCCAGTTTGGGTTCAGAGGGGTATTACATCCCTGATCCTGTCTGGCAATCCACGGGGACGCCGATTTCAAGGGGCGTCCTGCTCCGTGATTTCGACAAGGACGACCAGCTCGATCTGGCCGTTGGTAACGTCGGCGATCCATCTTGGATATACCAGAACACTGGCGCTGACCCTTGGTTCCCGACTACGCCGGACTGGGCGTCGCAACCCGCCAACGACACTTATGATATATGTGCCGCTGACTTCGACGTCGATAGCGATCCGCCTGATTACGATAACGATCTTGACCTGGCTGAGGGTAACTTCGCCCAGGCGGATGTCATCTATAAGAACAACACAACCACGATCGGCCTGTTAGATATGACGACCATGCCGGAGTGGACATCCGATTTCGCGACCGGCGAGACGCTTGCACTTGCATGCGCTGACATCGGCGAGGACCTCAACAACCCGACATACGCAACCATAGATCCTGAGCTCGCCGCGGGCGATTGGGACCGGAAGTATCAGTCCAACGTTATATACATGAACTGGTCCGAGCTTGGCCCGTATCTGGATAACCAGATACCGACCGAAAGCGCTCTTTGTGTGGGGCTTGAGGCGGATATGACGCTTCCTGATTGTGGGACCTGCTCCACGCTGAACAACATCTACTTCCAGGTTTGGGCAGCCGCTCCTGGTGCCTCGATTACCTCGATTAAGGTCTTTGTTGATGCCACAACTAGCTCAATGCAGGACGTTACGGCGAGCTGTGCGACGAACGCCGTGAGCTACGATGGCATCCCCGCGAGGTTCTGGGAGGTCTGCTTCTATGAGCCGAGAACGTGGAACTGGGGCGACTGGGTTTATGTGCGCGTAGAAGCCACTGACAGCAACCTACAGTTCAGGTCGATGAGCTACAGCTTCCACATCATGGACGACATCTTCCTTTACGATTCCGATCCAGAGGAGGGCGAGGTCTGGCCGGCTGGCAATACACTGTGGTACACGCTTGCTGATACCTGTTGCACGATCACCACAGCCCATGCCGACCTGCACTGGACTGGCCCATTTGGCCCAACGTCCGCGTCGTTGACCACCGCGGCGGTAGTCGGCGGGCCGACGCTTTACACGATTGTTTGCACGACGCAGGACGGTTACGCCCTTGGACCGGGCTCTTATACCTGGCATTTCTGGGGTGACGACGACTGCGGCAGGCTGTACGACTACACTATACACTTCACGGTAGTGGGACCGGTATGGCCCGGATTCAGAGGCCCAGGTTGGCCTACGTCGGCATGTATAGGTATGCACACAGGCACAACCTACTATCCAGCCTATATGGAATGCCCGTCTCGGAGATGGAGCTATCCCAAGACGGGAGACCCACAGGTCGGCGACTTCTACGCATCGCCTGTGAAAGACTCCGGCGGGAGTGTTTACGTCATCGACACTGATGCTTACCTCACTAAGATAGCCTCAAGCGGCACCCTTCTATGGTCTGTTCACACGGGAGCCCTCGCGGCCGACGCACGTTTCTCTTGCGTGCTCGGCCCCACCGCTACGGACAACAGTATTATCTATGTGCCGTTGGGGACCGAGGTTCGTGCATACTATACATCGAACGGTGCAGAAGTTGCCGGTAGCCCCTATTCGACGGGTACAACTGGAGGTGGAAACAGGATTAGGTCCTCGCTTCTATTGTTTGGGGCGTTCGGTGACTGGACGCATCCAATGCTGGCGTTCGGCACGAGAGCCGACGCGGCCGGCGACAACTTCTTCGTTCTTGACGCGCGTGATGCGCCGAACCTGTTCAACGAGATATGCACGCATGAGTTTGCTGGGCAGCATATCATGTCCACGCCGGCCGCCGATCTCAATGGGGACTACATCTGGGTCGCGACCGACTCCGGGGAAGTTCACAAGTATGACTGGGACGGGTGCGGGGCGTTGCCGGAGGCCACTTTTGATACATCTGTCTATGAGGGCGGCTCCTATGGCTTGATTCATGGCAGTCCTGCGATCGCCACCGACGGCGCTGTCTACTTCGGCGATGACGCCGGGTATTTCTTCTGCATAGGCTCTGACGCGACGCTCGGCACTAGAGGCTGGTATGTCGAGACGGGCGACACTATTCACAGCTCGCCCGCGCTGTTCAGCACCGGCGCGACTCTGTGCGTCGCGTATGGCGACAACAACGGCACGCTGTGGGTCTTCGGCGCCTATCAGGCGACATTCGCAGTGGTCCCTGCGGACGCGTTCTTCACGGCGGGCCCGCAAGGAGGCCCTGGGACGGCCATCTTCGGCGGCGTATCCGTCGCGGCCGATGGCTACATCTACTTCGGGTCTGAGAATGGGCGTCTTTACAGCGTTGACGCGACCCAGGGCGACGACAGCTACGATCACAACCTCTGGGATATCTATCTTGGCGACTATGTGGAGACGACGCCGGCAATCGGCTGGTATGGCGAGGTCGATGTCTGCACAGCGACTGGTACAGGCGCCGGCGGCGTTGTTTACGAGATCATCTCGGACTGCAACGCGCCTTCTACGTCGTGCCTGTCGATCAACTACCTGACGTTCGATTACACCAACGTTCCGGACTTCCAGCTGAGATACCTAGGTACTGATTACCAGTCCGGCATCGAGTCGATTGACTTCTACCGGAAGCCGAAGTTCGGGGGTTCTTTCCAGAATATCGGCACGACATATCCTACGGCGCCTGGGTTCAGCGTTGACGGCACGTTCGACACGTCGCTTGCGACCGAGGGCACTTTCCACTACTACACGGTTGGCTTTGACAGGAGAGAGCCGCCCAACGAAGAGAACCCGCCGGCAAGCTACGACTGCGCGATCATCTATGACGCGACAGAGCCGCTGGCGACTTGTAGCGCGACGACGCCGTGGACAACGTCCGCGACGCTGTCCGTCTGCTTCACGGCTTGGGAGGATATCTCCGCGACGACGAGCGTGTCTGGCCTGCACACAGTCAAGTTTTACACGCAGTGGATGGCGAACAACTGCGGCGCGAGCTGGGGCTCCTGGCAGGAAGACAGCACGGCCGCTACGACGTATGCGACGGGCACGACGCTTGCGACAGACTGCATCGACTGGGTGCCGCCCAACGAGGGTTATTACAACTTCGCATTTGTGGCCATTGACTGGGCCAGCAACGCCATGATCGAGCCGCCGGTCGCGTCGTGCAGCTCCACGGTCGTTGACTACACCGAGCCAGAGTCGCAGACGATTGGCTGCGCCGCGACCAACAATCCTGTGATAACGAGGGCCTACACCGCCAGCGACGCTATCAGTGGTCTTGATCAGATCGATCTTTGGTACTGGTATTCAAACGACGGTGGTGCGAGTTGGACCGGGTTCACCTGGGCATACACGGTTAAGACCGATCCCGATGGCGACGACACCGCATGTGTCTGGGACGGCGACTGGACCTTTGACGTCACAGCGATTGGCGAGGGCATCTATCGGTTCGTTACGATAGCGCTCGATAACGTTGGCAACGGGGAGACGCATCCGACGGATCCGTCTGATCCTCCGTATTATCAGATTTACTACGACATAACCGAGCCTGAGACTTGGGCCATCACCAACGAGACGTATTGGAACTACGACGCCAATTGCCCGACCTGTGGGACAATCGAGGTCTGCTTCGATTCTACATTCCCAGAGCCGGGCGGAAGCGGCCTCGAGCAGGTAACCCTGTGGTGGCGACTGCAAGAGGACTGCGTGGGCGGCTGGACAACCTGGAGCGACACGCTCACCGAGCCGATTACTGGCCCGACGATCTGCTCCACAACGGCGACAGTCCTGACGAGCGGCTGCTGGTTC
>Ga0315545_1003666_pt1 | contig 13019 bp, 7 predicted proteins | sample SalMarSW160210MG_FD_203096 | JGI IMG/M metagenome (GOLD analysis project Ga0315545, IMG submission 203096) | Salt marsh sediment microbial communities from the Plum Island Ecosystem LTER, Massachusetts, United States - Salt Marsh Sediment SW1602-10 ... | reverse complement strand
AATTGTCCGACATCGTAGAATCCACACTGATTACCGATGTGAGCGAATCCAATAGACTGAAAGAAACGGATTGGATAAAACCAGGCCCAGTGTCGTGGATTTATTGGGCTAATAACCACGGCTCAAAAGATTATCATAAGGTTGTAGAATATGTTGATTTAGCCGCAGAGATGAAATGGCCCTATGTACTTATCGATTGGGAATGGGATGTAATGAGCAATGGTGGAAATATTATCGATGCTGTAAACTATGCCAAAAGCAAAGGTATCAAACCGCTGATGTGGTATAATTCAGGCACTTCATGGCTTGGTGCAACACCGGCTGATCGTTTATTAACACCTGAGAAACGCGCCAAGGAATTTACATGGCTTAATAAAATTAGCGTATTTGGAATCAAGGTTGATTTTTTTGCAGGTGATCAGCAGGATATGATGAAATATTACATCGATATTTTAAAAGATGCAGCAAAGTATCGTCTGATGGTAAATTTTCATGGTGCAACTATTCCGCGTGGTTGGGCTCGAACTTATCCAAATCTGATGACAATGGAAGCAGTGTATGGGGCAGAATGGTACAATAACCGATCCGTGCTGACAAATAAAGCAGCCGGCCACAATACAACACTTCCTTTTACGCGCAATGTGATCGGTTCGATGGATTATACACCTGTGACCTTCTCAAATTCTCAGCATCCTCATATTACTTCTTATAGCCACGAGTTGGCATTATCAGTAATCTTTGAATCCGGGTTGCAGCACTTCGCCGACAGTCCGATATCTTATTATGCTTTACCAGCGGAGCCAAAACAATTTCTGAAAAATGTTCCTGTTTGTTGGGACGATACGAAACTTATTGATGGCTATCCCGGTGAGAAAGTTATTATTGCCCGAAAAAAAGGAAACCAATGGTACATCGGTGGTATAAATGGAAAAGATAAAGCTCAAACATTAGAAATAAATTTTAATTTTCTTGGCAAGGGAAATTTTAGTCTGCAACTTATTAAAGACGGAAATGATGATAAATCTTTTTCATACGATACCGTTAACCTTAAAACTGGAGATATATTTAAAGTTGATTGTCTTCCAAGAGGCGGCTTTGCAGGCATTTTGAAAATGCAAAGTAAATAAAAAATGAATTCATGCATGTTACTGTAGGATATTCGGCGTATCCTTTCGTATAATTGAAATTTCGTAAGCGGTTCACGCGCAGTTCCAAAATCCGGTAAGCCTTGTATTCTAATATATTTTCATTATCTCTTAGATGCAATTCTTACCTATTTTCCGAGTATTATTGTTATAGTTTTATTGGAAAATATTTTGTAATCTTAAAAGCGAAGTTTAGTATTTGTGACCGATTAAATGGGCAATCCATATATATCCATTAGACACAAATCAGATTATGAAAAATAGAACTTACGTCATTTCGATTTTGATTCTATTTACTTTTACAACTTTACTTCAAGCTCAGCAACAAAGAACAGCTAAAGCCGCTATAACAGTCGAAGTGAATAAACCGGGACACAAAATCTCACCAACTCTTTTTGGAATATTCTTTGAGGATATTAATCTTTCCGTCGATAGCGGGATTTAACCTGGGTTGGTCCGCAACTGTTCATTTGAGGATGCAGACACGCTGCAAAATTAGAAGTTCGTGAGTGCCGACAGTAAAAGTACGGAATCAATCAGCAGAGCAGATGTGCAGGCTTAATCGCCGTTACCTGTGCGACTTCGCACCGCTTCTTTTTCATAATTGAAAAATTATAACCACTGTAGTTATATTAACTGCCTTATTAATTATTTTAAGGAGGTTTTAAATGAAACAAACATTATTCTTTGTCTTCCTGATAGTTATGTCAGTAAGCGGAATCTGTTTGGCCCAATCGGGTCAAAGTTCAAACGTTTTTAGTGCCGATACAGGACATGCTTCCCCCTACAATCTCTATGGAGCAAAGTTTCCGCGTATCGAAGCCGATTCTCGTGTAACATTCCAATTTAAAGCTCCCTATGCAAAAAAGGTGCAGGTTTCCATTGCCAACGTTGCGTTTGATATGGTCAAAGGCGATGATGGTGTATGGACTTACACAAGTGACCCGCAGGATAAAGGTTATCACAACTACTGGATGATTGTTGACGGCGCTCTCGTGCTGGATCCGGCTACCAACGCATTCATCGGCTATAGCCATATGTGCAACGGCTTTGAAATCCCCGATCCAGATGGCGGTTTTTATGCGCTCAAAGATGTGCCACATGGCAATGTATTGATCGAGAATTACTTTTCTAAGACGGTTAATTCCTGGCGTCACATTTTCGTGTACACACCTCCGGGATACGAAGCAAACACTTCAACCCGATACCCGGTACTGTATCTGCAGCATGGCGGTGGCGAAGATGAACGAGTGTGGATTGAAATGGGGCGCACCAATGTTATACTGGACAACTTGATCGCTGAAGGGAAAGCCAAACCATTCATAGTTGTGATGGAAACCAGTGCTGCCTACAAACCTGGTGAAGCTCCTCCACAGCCACGTCAACCAAGACCTGCCGGAGAAAGACAGGGACAGCCGGCTGCAGGCGCACGCCCTCGCATGTCATTTTCATTTGATACATACAAAGAGGTTATGCTTAATGACCTGATTCCTTTCATTGATGGTAATTTTAGGACCTTAAGTGACGGTAGTAACCGTGCAATGGCAGGTTTGTCGATGGGTACGTTTGTGACCAGAGTGGTTGCATTGGCTAATCTCGATAAGTTCGCCTATATCGGTATCTTCAGCGGCGGTACTATCGCCCCGTCAGATATTTCGGACAAATCGAAGGTCAAACTTGTGTTTATGAGTTTTGGCAGTCGTGAACGCGGTGCCGATGGTCTAAAAATCGCCGCTGATTCACTTCAGCAAGCTGGCATCAAGAGTGTCTCCTATGTTTCTCCGCTTACTGCTCATGAATGGCAATCCTGGAGACGAAGCCTGCGTGAATTTGCACCACTACTGTTTAAAGATTAAACCGTTGCATAAATATAACAGATTGCTTTTTGAATATAGAGAATTTTGATACAATAAATTAAGGAGATTATCAGATGAAATACAGGTACATAAGTGTGTTATTAGCGATCCTGATAACAGGTGGAATTTGTTTGGCTCAAACGAACCAGCCTGCTGCTGTTGCAGTGGAGGATTTCAAGCCTGCGACTACTAATCAACCAGGTAAGCAATATCCTCAGGTTAATTCTGAAGGTCGGGTGCGTGCCAGTATTTCGGCACCTGAGGCACAGCGAGTCCAGCTGGATATTAGTGCCGTAAAATACGATCTAACCAAGGACGAGAAAGGTGTCTGGACCGGTAACTCTAATCCCCAGGACGAAGGGTTTCACTACTACCAGCTTTGGATTGACGGGGCTGCCGTTCCGGATCCCAACAGTTTGTACTTCTATGGCGCAAGCCGTTGGGGAAGTGGTATTGAAATCCCAGCTAAGGATCAAGACTTCTACGCCCTCAAAAACGTACCCCATGGACAAATACGAGAGAATCTCTATTTCTCAAAAAGCAACAACAGTATGCGCCGTTGTTTCGTATACACGCCGCCCGAATATGACAAGGACATCACGAAACGCTATCCTGTGCTGTACTTACAACACGGCGGCGGCGAAGACGAGACTGGCTGGCCCAATCAGGGAAAGACCAATCTCATCATGGATAATCTGATTGCCGAGGGCAAGGCTAAGCCATTTATTATTGTGATGGACAACGGTACCTGGCGTATGCCGGAGCAAGCGCGCCCACCACGGTCAGGCGAGCGCTCTGCTGGCACCTGGCCCCCGGCAGGCTGGGCCGACGGATTCAAGAAGACCCTATTGGAGGACATCATCCCCATGATCGATGGTAACTATCGTACCCTGGCCGATCAGCCCCATCGCGCTATGGCAGGTCTCTCCATGGGCGGCATGCAGACCCGGGTTATCACCCTGGCCCATCCCGATGTGTTCTCACATGTCGGCATCTTTAGCGGCGGCAGTATCAGTTTGGAGGATGTCAAGAATGCGCCCGGTTTCAAAGAGAAAGTCAAACTCGTGTTTGTCAGCTTTGGCAGCCGCGAACTAGAGAACCGCAGACCCGGTGGCCCTTTTGGTGGTGATCCCAAAGTCAACACCGATTCACTCAAAGTGGCCGGCATTAATACTCATTTCTATGTCTCTCCCCTAACGGCTCACGAGTGGCAGAGCTGGCGGCGCGGCCTGCATGAATTCGCACCACTTCTATTCAAGGACTAAAGGAGAAAAATTATGAAACAGTATATAATTGGTTTATTAGTTTTACTACTGACTTTTTCAGGTTCGTTGTGTTTCGCACAGACAGACCAGCCAACGATTAAGGATGACTTCAAGCCATCGACCTTGAACCAACCCGGTCAGGAATACCCGCAGGTTAATTCCCAGAGCTATGCACGATTCCGCATCGTGGCACCACAAGCACAAAGTGTCAGTGTGAGTCTTGGACTGGGTGGACGCGGGGGTACTACCCTCACGAAAGCTGCAGATAGTACATGGATAGGCACCACAGCAGGACCGCTTGATAAAGGCTTTCACTACTACCATCTAACAATTGACGGGGGAACATTTAACGATCCTGGCACTTTGAACTTCTATGGTTCTGTTCGTTGGGAAAGCGGCATCGAAATTCCTGCTCAAGATCAGGATTTCTATGCATTAAAGAATGTTCCGCATGGTAAAGTGCAGCAGGTTCTCTTCCCCTCCAAGAGTACCAACACATCACGCCGGGCGTTTGTCTATACTCCGCCCGACTACGACAAGGATCAGACGAAACGCTATCCCGTGTTGTACCTGCAGCACGGCTGGGGCGAGGATGAAACCGCCTGGAGTAACCAGGGCCACGCCAATCTGATCATGGATAACCTGATCGTCGAAGGCAAGATTAGGCCCTTCCTCATTGTAATGACCTATGGTATGACGAATGAAATCAAGTTCGGTGGCCTCAGAAATTTCGATATCAAACCTTTCCAAACGGTTCTCGTCGACGAGTTGATCCCCTACATCGATGCCAATTTCCGTACGCTCTCCGATCAATCCCATCGCGCCATGGCAGGCCTCTCTATGGGAGGAATGGAAACCAAGTCGATCACTTTGGCAAACCTTGATAAGTTTTCGCACATCGGCCTCTTCAGCGGCGGGACATTCTCCATGGATGATGTTAACAAGACGCCAGGCTTCAAACAGAAGGTAAAGTTAGCATTCGTCAGCTTTGGCAGTCGCGAACTTGGAAACAATCGCGGTGGCAGAGGTTTCTTTGGTGGTGATCCACGGGCGAATGCTGACAGTCTGAAACAAGCTGGTATCAACAGTGTCTTCTATGTCTCCCCGGAAACGGCCCACGAGTTCTTGTCTTGGCGTCGTGCCTTGCGTGAATTCGCACCGCTTCTGTTCAAGGATTGAACTATTGATTGGATAAAAAGAATTTTCGTGACTAAAGAATTTTGACAAAATCATATAAGGAGTCTATCAGGTGAATTTCAAGCATCTATTATTAGCGAGCGTATTCACAAGTGGATTTTCTTTTGCTCAAACGAACCAAACTACCGCTGTGGAAGACTTTAAGCCTTCATCTATCAATCAACCAGGCAAGCAATATCCCCAGGTCAATTCCCAAGGTCGGGTCCGTGCCCGCATTTCGGCACCCCAGGCTCAGAAAGTTCAGCTGGATATAGGCGGTGTAAGATACGACCTGACAAAGGATGAGAAAGGCGTTTGGACTGGAGATTCACGTCCCCAGGATGAAGGATTTCACTACTACCAGCTCAATATAGACGGCGCTCAGGTTCCGGATCCTGGAAGCATGTACTTTTACGGCGCCAGTCGTTGGGGCAGCGGTATCGAAGTCCCTGCCAAGGATCAGGATTTTTATGCCCTGAAGAACGTGCCCCATGGCCAGATTTGCCAGAATCTTTATTTCTCTAAGATTACTACCGCATGGCGTAGATGTTTCGTATATACTCCGCCGGATTATAATAAGAATACCACTACCCGATATCCCGTGCTATATCTTCAGCACGGCATGGGTGAAGATGAGACAGGCTGGGCTGTTCAGGGCAAAGCAAACCTTATTCTTGATAACCTTATCGCTGAGAAAAAGGCAGTTCCTATGATTATTGTTATGGATAATGGATATGCATCAAAGCCTTCCCAGACAACACGGGGCGTAGGGGTTCCTGTAAGAGGACCTGGTTTTTCAGCCTTTGAAGAAGTCCTGATTAAAGAAATCATCCCGATAATTGACGACACGTATCGTACTATTGCGGACCGGGAACACAGAGCGATGGCCGGACTTTCGATGGGAGCAAACCAGACCATCCGGATCACTATGAACAATCTGGACACGTTCTCCTACATAGGCGGATTCAGCGGTACATCGAACTTTCCGAGCATGGAGGCCATTGATCCCGCGACATTCATGAACGGAAAATTCAAAGACGGCGAGGCGCTCAATAAGCAGATCAAGCTCTTCTGGCTTGGCCTGGGCACGAAAGAGCCCAATCCATTCCCCGGCTCTGTTGGAGCATTCCGCGCTATGCTGGACAAGATAGGTTGCAAATATGTTTATTACGAATCTGTTGGTACTGCACATGAATGGTTAACATGGAGAAGAGATCTTTACCAGTTTGCACCGTTGTTATTTAGATAGAAACAAAGATGAACACTATGTTATAATCGGCGGTGTGAATAGTAAAATAACATTCAACTTAAAAAATATATTCGGAGTAATCTAAATAATATGAAACGAAGAATCTTTTTTCATCTGGTGTTTGTTCTGTTATGTTTGTCAATTACAAACAGCATGTATGGACAAGTTCCTGAAGGAGCAAAACCTGCACCAACAAACATTCGCCCCAATGAGTGTCCCTGCATTCTCACTGACCTGAGAGTAGTTTTCAGAGTAAATGCGCCGGATGCCGATAAAGTCCAGATAGACCTTGGTAAGATGTATGACATGCAGAAGGATGAAAAAGGGATATGGACTGTAACTACCGATCCTCAGGTGCCCGGATTCCATTATTACTCGCTTGTGATAGATGGAGTCAAGGTTGCTGATCCTGCAAGCGAATCCTTTTATGGAACCGGCAGAATGTCGAGTGCTATCGATATCCCTGAGGTGGGAGCCGACTTTTATACAATAAAGAATATTCCCCATGGCGATATACGATCTTGCATTTATTTCTCAAATGTTACAGGAAGATGGAGAAACCTGAATATCTACACTCCTCCGAGATACGATAAAGATGATAAAAGCAGTTACCCTGTCCTTTATATCCAGCACGGAGGTGGTGAGGATGAACGGGGTTGGGCTGCCCAGGGAAAAACAAATATTATACTTGATAACCTTATTGCTGAGGGAAAAGCAAAACCGATGCTTGTAGTAATTCCGAACGGGAATGTATCAAAGCCCGGAAAGACTGTAAGAGGTTATAATGAAGAAGCGATGGCTTCTTTCAAGAAAGAGCTTTTCGAAAACGTAATGCCGTTTATTAAAAGCACCTACAGGACAAAACCCGACGCTGCCAACAGGGCTATTGCCGGGTTATCGATGGGTGGCGGACAGGCGTTTTACACGGGTCTACGCAATACTGATATGTTTGCAAATGTCGGAGTATTTAGTTCAGGTTTATTTGGCGGTATAGGCAGACAGCCAGCGGCGGCATTTGATCCTGAAGCAATAATTCCTGGTATTCTATCCGCGCCGGCATCGTTCAATAAAAAGCTGAAGGTATTCTATATCTCTGTAGGAGAACAGGATCCAAGGATTGAACCTACCAAAAAGTTGATAGAAACTTTTAGAAACAAGGGACTAAAGGTAGAATTCGCATCATTTCCTGGAGGCCATGAGTGGCAGGTTTGGCGAAAATCTCTTCATGATTTTGCCCAAAAGCTTTTTAAAACTGATGAATAGTAGAGTTTATAGATAGGTTGTTGAAGCTAATAATTTACCAATATAATACCGGAAGAAAATATGAGAACCTCCATAATTTGTTTTGCCATTATCTTTATCTTCTTCTTTAGTTGTTTAGGTTCCCAACAGAAGAAAAACTTTGTGAAAGAAACTAATGGTATTCTTGTGATTGTTGGCTCTACAGAAGTTCAATTACATGTGATGGGAGATAAAATAATCAGAGTTCAAGTCACTCGTTCAGGAGAATCTCTGACACATAAAAGTTTATCCGTCATCTATACTCCTTCCCCAGATATCAAGTGGAAAGTCAGGGAAGAAACCGGTACCGTAGCGCTTGAAACAGGATCAATAAAAGCGAAAGTTAATCTTTCAACAGGGAAAGTTCAGTTTCTCGATAAGTCAAGCAAAAACCTTCTGCAGGAAAATGGTCGGGAGATTATTCCGGCTGTTGTTCTCGGCGAAAAAACAAATAACATCCGACAAAAATTTATTCTTTCAAATTCGGAAGCTCTCTACGGCCTAGGCCAACACCAGCAAGGTAATATGAACCTTAGGGGAAAAACCGTTGACCTTTACCAGGTAAATATGAAAGTGTCCATCCCTATGTTGGTCTCGACCAACGGTTATGGCATTTTCTGGGATAATCCTTCTCTGACGAAATTCACTGATAATGCACAGGGAACGGAACTCTGGTCTGAGGTGGGCGACGGGATAGATTACTATTTTATCGCAGGCAGTACGATCGATAAAGTTATTTCCGGTTATCGAACACTGACGGGACAGACGCCGATGTATGCGAAATGGGCATACGGATTTTTCCAATCGAAAGAACGGTATAAAACTCAGGATGAGATTGTTGGAATCGTAGATGAATTCCGTCAGCGTCATGTTCCGCTGGATGTCATTGTTCAGGATTGGTTTTACTGGGACCCACAGCCATGGGGTTCACATTATATGAACCGGGATCGCTATCCGGATCCGACAAAAATGAATAAGGATATTCATGATCGAAATGCAAAAATTATTATCTCAGTTTGGTCAAAATTTTTTCCTGGAAGTACCAATTATTCGGAAATGAATCAAAAAGGATTTTTATTGAAGCCTATCGCAGAAGGCAGCAATTACTATAATCCATATGACCCGAATGCCCGTGTATTGTACTGGAGACAGATCCACGATTCATTATTCGTCAAGGGATTCGATGGATGGTGGCTGGATGCCAGTGAACCGGAAGTAGGTGATCTGAGAAAAGACAATATTAAAGAGATCATCAATAATAATCTGGGTACCGGTGCGCGTTATCTCAACACATATTCACTGATGACAACAAAGGCAATATATGAAGGGCAGCGTAAGTCAACGTTGGATAAACGAGTCTATATTCTCACGCGTTCTGCATTTGCCGGACAGCAGCGCAATGCAGCAACGACATGGTCAGGAGATATTACAGCCAGCTGGGATGTGTTTCGAAAACAAATTCCTGCCGGTCTGAATTTTTGTTTTACCGGCATACCTTACTGGACAACCGACATCGGCGCATTTGGTGTCAGGGTACCCGGGGGATCCGGAAACGATATGTACAGAGAATTATTCACACGTTGGTATCAGTTCGGCGCGTTCTGCCCGATTTTCCGTGTTCATGGAACCAGTACACCACGTGAAATTTGGCAGTTCGGCAATGCGGGCTCCTGGTCGTATGATACGCAGCTTAAGTTCGATAACCTTCGGTACAGGCTGATGCCATATATCTATTCGCTTGGATGGAAAGTAACTCATGATAATTATACAATGATGCGGGGCCTGGCGTTCGATTTTGCAAGTGATAACAATGTATATAATATAGATGACCAGTTTATGTTTGGCCCTTCACTGCTTGTGAATCCTGTTACGAAACCGATGTATCATCCCTGGATACAATCTGACGCAGGAAGCATCATCCCTTCGAGTAATCTGCTTACACCGGACGGGAAACCCGGACTGACCGGCGAGTATTATGAAGGCATGGAATTTAAAAATCTGTTTACGACAAGGACGGACACTGTCATTGATTTCAATTGGGGTATGGATGCACCAATGCAGGGAATGCCTATTGATACTTTTTCCGTACGATGGAGTGGAAAAATAACAGCTCCGGAAACCGGAGAATATACTATCAATACAATGACTGACGATGGTGCACGCGTGTGGGTAGACAATAAACAGATTATTAATGATTGGACAGACCATGCACCACTGCTCAACTCAGGAAAAATAAATCTCGAAGCAGGTAAGAGTTATGATATGAAGTTTGAATATTTTGACTTTAAAATGGGAGCTGTGGCACAGCTACACTGGATTCTTCCATCTCAGAAAAAAGTGGATACCAACGCTCTTCCGGAAAAAACAAGGAAAGTATATTTGCCCGGCCCAACTGCATGGATTGATTTCTGGACTGGGGAAAAATTTTCCGGCGGACAAACGATTACCGCTTCGGCCCCTATAAACATTATGCCGCTCTTCGTGAAAGCGGGCTCAATTATTCCGATGGGTCCATTTATCCAGTATGCAACGGAAAAGCCTGCCAATCCTATCGAACTGAGAATTTATCCGGGCGCTAACGGCACATTTGAATTATACGAAGACGAGAATGATAACTATAATTATGAGAAGGGAAAGTACGCAGTTATTCCGATTTCATGGAACGATAAGTCAAAGACACTGACCATTGGTGACCGCAAGGGTGAATTCGATGGTATGCTCAAGAAACGGACATTCAATATCGTGCTGGTAAACCAAACAACCGGCACAGGATTGGATCTTTCAAAAATTTCAACTTCTATTCAGTATAATGGAAAACGTACTTCAATAAAATTGAAATAAGATAAAATGGAATTACATAAACTATGAAAATATTTATCATTACATTATTTTATTTGCTTTTCTTTGTACAGATAGTATTCGCCGGCTCGAACAATAAGGACTCAAGATTTGATTTTACGGGACCCAGGGATCCTTCTCTTATCAGGGGCTTCAATTATACTCCGGCTAATGTAGCTTCTCCGCGACATCATGTCGATTGCTGGGTTCATTATGACTCAGCAACAATTGAATTTGATCTTGATCTGGCTAAAAGTCTCGATCTGAATCAGGTGAGGATTTTTATTCCGTATACAGTTTATACCGAGGATAAAGATGCTCTTCCAGCTAAACTAAAACATTTCGTACGCGAATGTCACAAGAGGAATATTGGAGTTATGCCCGTTGTGGGATATGGACCATGGCTGAGAGATACAACACTCCGATCCAAAGCAAGAGAATGGGCTCAGTTTCTTATCGATGCCATATCCAATGAACCCGGACTTGCCTTCTGGGACGTGATGAACGAACCTGACTGGCCTCCCACGCGCAATGAATGGTATTTGAGTAAATTTGAATGCAGTAAATTATTGGCGAATACTTACCATGAGCTCGATCCGAATACACCTGTGACTATAGGAATGGCTTTTGTCGATGGTATGATTGAATTGGCAGATTATGTGGATGTACTGCAGTTTCATGATTATATGCAGACTCGCGAACAGATCAGGCATAACATTATACGAGCAAAGGAGTTTGCAGCAAAAGTGAATAAGCCATTAATAAACGGTGAAATTGGTTGTATTGCCCGAGCCAATCCGTATAATATTACCCTGCAGGAACATATGAATGCAAAGGTAGGATGGTATATCTGGGAATTGATGATTGTCCGTAAAGGATGGGGCCCTGTTCACGGTGTGTTTTATGAGGATGGAAGTGTTCGTGATCCATCAATACCCGCTGCAATAATGGGATTTTTCCGTAAACGTACCGCAGATATTCTTCCTGCTGTTCCGGATAAGGAAGGTTGGGTTTCAAAGATTATAGATCAAAGCGATAAGTGGCTTAAAGATACTGATAAAACTTGGAAGGATGGATTGGACATTGCCGAAACCGCTTCTCACTTGCTTGAAGCAGCAGAGCTTACAGCAATGAGAATACCCCCAACATGGGAAGTTGAAATGCTCAGACAGGGCGAAGTTAACCTGGAAGCTCTGAAAGAGCTGATTATTAAATTCAAAGATCTGCTTGAACCTTATAAAATATCGCAGCTAAAATAATGGTAAAGAAAGTTGAACTCCGTTGTATAGTCAATAAATGCATTCTATTTATTTGTGCCTATTCTATCTTCTGACACTATAGTTTTAATGACAAACCCACCATAAGGATACATCGTTATGGTGATCGGCGTCGATAAATCTACATAACTTTTTATAAAATTCTTTGTATCAACCGCATCGGTTATAAGAATACCTTTGGATTTATTACTGATGAAAGGAACATTTAGCGTGATAGTGCATTTAGAATTTTCTCCATTAATGCCTGCTATATACCATCTGTCCTCTTTTTTTCTTGCCAATACAATAAACTTTCCTGGGAAACCGTCTATAAATTTCACATCATCCCAAGTTTCGGGTAAAGAGCTCATATATTCCTTCACAAAGTCCTTTTGAGCAGCCATTCCGGTCGGCGTTTCTGCAATATGCTGTATGCCTGAAGTGAAGAGAATCGATAGGGCGATTTCAAAACCACCGGTAGTTCTGCGTGTAATGTTTGGTATACCGGAAAAATTTACGGGAGTGAAATCCATCGGATCAAAAAGGTTCCTGGTGAAGGGAATCACTGTACAATGTGAAGGTTGCTGATCGGCAAAGTACTGTCCAAATGTTACGTATTCTTCACCTCTAATTGCCTCCATACTTACTAAATTAGGATAGGTTCTATACCAACCTCTTGGGAAAGTCGCACCGTGAAAATTCACGGCCAGATTATACTTTGCGGCGTCTTTTAAAATGTCTATGTAATATTTCATCATGGACTGTCCATCGCCGCCAAAAAAATCTACCTTAATTCCGCCAATGTTCATATCTTTCAACTTCTGAAACTCAGCACGTCTTGATACTGTTGTGAGCAATTTATCGCGTGGTGTTTGTGGAGTTGTATTCCAATCGCCTGCTGAATTATACCATAATAAGATTTTTACATTCTTTGTTTTGGCATACTCAGCAAG
>Ga0315545_1003665_pt1 | contig 13020 bp, 12 predicted proteins | sample SalMarSW160210MG_FD_203096 | JGI IMG/M metagenome (GOLD analysis project Ga0315545, IMG submission 203096) | Salt marsh sediment microbial communities from the Plum Island Ecosystem LTER, Massachusetts, United States - Salt Marsh Sediment SW1602-10 ... | reverse complement strand
GGCGCACCGCCTGGGTCCAATGCCCGTAGGCGGCGCGGAGAGCCTCGGCGTTGCCGGCCGCCACCACGTGCACACCGGGGCGCCGCCCGGCGAGCAACTCCGACAGTGCGTCGCATCCCTCCACGAGTTCGGCGTCGTCGATGAGCACCAATCGCTCTGCGCCGGAAGAGGTGCGGTCCTCCATCGCCACGTCGAGGTCCCCGGCTCCCGCATCGCAGAGGACCACCTCGGTGCAGTCGTGCAGAGGGGACCGTCGCGGTGTGACAGCGTGGATCTCGATATCGGGACGGGCCGCCGCCACTACCTCCGCGATTGTCACCAGCGCGGTGCTCTTCCCCGACCGGCTCGGTCCGGCGATGAGGGCGTGATCCCCGTCGCGCAACACGATCCCGGCCGGAGTCAGCTCGCCGTCGCCGATACCGAGCGGGATGAACCACTCGTCGTCGATGAGGCGAGCAGCGCCGACGATGTCGGGAGTCTTCACCTCGCCCGGGAGGACCCCGATCATGGCCGGCGGCCGGGAGGGCGTCACGCGGCAACGCGTCATCGCGGCGACCGCGGCGACCGCGGCGGCAACACCGTTGCCGTGGGGCAGAGCGACCTGCACCTCGCGTGCGGTGGCCGACTCGAAGCACCGTCCGGCCACCGTCGTCGGCTCGTCGACCGTCAGGCCGAGACACGTGTAGTCATACCGGTCGGCGAGCCGGAACACCAGCTTGGCGGCGGTGAGTGATGCGATCTGCCCCGGGATGTCGGTGGGTTGCTTGGCAGTGGCGACGACCACGATGCCGACGCCGGGCCCGTCGGCGATCACCCTCGTCAGCATGGCCTTGATGCCGAGGTCGCCGGGATCGTCGAACGCTGCGGCCAGTCCGGCGAACCCGTCGATGAAGACCACCTCCGTTGCCGACCGGGCCAAGGCGGCGGGGTTGGCGGCGAGAGCTCGGCGCCGCTCCTGCACCTCATGATGCAGACGTCGCAGCAGGCGGACTTGGCGCTCGCGATCCGTCGCTGCGATCACGGCCCCGACGTGGGGAAGGTCGGCCAGCGGCCCGAGGAGCTGATCATCGAAGTCGATCACGTAGACGTGGACCTCGTCGGGGGAAGCACGTTCCGCCAACCCGACGGCGAGCGTGGCGAGAGCGGTGCTGGTCCCGCTCCCCCGCAGCCCGAAGAGCAGCAGATTCCCGTCCTCCGGTCCCCACCGGGCCGGCACCAGACGCTGCCGGTGCGGCTCGTCGGCGAGCCCGAAGGCGATCTCGAGTGGCCGACTCGAATCGCCAGGGTGGCTCGTGTCGAGGTCGGCTCTCAGGATCTCCGTTGGGAGCGGATCGGGCCAGGGCGACCGCGGCTCACCGAGATCGAGGGCGTTCGAGGCGGCGGTGATGGCGTCGACCAACACCTCGAGATCATCGGGCCCTTCATCGCCGTCGGTGGTCGCGACACCAGGTGGAGGCTGCTCATGGGCGAACACGAACGGCGCCGCCGTGACCGCTCCTCGATCAACAGCACCGCGCCCGGAGACGTGGGCGGCCTGGAAGGCGATGATTTCGCCGGGACCGCGTCGCAGGAGACCTCGCCCCGGTTGGTGCCGGCCGATGCCGGCGGCAGCCGGGCTCCCGACGACGTCAACGGAATCCGCATGATCCTGCACCCGCAGCGAGATACGCAGGTTGGTGTTGGCGCGAATGCCATCTCCGACGACGCCTCCCGGCCGCTGGGTCGCCAGCAACAGGTGCACGCCGAGGCTCCGGCCCCTCTGTGCGACGTCGACCAGTGCCGTGAGGAAGTCCGGCAGTTCCTTGGCGAGCGCGGCGAATTCGTCGATGACGACCAGGAGGCGAGGCAGAGGCGGGGCGTCATTCCCTCGGACATGTTGCGAGATGTCGGACACCCCGGATCGGCGCAACAGCTCCTCGCGGTAACGCAGCTCGGCCTCGAGGCAGGTGAGCGCCCTGCGAGCGAGGTGGCCGTCGAGGTCGGTGACGACGCCGACCGTGTGAGGGAGGCGGGCACAGGCATCGAACGCGCTCCCTCCCTTGTAGTCGACCAGCACGAAGTTGAGCCGGTCCGGATCCACCGTTGCGGCCAGTGACACCACCAGCGTGCGCAGCAACTCCGACTTCCCCGACCCGGTGGTTCCCGCGAGCAGGCCGTGGGGGCCGTCGGACACCAGGTCCACCTCCAGCGGCCCTTCCTCGGTCATTCCGAGCACGAAGGGCGGGAAGGGACGATTTCCGAGATGCCCCCAGCGCCATACGATCGTCGCCGAATCGGCTGCCTCGATGCCGAGCAGGTCGACGAGCCGGACCGCATCGGGGAGGTGGACGGCGCCCCGGTCGAGCTCCGCGTCGTCGAGCCGCGCCAGGGCCCGGGCGACACGGCGGGCGGAGACGGCCGGGGCCCGCCACAGCTCGGCATCGACAACCGGACCTGCCCCGTCGGGCCGGAAGAGACGGCCAAGACCGTCGGGGGTGGCCTCGACGATCACCGAGCACAGGGAAGGAAGCCGGTCGGTGGCCTCAGCGAGGGCGATGGCGCCGAGCCGTCGCCCCTCCCCATCGTGGAGCGCGGCCCGCAGCAGCGCCCCCTCGGGAGCGGCCAGTGGCTCACCGTCGAGGATCACCAGGTGATGCTGCGGCATCGGGGAGCGCTGCCCTTCCCGGACTCCGGAAGGGGAACCCTGGGGAAGGGCGGCAAGGACCGGCGGTCCTTCCTGCGGATCGCACGCCAGCCGGCGCCGTCCGGTGGCGTCGATGAGCACGTGAGGGAGCCACTTCGCCCAGTCCCAGTCCGTGGCAATGTCCGAGATGATCGTGACCTGGAGATCGGCGGGCCCGTGCAGCACCGCCGCCTGCACCACGAGGGCCCGGGCCAGCGGCAGCACGTCGGAACGGGGCCCGGAGATGCCGAGGATCGCTCCCGAGGTGAGATCGACGGCGAGCGGCACGTCGTGCAAGGTGTCATAGCGAGTGAGGATCTCGCCCACGTCGTCCGGCAGTGTGCCGCCCGCCACGACGTGAGCCTGCCACGGGACGCAACCGGTGCCGATGCCGAGGCGCAGGAAGTCGTCGTGAGCGGGTCGCCGCTCCCAGAGGGACGAGGCCTTGCCAACGGCGCGGCCGACGAGTTGCCCGAGCGTTGGTGTCTCCCGCCGGGCGCACTGTGTGGCGAGCCGATGGGCAGAGGCGACACGCTGTTCCAGCTCGACGAGGTCCTGAGCCCGGGTGCCTGCGCGGTGGCGGCGCTCGCGCCGGATCCGGCGGCGGTCTTCGACCCAGTTGGCGAGCATCATCGCGGGGCTGAACACCGCGAACAGAGCCATGCGCGGGTGGAACAGGACGGCCATCACGATCCCCAGCACCACCGGGATCACCAGCGCCGCCCACCCGAATCGGGCCGGTGCGCCTATCTCCGGCGGCGGGGCAGGAATCCGGATCTCGGGAAGCTCGGGCCGAGACCGGGCCCGAGGCGGGCGGCGGAACATCGACTCGCCCGCCGCGCCAGGGCTCGCACGCATCGCCTCCTCCTGCCGGGCCTCGATCGTCGGGTCGACGAAGGTGATCTCCGATCCCTCCCGCACGCCGCACTCGGCGAGCGGGGTCTCCGGTCTCACCCGGCGCCCGTCAACGAGAACCTCGACCGGAGTGGCTCCGAACCACTGATCCGCCAGGTCGACCGGCCGGGCCTCGGTGCCGGCGGCGAGCAGGCGCGCCTCGTACTCGTCTCTGCCGCGGCGGACGACCACGGGCACGCTCATGTCACCACGCAGCCGGCACCGCGGCGGCCTGTTCGGTCCGGGCCGCCTGCTGCTCGAGATCGGCCGCCTCGCGGCGCGCCTGGGCGGCACGGCGTTCCAGCCTCTGGGCGGCGGCGCCCATTCTGGCGGCAGCCGTCCCCAGGACCCGGGTGGCCTCGTCGAGCCGGGCCTCGAGGTCGGTCGCCGCCGGTCCGCGCCAAGCATGCCGCGAGGACTCCACCATCGAGGCGAGCGACGCCGGCAAGGAGAGACCGAGGAGTCGCAGGCGCCGGCCCGCGGCCGCGAGGGCGTCGGCCCGATGCCGGACCTGCCCGGCGCGACGGCGCATCTCGGAGGGTGTCACCTGGCTGCAACGTCAGCGAGTGGCGGCTTCGATATTGACCCGATACGAGCCGACCGCCTCGGCGGCTTCGTTGAGGGCTTGCTCCAGCTTTTGCAGCGCCGGCCTGAAATCGCTGTTCCATGCGGCCCGAAACTTCTCGGCGCCGGGCCCTTGCCACGCAGTGGCGCCCGGATCCACCCGGCCGCTCAGCGCCGAGGTGAGGGCGCCGACCTCCCCCGCCTTGCTCACGAACGTCGACTTCAGATTGTCGAGATCGGCCAGATTTGCTCCGAACATGTGACCCATGACTGCTCCCTTCTCGGATTCCGAGCCCGGTCTTCGGGCCCGCTCGCCTCACCGTAGGCGATATACAACGTTTGTCAAGATAGCATAGGAGTTGACAAGAGCACTTGATCCGCGTAGGTTCTATGGGTATGGGACGATCCAGATTGCGCCTCGTAGCTCTGCTCGCCGTCGAAGGAGGGTCCATCGAAGGTCTCCGCCGAATCGGCGAGTGCCTGCACATCGATGGGGAACACCCGCTCACTTGGCTTCGATCGGCCCCCCTCGAAGACGCCGTCGCCGCCACGGCCTGGGCCGCCGCTCTCGGCGTCGCCGTCTGGCTCGCCCTCACCACGGTCGGCTATCTGGTGGCCCGGATCGCCCGCCTTCGCCGCGCCTCGGCCCTGCTGTGCCGGGCGACCGTCCCCCTGGTGCGCCGCCTCGTCGATCGGGCGCTCGCCATCTCGCTCGCGACGTCGATTGCCGCCGGACCTGCGCTCCCGGCTCTCGCCGCCGAACCGCCTCCCCCCGTCGTGTTCCAGATTGCCGAGGATGGGCTGCCGCATCCCACCGCGCCCGTGATCGAGGCGTCCTCAGACCTGGATCGGGTCATCATGATTCTCCCCCCTGGCGTTGCCGGAGCCGGCTTCGCCCCCCGACCGGCACCGAGCACTGCCCCTGCGCAAGAACCGGCGGGGCCCGCACCCGAGAGCCGGCCCCCCGAGCCGGAGAGCCGACATACGGTGGCCTCGGGCGACAACCTCTGGACGATCGCGGCTGCGCACCTCCGGGCGAGCAGCGACCACCCGCCGGCGACCGGCGAGGTGGCCGACTACTGGAGACGCGTCGTCGCGGCCAACGAGAGCACCCTGCGATCGGGTGACCCCAATCTCATCTTCCCAGGAGAGATCGTGACCCTGCCCCGGGTCGAGGTCTCGTCGTGAGCGCCTCGCCCACCCTCGGTGCGCCGGTCGTCGATATCGAGGAGCACCCCCCGACGGCGATCAGCCGCCCTCGATGCCGCTTGGCAGAGCCGGCCGTGGCGGAGCCGGTCGAAGGAGGCTCCTGGGGGCACCGCATCGCGATCCTCCTCGCCACGGTCGCGCTCCTCGTGGCGACGGTGGCCCTGGTGCTCCGCCCCGGCCACCACCCGGCCGGCGCCACGACCTCCGCCCTTCCCCCGCCCGGGCTCGGTGGCTACGCCGAGTTGTATGTCGCCACATGGCTCACCAGCGGTGGCGAAGACGCCGCCCTCGACCTCTTCCTTCCCGGCGGAGCCGATCTCTCCGCGATGCAGCCTCGCCAGCGCTACGTCACCCGAGCCGCAACGGTGGAGGTGATCCAGCACCAGCCTCGACTCTGGACGGTCACGGTGGCCGCCGACGTGCTCGAGCTGGTCGACGGCGGCTACGTTCCGGCCGGCCTCGAGCACTACCAGGTCGGCATCGCAGTCGACGGTTCTCGCTTTGCCGCACTCGGCCTTCCCGCCCGGGTGGCGGCGCCCGAGCCTGCCCGCTTCCCCGCCTCGCTGCTGGCGCTCGACGAGCCGCTCCCCGACTCGCTGCTCGCCACCACCACCGGGTTCCTCGAAGCACTGCTCACCGGCGACGGCAATCTGAGCCGCTTCGCCGCAGCCGGAAGTGGAATCTCGCCCGTCGATCCTCCCCCATACACCCGCGTCGACATCGTGGCGTCCGGAGGCTTCGCCTCAGGATCCGCGGTTGTGCTGCGCGTCACGGTCGATGCCACCACCGGCGGCGGCCGAACCCACATCATGGACTACACCCTGGAAGCAAGCGAGGCCTCGGGAGTGTGGGAGATTCTCGCGATGATCCCGGCCGTGACGGCAGAAGAGGCCGCGTCTTGACCGCGCCGCTCACCCGGCCCTCCATGGATGATGATTCCTCTTGGGCGGGCATCGACCCGGACCGCGGGACCGTCACGATCCCGCGCCGCCTCGTGCCGGTGCTCCTGGCGTTGCACGCCGGGAGCCCGGTGTGTAACGGGGAGCAGGCTGAGCTCGAGCTGTCCGGCATCACGTCGGCCGGTCGGCTCCATCCCGCCGTAACCGGGATCCTGGGCGTCATGATGGAACCGGGCCTCGTGGTCTCGGTCGACGTGGCCGGAGGTCGTGCTCCGACGCTGGCGACCTTCTGGTGCACCCGGCGTCGCGCCGTGCAGGGTGAGGTGATCGATTCGCAGCGGGTTCGTCTCCACCGCGTCGATCCGGAGCGATTGTCGTTCCACCTGCTCCAAGTCACCGGAGCCGGCCCGCGGCCATCGCCTCCGTTCGCCGGTGGCGTGACCGTCGATGCCCGGCTGCTCGAGGAAGTCGAACGTCTTCTCGGAGACCAGACCTCGATGGCCGCGCTCGAGGAAGCCGGGATCGATCCCCTCTGGGCCGACCGGCTCCTCATTGCGCTCGAGCACCGCCGCCGAGCCTGGCGGGTACAGACGGTGTGGACCGGCCGGAGCAACGGGCGCCGCACCGCCGAGTTGACGGTGCTCGATGCCGGCCCGGCCGGCTACTGGCGGATGTCCGGCACGCCCCCGGCGCTCACCCTCACGGTGAGCGACTATGACGACCTCGTGCTCGCCTTCCGCGACCTGCTGCCCGACCCGGAGCCGTAACCGGAGCAAGCACACGCTGCGTACCATGGTGGCTGCCGTGACGCCCATGCTCTCCTTCGTCGAAACCCCCCACGGCCGCCTCCACGTACGGGAGTTCCCCGGCGCCGGGCCGCCACTCGTCGCACTCCACGGCTTCACCCTGCACGGCGGCATGTTCTCCGACCTGGCGGCGGCGCTCGGCCGCAAGGTCCTCGCCCCCGATCTGCCCGGCCACGGCAAGACCGAGGTCACCCCGGTCACCATGGACACCGCCGTCGACGCCCTGGCCTCCTGGCTCGCCACCCTCCCAGCCCCGGTCGCCCTCCTCGGCTACTCCCAGGGGGGAAGGGTCGCCCTCCAGCTCCTGCTCGCCCATGCAGATCTGGTGGAGCGTCTCGTCCTGATCTCCACGTCCCCCGGCCTCCCCGAGCCCGATCGGCGGGCCCGTCTCAGCCAGGACGCCTTGCTCGCCGCCCACATCGAGGCGGTCGGCCTCGACGTGTTCCTCGACGCCTGGCTGAGCCACCCACTCCTCAAGGCCAAGGGGCTGTCCGACAAGACGCGGCAACGGGATCAGGAGCTGCGACACCAGAACACCGCGGCGGGACTGGCGGCGGCACTGCGCGGCTACGGGCAGGGCACCACCCGCTACGCCGGCGACGCCCTCACCGCCCTCACCACCCCGATGTGCTTCGTCGCCGGAGAGCGCGACCGCGACTACGCCGACCTCGCCACCGACATGGCGGCGCTGGCAGGCGACGAACCGATCATCGTCCCCGGCGCCGGCCACAACGTGGTCCTCGAAACGCCGGAGCCGCTGGCCAAGGCTCTCGCCCCGTTTCTGGAGGACGGCTGAGAAGCGGGCGCGGCGTTGTATGGGGGACCGACACAGAAGGGCTTGACGCCTCCGCCGATGCCGGTACCGTGGCTTGCCTGTTCCGTGCTCGCTCTGCGCATTCGCTCGGATCTCTCGATACGGTGGCTCGAGTGTGGGCGTGGAGCGTGGCAACAGTCGATCACGACTGGAATCCGAAGACGCAACCTCCAGCGAAAAGGAGCGGAGAAGTGAAACACCGAACCTCGACTCGGCTTCTGCTCGTCGTAGCAGCGGCCGCGTTGCTGCTCGTGCCGATTGTGGCGATCGCCGCCGACGGGTTCACCGACGTTGAGGGGGACAACGTCTTCAGAAACGACATCCAGTGGCTGGCCGACGCGGAAGTGACATTGGGCTGCAATCCTCCGACGAACGATCAGTTCTGCCCCAAAGCCAACGTGACGCGTGAGCAAATGGCGGCGTTTCTGCACCGTCTCGCAGAGAATCAGGTCGTCGATGCCGCCACGGCGCTCGAAGCCGACCACGCCGCCACGGCGCTCGAAGCCGACCACGCCGCCACGGCAGACGACGCAGGAACGTTGGGGGGTTTCCAGGCGAGCGACTTCGCCCTCGCAGCCGATGCCTACCGCGGACCCACTGCGATCATGGAGCGCATGCAGAGCGGCGACGCCGCGACGATCGCCACCACCGACAGCATGACCGTGTCCGTCGAGTGCGACCCCTCCGGCGCCACCTCCCACCAGGCGACCCTCTACGTCGAAACCGCCGACGGTTACTACAGCTTCGACGCCGAACAGCCGGCGGGTCGGATCGCCGAATCGAACTGGGACGGTGCCGTTCCGGTCACCTACCGAAACGCCGACCGTTTCTTCTGGTCTCCGGCCGCCGACGAGATCGTGTACCTGTACTTCAGCTTCATCGATTTCGATCTCCCCCTCGGCGACTGCGTCCTGGTGGGCAAAGCCGAGAGCGTCTTCGACTACCCCAACCCATGAGCCGACCTCGCCCGATGGGCCATCCGATCTCGGAATCAGAGGCCGCCGCCCGGCAACCTGACCGGCCGGGCGCCATCGAGGTCGCCGCGATCCCCGCTACCGTTGCGGAGATGGTCACCGTGCCCGGTCACGCCACGGCGTATTGCGCCCGCCGAGTCTCGGGCGCGATCCGCGGCGCAGATACCTCGCCGGCCGCCGTAGGCCACCGGGCCAAGAAGCGGCGGCGCCTCCCATGAGCGAGATCGTCCTCACCGGGCACTTCTGGACTCGCGGCGAGGCCGGCAGGCGGGCCGGCATGTCCCATCACGAGCTGATCGTCCACCGCGGAGTGCTGCGCCTCGGCGGCCACTGGCTCGACGAGGTGTACTGCGCCTTCCAGTTCAACGACAACGGACTCCGGGAGGACGTCACCGCGGTCGTCGAGGTGCTCGATTCGCATTTCGATCCGGCGACCATCATCGACTGGCTGGTCCGGCCCCATCCGTCACTGGCGACCCTGTCGCCACTGCACTGGCTCGACGGCGGCCGCAGCCTCGACACGGTGTTGCGAGCGGCGCGGGAGCTGGTCAAGAACCCCCCGCCGGCCTGATCGGCGCCTACCCGGCGAACCCGGAGATCAGATCGACGAACTCGTCGGCACGATTGAGCACCGCCTCGTGATGGCCCCCGACGATCTCGGCGACCTCCGCGCCGGGGAGCAACGAAGCCAGCTCGTACTGCGTCTCGGGAGCCACGATCTGGTCGACGGCGGAGACGATCACCATCGTCGGGACCGTCAGGTCCCCCACCCATGCCCGTGAGTCGAATCGCCAGATCGCTCCTGCGGTCTCGTAGTAGAGCGTGGCGTCCCGACGCATGAGCCCGGCGTACATCCAACGACGATGCTCCGGCTCGACCGCTCCGCTGCGTGCCAGGGCGTCGGAGGTGATGGCGGCGCCCTCCTTGGGGCTGACCCTCGCCAAGGCTCGCCCCAGCCAGAAGGCCACCCGAATCACCGCCCGCTGCCGAGCGATGGGACGGGCGGCGGTGGCGGCCAAAATGAGTCGAGCCACGTGCCGAGGGTGCCGGTGGGCGAGGCTCTGGACGACCATTCCGCCCATCGAGTACCCAAGGACCGTGGCACCTTCGATCCCCAGGACGTCGAGAGTCGCCGCCACATCGTCCGCCAGATCCTCGATCTCAAATCTCCCCCGCAGCCAGTCGCTCTTCCCGTGATTGCGGAGGTCGGGCACGATCACTCGGAATCGTTCGCACAGGCGCGGGATGATGCGATAGAACGTCATTTCCCCGTCGAGGTTCCAGCCGTGGATCAGCACGAGCGGCGGCGCCTCCGGCGAGCCCGCCTCACGCACGAATATCTCATTCTCGCCAACGAGCACGGTGCGCCCCGGGATCCGCAGCGGCCGCCGCTGCGCTCCCCGGTACCGGGGCTGCAGCTCAGGGCCGAGCGTGCGCCACAACAGCCAGCCGAGCAGCGAGAGGCGAGTGAGCCGGGCGATGCGCTTCACCCCCGTGAGACTAGGAGAAAGCCAAGACATCAAAGGCGCCGGCGCCTTCCATGCCGCGGCGCGCGATCCGGCGAACGGGACGAGAACCCTCGAAGAGGCCGGTCTGGACGCCTGACCCAAGGCGGTCTAGAAGAGGTGGCCGGATCGCGAATCCGACTGGCTGTCGGGTCTCTCACCGGTACGATCAACGGCTCCTGGGTGTTCCACCCGGGAAGTGCAGGCCCCCTCGTCCCCCCTGGGGGGCCTGCTTTCTTGCGGGCCCCGAACAGGCGGTCTTTGGCGTGCCGGACCACCTCTCTAACCTGCCACTGTGAAGCTCCCATTCAGACTCAGGCGCAGCAGGGTGGCATCCGCCATCCGGGATTTGGCTCACCGAAGCCCGGATCAGGCTGAGGAGTACCTCGACACCCATCAGTCCGAGTGGGAGCGGATCGCCGAGGTCGACCCCAACAGCGCCGCCGACATCCTCGAGGCACTCGACGAGGAGGGCGCCGCTGACCTCCTCGAAGCACTCGAAGCAGACGACGCGGCCGACGTCCTCGACGAGATGCGCCCCGAGCCCGCAGCCGACGTGCTCGAAGAGCTTGCGCCCCATGAGGCGGCCGCCTACATCGCCGAGATGGTCACCGACCAGGCGGTCGACCTGCTGGCGGCGCTCGAACAGGATTCCCGTGACGCGGTGCTCGCCGCCCTCGATCCCCGGACGCGACGCGAGATCAATCGGCTGATCATCTTCCCGCCGGACAGCGCAGGCGGGCTCATGACCACCGACATCGCCTCCCTCCCGCAAGGGATCGACGCCGGCGAAGCCATCGAGTCGCTGCGCCGGCTGCACGACGAGCTTGGCTCGAACCTCACCTACGTCTACGTCGTCGACGACGCCGGGCGCCTAGTCGGGGTCGTGCCGTTCCGCGAGCTCGTGTTCGCCCGGCCCGGCACCGGCCTCGAGGATGTCATGGTGTCCGATCCGGTGTCGGTTCAGCTCGACACCGACCGCGAGGTCGTCGCCGAGCTGGTCCAGCGCTATCACCTCATCGCCATCCCAGTCACTGACGCCGATCGGCACCTCATCGGCATGGTCAAGGTCGACGAAGCACTCGAGGCGATGCAGGCCGAGGCCACCGAGGACATCACGCAGATGGTCGGCGTCGGCGCCGAGGAGACGGTATTCACCCCGATCTCGAAGTCGATACGGCGCCGTCTCCCGTGGATCGTCCTCAACCTCTTCATCGGGCTCGCCATCGCCCTTGTCATCGATCAGTTCAAGGACATCATCCAAGACAGGACGATCCTGGCCGCTTTCATGCCGATGGTCGCGTTGCTCGGCGGCAACACCGGCGCCCAGAGCCTGGCGGTGATCATCCGCTCGATGGCGGTGGGCGATCTGCCTCGGGGACGCGCCCTCAAGGCCGTGAGGCGGGAGCTGCTGGTCGCCACGTCCAACGGCGTGGTGATCTCGATATTGTCGGGAATCACCGGGGGCATCGTCTCTGGTGAGGCGCTGATCGGCCTCGTCATCTGCGTCGCCGTCTTCGTGAACCTGATGGTGGCCGGATTCGTCGGGGCGGCGATACCGGTCGTGCTGCGCCGCGTCGGCCAGGACCCGGCCTTGGCTTCGAACATCTTCCTCACCACCGTCACCGACGTCGTCGGCTTCGGCGGCTTTCTCCTCACCGCGACCTTGGTGCTCTAGGAAGCTGCCGAGGAATCCGCCGGCGGACACTCGATGACGGCCGAAGCGCAACCCTGCGTCAGGAGCCGAGGATGACGACGCCGGTCTCGACGAACGGCCCGACGAATCGCATACGGAAGCCCTCCTCCAACGACACGAGGTGGTGCTTGGCCAGCTCGGCCTCCTGTTCTGCGTCGGGCGATGCCAGCAGGACGGCCTCAGCCGCTGCCTGCGTGTCGACGACGAACGCTTCGTACACCGGCGGGTGCTCCTCGACCACCTCGGCGAGCACGTTCTGCAGATCGATGTCGGTGAGGCCCTCGTAGCTGTCTGGGTCGAGCAGGATCACGACCCGGTCGCCGTTGTCGGTGGCTTCACGACTCACGATCGTGTACTCGGGCAGCCCGGTTGCGGGAATGAGATCGGCGAACGTCGAAGTGGTGTCATCGACCTCGTCATCCTCGGCAACGGTCGTGTCCGCCGACGGCAGTGTGGTGATCGTGACCCCCGGCGCCGTGGTCGTCGTCTCTTCGGCTGAATCGCCCCGAGAGCACCCGACCGCCGCCAGAACCAGCACCACGAACAGCGTCAACCAGCGGAGCGATCGCATGGAGTCACTCTACCGCGATGCCGGGTGTGACGGCATTGGCGGAGACGCTCTTCATCCCTCGCGATCGGCCAGCCACGTCGCGAAGTCGACGTCCTCCATCCACCGCTCCGAGTACACGACCCGGAACCGCTTCTTCACCTCCGCGAAGAGCTCGGGGCTCGGGGCGTTCTCCAGCCCCAGCCTCGCCAGCTCCAGCGTGGGGCGCCAGGCGCGAGCCCCGAGCGCTATGTCCACCAGACTGCGCCAGTCGCCACCGTCCCCGGCTGGTGCGATCTGCGGCGACGACCAGAAGGCCTGGAGCTTGCGGGCCGCCTGGAGACACCGGCGCAACTCTCGGTGCACCGGGCGCGGGAGATCAGCCACGTCCGCGAGCGCGTCGCCCGCCCAGTCGGCGAACGCCTGCTCGTTCCACGCCTCAGGGCCGGT
>Ga0315545_1003664_pt1 | contig 13027 bp, 10 predicted proteins | sample SalMarSW160210MG_FD_203096 | JGI IMG/M metagenome (GOLD analysis project Ga0315545, IMG submission 203096) | Salt marsh sediment microbial communities from the Plum Island Ecosystem LTER, Massachusetts, United States - Salt Marsh Sediment SW1602-10 ... | reverse complement strand
CTTCTCGACTGCTCTGCCTCTGAACATAACGCCACCGCCGATAACGGGTTTTCCTTTGGTCTGCCCCTTGTCAATGCCTCCTTCAACCGTGGGCTTATCAATACCAATCGATCCGCAGGGCATACCTAACTTCTTCGCGGCATTTAAGGCATGTCTGGCAGGACTCGTTTCCCTGTCTTCGTAATGAAATTCATCATCGCTTATGCTTATATCGGATACTCCGAGATCGCGAAGTGGCGCTAGCCACAGTTCTGCATCCCCCTCTGATGTTGCCCAGTATGCGTTAGTTACTATTCCGATCTTAAACCCCATACTACGGGCAATCTTGATGCCCTCATACATTAGAGGATAGAATAGAAACGGTTCACCACCTTCGAAATATACCCATTCTATCGTTCCAATCTTGGCTAATTCATCGAAGACTCCCTTCATCTGGTCCAGTGTGAAGGTGCCTTTTGCCTGTGGGCTGCTGTACACGAAACAATGGTCACACTCCGAATCGCATTTGTAGCTCAAGAGAAAATGTATTCCTGTTAGCATTTTCACTACTCCGACGTATTCAATTTTACATTGGCAATTTCCTATGACTCAAGCATATACTCAATTTCCTTTTGCTCCCTGCCAACTGGGCCATTCGGTAGACCAGATTTCTCTTAGATCAACACCTGTGTCAAACTTCGCCACATTCGAACCTGTAGTCGCAGTAAGAGCACATCCATGAGGGGCATTTGGGAAGCTGCAGTGGTGATGTCGCCTTTTCCAAAAGCTCAAGCCGGCGTAACGCTTCAGCCTTAACAGCATTCAAATTCCTGAAGTTTACATCATAGACCATCAGTTTGGCATCCTCTTTAGGAACTCTAACATAGTAGAGCAGCAGCCTGCCTTTGGTGTTCTCTGTTAAGGCACAATCAAATCCCAGCCGCAGGAAATAATGAGGGAATGCTCTGGGCAAACGTTCTCTTTCCACCAATGAAGAGAATTTTGGGTCGCGTAGGATGGTGGGCAGGTTCTGCCAGATTTGGACCAGGTCGGCCAGTGGCGCATGCTTCACGGGGATCCTCTGCGCTTCCCCTGGCGCACCGTAGCGTAGTGAATCGCGGAGTGCATCAATGAAGCCACGCTCGTCTATGGAACGAAGATACTCTTTCTTCTCCTCCCGGACTTCTTCGCCCGGAGCAGTTTCCCGCAGCTTAAGACGCTCAAAATATGCTTTGCGCGGAAAGACAATATCGTTGATACCAAACAGTTGGGATGGTCGGACTTCAGCCATCTTATTGAGGAGCTGTTCGCAAGTTGTGCTATCAACATAAATTTCCCCGGCTAAGTCAGCTATCTCGTGCGATGCTGGCACTGACGTAGTCTTGCAGTCGCATACCTGCGAGTAATCACACTGCTTGTTGAGCCACGGGCAAACGGGAAGATTGCTGGGATCGTTGTCAATGAGCGCTTGCACGAGGAGGTCTCGTCTCTGCCGCATTTCGTCTCGAATTGCTTTCAGGTCCGGGAAAGAAACGTGATAGACAACCAGAGGAGAAGTCGAAGGCGACTCCTCTGATGGGCGCTGATAGATGATGATTTCTCCCTCGTGGGCATTGACCATAGCGCAGTACATCCCCAGCTGCTCGATATAAGTCGGCCTGTACTGCAACAAATCCTTCGTGTCTACAGGTGTCGAGGTGGTCTTGACCTCCACGGGAATCTTTTCGTAGATGTCAATTTTACCCACAATGCCCTCGGCTTCTACGAATTGTTCCAGGTATTCTTCGCTGGATACGGCTGAGCCGAAAGTCTTGTGAAAGCCTGTGCCGGCCCACATAAGCTGCCGTTTCTCCAGTGGTGGAGTGATTTCTGGATACTTCCTCTTGAAGTAGGCCTGTTTGAGGTTAAGTAAGTCGGTTACGGAGATGCGATATGGAGGTCGGCGTGTCTTCAGGGTTTGCATCAAAGCATCCTTGACCGAACGGTTTGCCTCAATGCGGGAAACATAAGATGCGATGTCAAATTCAGCCATTATCGTACCTTACTATTGTATCTTGTCGGGAGAATAACTTCATTATGTCATTGCGAGCCTGATTTCTTCTCCCTCGACGGGATGGGGGAAGAAGTCCGCCAACTCCTCTCCCTCGAACTCCCCTGTCATTGCGAGGCCCCATTTATTGGGCCGAAGCAATCTCTTCTCCCTTGATGGGAGAGGATTAAGGTGAGGGTGACAAGCGAAACAATCTCGCACCCCTTGCCACAATTCTCACTGCCATGCCCTCAGTCGCCTGAAGGCCTCGAGCTTCTCCCTATCTCCGATTTTGGCTTTTTCCACCGCCTGAGTCAGAAATTGGATGCTGCTATCGTAGGTCTTCCTGTCCACAGGATAAGGATAACCATCTTTGCCGCCATGGGCAAAGCTGTAGCTTGCCGGGTCTCGCAGGCTGACCGGTGTCTCATAAACCAACTCTGAAATAAGACTCAGGGCGCGAAGCATTTTAGCTCCTACACCCTGAATGGCTAGCAGTGATTCAAAGGTTTCAGGCTTATGTTGATAAGCGGTGAGGAAAATCTTGCTCAGCCTGTCGGGGTGAATATCCTCCAGGCTGATATAAGCTCGCCGGGGCAGGTTCAAGGTCTTTAGCCTATTTAGCTGGCTGACAATTTTGTCGGGCTTTTCTTCGGCAGCAACCTGGGTAATGACCTCCCTGGATTTGGAACTCTCCAGAGCCACCAGATTCAATGGCTCGGCTCTGGCCTGGGAACAGATGGCAGCCTCTGGCTCGCAGACAAAGTTGCTGACTTTCTCCCCCAGCCAGTGATAGCGGCGCGCATAGCGATTGACCTCATTCATACCCTGTTGAACAACTGCCCACGAGCCGTCTCTGGTAAAGAAGAAGCTATGGTGATAGAGCTGATAGCCGTCCTGGAGGGCGGAATTATCCACCTTGGCTGACATCCGGCTGGCGTAGACCAGGGACGAGGGATTTACCTTCAGCAGGTGCCCGGTGTTTTCTATCTCCGTGGGGGTTTTCCGCGAAGTCCTACCCTTGCCCCCGGCCACAAATAAGCCAAGCTCTCTGTCCAGCCCTCGCATTCCTTCTTTTAAGGCACCGCAGACGGTAGTAGTAACGCCGCTGGAGTGCCAGTCATAGCCCAGGACACAGCCGAAAGCCTGAAACCAGTAGGGGTCCGAAAGGCGGCGCAGCATCTCCCCGGTGCCAAACTCAGTTACGGTGACAATGGTAATCTCTCGCGCAAGCTGGCACATCCGCCCGAAAAGCCACGGCGGCACCTTGCCATAATGCAAAGGCAGATTAGCAATCCCCGTCCTCTGTCCTGAGCCAAGCATCTCCCGTTCCAAAGATATTATATACCACCATTGCCCTAACGGCATTGCAGTTTTGACACGAAAGACTGCGCCCATTACTCGACGCATAGACTACTGGACATAAAACGAATCTGGTATATACTAAAGTTATCTGACATTGCTAAAGAATAATATGAAGAAATCATTAGTAATTATAATGGTGATTACAGCAGTTCTGGTATCAGGATGTTTGAATGATAACACTAATCATGAGCCAACCACCTCCAGAGACTACCGGCAGGATATGCGTGATTTCGTCAAAGGAATTAGTGTCTATGCAAAGGGAATCAATCCCGACTTTATCATCATCCCTCAAAATGGACATGAGCTATTGACCGAAAATGGAGAAGCAGATGGACCACAAGCAAACGAATACATTAATGCAATTGATGGAGCAGGGCAAGAGGATCTTTTTTACGGATATGATGATGACAATGTAGCTACACCGGCATCAAAGCGAAACTACCTGATGGCCTTTATAGATGTTGCTGAGAATGACAACGTCGAGGTTCTGGTCACAGACTACTGTCGGGATCACGATAAAATGGATGATTCTTATGAACAGAACGCCGCCTGGGGATATATATCATTCGCAGCCGATCATAGAGAACTGGACAACATACCATCCTACCCAGCAACTCCTTATCATGTCAATATAGAAAATATTAAGTCGTTAGCAGAAGCAAAGAACTTTTTGTATTTAATTAATCCAAGCGCCCATGATACGAAGACTGAATTTCTTGAAGCTATAGAAAATACAAACTATGATATTGTTCTTATCGATGCCTTTTATATGGATACTATTTTGAGAGCGGATGATGCTGCAACCCTGAAAATTAAAGCAAATGGTGGTAATCGCCTAGTAATTGCATACATGAGCATTGGGGAAGCAGAGAATTACCGTTATTATTGGAAAACTGAATGGGAAACAAACCCACCTTCATGGCTAGCAGAGGAAAATCCATATTGGCCTGGTAACTACAAAGTTCGTTATTGGGATAAGGATTGGCAGAACATGATCTATGGGAACGACGATTCTTATCTGAAAAAGATTCTTGATGTGGGATTTGACGGGGTCTATCTTGACATTATTGATGCGTTTGAGTACTTTGAAAATCAATAAAACTTAGATACTTGGAAAGTGGTGATGGCAACGGCAGATTGGCAATCCCCGTCCTCTGTCCCGCGCTAAGCATCTTCTTTTGTAGGGATATTATACAACAGCGTTTGCCCTAATAGCATTGTAGTTTTGACACTAAATGCTGCGCCCATTACTCGCTGCTGAGATAGCTGAGCAAAAAACGGATTTCGTGTATACTGATGCTACACAGATCCGACTCTCTTAGAGAGAGAAGGAGATGAATTGAAGTCCAGTGAGAAATTTTGCCAGTTCGAGAATGAGGGCGTTAAAATGAAGAAGCGACTAAGCGTGATTGGTGTCTAAACGGGGGTTAAATGGCAGAGACACTTGTTGCAAGACGGCTAAGGAAGAGTGACACTGAAGCAGTAGGAAAGATGAAGGTCATAGGTGTTGGAGACACCGGCTGCAACATCGTCAGCCAAGCGATAAACAAAGGGTTAACTGGCGTTGATTTCGTAACTGTAAATACAGGTGCACAAGCTTCAGCGTTAAGCGAAGCGCCTACCCGCGTTCTGCTAGGGGAAAAATTTGCAGCGGGTTTAGGTAGTGATCCGGAGCTTGCTTTTAGGGCGGCTGAGGAAAGCCGCCATACGATACAAGGTGCAGTGTTTGGTGCTGATGTTGTGGTCATCGTTGCAGGCATGGGGGGTGCCACGGGCACAGGGGCTACTCCTGTCGTAGCTGAGGTAGCTAGAGAGTCAGGTTCTCTCACTATTGCTTTGATAACTGAGCCTTTTTCTTTTGAAGGAGAGCATCGAGTTGAAGTAGCCAAGGAAGGGATTCAAAGACTAAGTACCAGAGTGGATACGTTGGTCATTATACAGAGCGATCTCTTGCTAAGGTCTTGTGATACCGCGAAAAGTGTTGATGATATCTTCGGGATGGTTAACGAATTACTTCTCCGAGGTGTACGAGCTATCTATGAAGCGACTGTAAGCATTCCCGGGCTAATCAAACTTGATTTTGCTGACATTAGATCAGCACTGAAGGATGCAGGGCCAGCGCGTATCTCTTTTGGTAGCAGTGGTGGAGAGAATAGGGCTGTCAACGCTGCTAGAAATGCTTTGAATAGCCCGCTGATGGATATTCCAGTGAAGGAAGCAAAATGTCTGCTATTCAATATAACAGGGGGTACAAGTCTCACTCTGTTCGAGTGTAACGAAGCAGCTCAAGTGGTTGGCCATGCAGTAGCCCCCGATGCCACCATGGTTTTCGGCGTGGCATTTGATCCTGCGATGAACAACGAAGTGGATGTTACTATAGTCGCCGCAGGACTTAGTAGGCAACACGTTTATGAGCTACTTGGTTTAAGGAGCCTTCTCACTGAAATCATAGAATTCCAAGAAGCGAAAGCATTTTTTGAAGCCAACACAAGAAAATTGCTTGATAAGTACCAAGGGAGGTATATAGCTATACTGAGTAGAGAAGTTGTTGATGCGGATGATGACTTCTCTTTATTGGCGGAGAGGGTTTACAGCCGTTATGGTTATAAAGATATATACTTGCCCAAGGTGGAGAGGAAAGGAACAATCCTGCATATTCCAACACCCCACGTCAGGAAAGGATAGCCGTGGAGTATAAATATAGCAAGAATTTCACTCCGCCCGCGCCCGTTATTGAAATCTCGGTCTCAGTGCCACTCTCTAAGGATAACATTTCACTCACGGCTCTTATGGATTCAGGAGCCGATATAACAGTCATCCCTGAGCGAATAATATCTCAATTGAAGATGCGACGTGTTGATTCCACACTGGCCTCTGGCTTTGGCAAAGGTGTGATAGAAGCCACCGTTTATGCTGCAATCTTAAGTGTAGAAGGAGTCTTAAAGCCTAGAATCTACCGTGTTCTCAGTTGGAGGGAAAATTACATTCTTCTCGGCAGGGACTTGCTCAACCAGCTCATAGCTGTGCTTAATGGGCCTAATGAGAAGCTCAAGTTACGATAATCAGAATATTGGCAATGATGGGTTTATTGTCGAATGCCCCAGTGTTTCAGGGTGCGTAAGTCAAGATACAACGGAGCGAGAACCACTGGGAAGCATTGAAGTTTAACTGCTACGATATGTGAAGTAAATGAAAGCGGTAGAAGTTAGAGAGCTGGTCAAGGACTATGGGAACTTCAGGGCAATAAATGGAATCTCTTTTGAAGTAAAAGAAGGGGAGATATTTGGCCTGATAGGTCCTAATGGTGCGGGAAAGACAACCGCACTGAGAGTTGTTGCCACGCTGCTTCAAATAACCTCTGGCAGGGTAGCAGTCTTTGACTATGAACTTCCTAGAGAGGCGGGAGAGGTGAGAAAGATAATAAGCTATTTGCCCGAGGAGGCTGGCGCTTATAAAAATCTCACAGGCAAAGACTACCTGAATTTTATCGCCAAATTCTTTGGTGAGGGAGAGAAGTTCCAGAATATGGTCCGGAGAGGGCTGGAAATAGCCAATTTGGGAGAGAGAATAAATGATAAAGTTGATACATACAGCAAGGGAATGACGCGGCGTTTGCTCGTGGGCAGGGCTTTAATGGTAAATCCGAGATTGGCAATATTAGATGAGCCGACCTCCGGCCTGGATGTGATAAATGCTCAAGAGGTGAGAAGGATAATAAATAGCGCAGTTGAGGCAGGAGTGGCAGTGTTATTGTCTTCGCATAATATGCTTGAAGTGGAGCTTCTATGTCACCGCATCGCTTTAATAAACGATGGGATAATCGTTGCCGGCGGGACTGTTGAGGAACTCAAAAAGGAATATGATGCTAGAAATATAGAAGAGGCTTTCGTTAAGGCAATAAAATGATTGGCAACATAATAAAGAAGGAATTCAAGGAATTGTTTGTCCTCTCAACCCTGCTCCCAATAGTGGTTATTGCCGTAGTGTATGGATCTGTGGGGAATATGATTGGCAACGTCCAGGAAACCATAAAGGAGAAGCCGGTCATAGGAATTGTGGATATGGACGATGGCAATTTTTCTGATATAGCCATGTCCGTTCTTACCGAGAATGCAAAGGTTGTCTATGATGGCGGTGATGCTGAAGAAGGCTTGGAAGAAGTAAGGAAAGAGAATGGAGTTGCGCTTCTGGTAATACCGGAAAGCTTCAGCCAAAGCATTTATGCCAATCATCCCGGGGAAATAGAAATCTACTGGATAATGAGAGGGGCGGGGATGATGGATTCCATATCCTCAGGCGCGGTGGAAGGGCTTACCCAATCAGTGAACCAGGAGATATCAACAAAACTGATACAAGGAGACAGCTCATTAGACCCGGCCCTGGTCTTGAACCCGACGACAAGAAGTGATACCACATTTTTCAAGGGAAAGGAGATCAAAGGGCTATCGCCAAGTGCGCTGGGTAATATGCTTATGTCGCAATCAATAGTTATTCCAATTGTAATAATGATGCTCATAATCATGGCCGGGTCTTCCGTAATATCTTCGATGGGGTTGGAGAAGGAAAACAAAACCCTGGAGACATTGTTAACCCTGCCTGTAAGAAGAAGTCATATAGTCATTGGCAAAATGGTTGGCAGCGCTCTGGTCGGGCTGATAATGGCAGCCATCTACATGATTGGATTTTCACGCTACATGACTTCGTTTCAGTTTTCAGATATAAATCTGGCGGATTTTGGGTTGGCCCTGGGCATGCAAGATTATTTGTTGATAGGGATTTCGTTATTCGTAGCTCTTTTAGCCGGGCTTTCACTATGTATAGTCCTGGGAACATTTGCCAAGAATTATAGAAGTGCCCAGGCACTAATCTTCCCGATAACCGCCCTGGCTCTGATCTCCGTGTTCATAACCATGTTTAAAGATTTCGATACCATTCCTGCCGCCTTAAAAGTTTTGGTGTTTGCCATACCTTTTTCCCACCCAATGATGGCCATACGGGCTCTCATGCTGGATAATTATTCACTGGTAATCGGCGGCATTGCTTACACAGCAGTTTTCACGGTGATAATGGTTGGGATAGCGGTTCGCATTTTCAATTCGGATAGATTATTAACCGGAAGCGTTCAGAGAAGGGTAAGCTTGGGGAAACTGCTGTTGGGATTTCGGCGGTAATAAATTAGCCAGCACAAAAACAACTTTCCTATGAGGAATTCTTGGGATGAGTCTGGCAAATAAGCTGGATTCTGCCACAACAACGGTGATTTTGAGGTAAATAGTGGTGGAGGACTTAATCAAGCGAGCAGCCAGGGATTTGACGGAAAGCAAACATGCCATTGCTTTAACCGGGGCAGGCATATCCACTGAATCGAACATACCTGATTTCAGGGGACCAAAGGGCATCTGGACTCTGAATAAAGAGGCTGAGGCTAAGGCTTATGAAAGATACGAGCTTTTCTTGAACGACCCCAGGGCGTATTGGGAGGAAATAGTGGGGTTGCGGGGGACGTACGGGAAGTTTCACGGACAAATCAGGGAAGCCCAGCCAAATCCAGGTCATTACGCCTTAGCCGAGCTTGAAGCTCTGGGGATACTGAAGTGTGTGATCACGCAAAACATTGATGGACTGCATAAAAAGGCGGGGAGTAAGCGGGTTTTGGAATATCATGGCAGTGTCAATGCCGTAAGGTGTGTATCTTGCGGCTCGAGGTTTGCCTGGGAGGAAGTCTCCCTGGATGAGCTGCCGCCTCGCTGCAAGTGTGGTGCTGTCCTCAAGGACGACGTAGTTCACTTCAAGGAGCCAATACCTTCAGACGTCATGGAAGAATCGGAAAAAGAGGCTTTGCGATGTGACTTAATGCTTATCTGCGGGACATCGGCAGTGGTCTATCCTTTTGCCAATCTGCCCAGGATGGCAAGATATCATGCGAGTAGATTAGTCCTGGGTTTGGATGTAATAGGGCGCAAGACTAATGTGAAGATAATAGAAGTAAATGCGGACCCTACACCGCTCACCGACGAAGGCGTATCAGACTATTTAATTCAGGGGAAGACGGGTGAGGTATTGCCCAGGATAGCGGAAGAAGTTAAGACAGCTCGTCTGCGCCGCGAATACTAAGCGAAGAGCTGGGAGGCTGATTTATTGGTATGAAAGACTATCTGCAGGCCTATTTTCAGGCGTGTCAACCTCCCTCTCTGTGATGGAAAGGTGCAAGATTTGGCAACCATTTCGGCAAGCTATTGACAGAGCAAACCTGAGGGGCGATATGTGCAATGGGGCATGCGTATGCTATTGCAAGAGCAAAAAGCAAAGGGGTATCATTGTACCGACTAGTTTATTATGATTATTGCCGTAAGGAGGGTGAAAATGGCTAAAGCGAAATTTTTCTCAATAGCAATTGCGATGACACTGGTGCTTTCTGTGGGGTTAGCCGCGCTTGCCCCGGGCGAAGTGCTTGCTAATCCACCTTACTGGGCCAAGACCTATGGCGGCGACAGTGATGATTTTGCCTATTCCATCCAGGAGACCTCGGATGGGGGATACATCTTTGCTGGTGAGGCAGGGTCATTTGGAGCCGGGGGTTATGACGTCTGGGTGTTGAAGCTTGATTCCGCTGGCAATGTCGCCTGGCAGAAGACCTATGGTGGCGACAGTGTTGATTTTGCCTATTCCATCCAGCAGACCTCGGATGGGGGATACATCGTGGCCGGGGAGACATGGTCATTTGGACCCGGGAATTATGACGTCTGGGTATTGAAGCTTGATTCCGATGGCAATGTTACCTGGCAGAGGACCTATGGCGGCGTCGGTGATGATTCTGCCTATTCCATCCAGCAGACCTCGGATGGGGGATACATCGTGGCTGGGGAGACAGGGTCATTTGGAGCCGGGTTGCCTAACGTCTGGGTATTGAAGCTTGATTCCGATGGCAATGTCACCTGGCAGAAGACCTATGGCGGCGTCGGTGATGATTTTGCCTTTTCCATCCAGCAGATCTCTGGGGGAGGCTACATCGTGGCCGGGAATACATTATCATTTGGAGCCGGGAGTTGTGACGTCTGGGTATTGAAGCTTGATTCCGATGGCAATGTCACCTGGGAGAAGACCTACGGCGGCCAGTATATCGACGGGGCCCGTTCCATCGAGCAGACCTCCGAGGGGGGCTACATCGTGGCAGGGGAGACAGATTCATTTGGAGCCGGACTGGAGGATTATTGGGTATTGAAGCTTGATTCCGCTGGCAATGTCACCTGGCAGAAGACCTATGGCGGCGCCGGTGATGATTCTACCTATTCCATCCAGGAGACCTCGGGTGGGGGATACACCGTGGCAGGGCGCACAGAGTCATTTGGGGCCGGGAGTGCTGACGTCTGGGTATTGAAGCTTGATTCCGCTGGCAATGTCACTTGGCAGAAGACCTATGGCGGCGACAGTCATGATTACGCGAATTGCATCCAGCAGATCTCGGGGGGATACATCGTGGCAGGGCGCACAGAGTCATTTGGAGCTGGGTTGCGTGACATCTGGGTATTGAAGCTTGATTCAACTGGCAGTATCCCGGATTGCCGGCTGGGGGTAGCTTCCGATGCAACTATAACAGTTACGCCTGTAACGGGCGCAACCACAACGGCGGATGTTGCTGCAACTATGGTTACACCTGGCGCTACTGGCGTTACGCCCTGGGATAGCGATTGCACCATTGACACACAATGCCCCTACGCTCCTCAACCAACAGGGGTGCCCGCCATGAACCAGTGGGGCATGGCCGCCATGATAACCCTGTTCGCCGGCCTGCTGGCATGGGCAGCACGGCGGAGGCGGCTGGCTTCAGGAACAGGTAATTAGGAAGAGGTGACGGGAACGCAACGTGAACAGGGGACTCTTCTTCCTTAAGCAGGTGTGTTCTGACCTGATAATTGCCCTAGTTGATGGCATAGGCTGGCTGACATTAAGACAGACGAAGAGGTCCTAACTAGTTTTCGCTGGTCTACCAGCTTACATTACCCTCTTCAGCCTGGGGTTGGGGGTAATGCCCGGCATTCTGCCCCTTTTGGCGATGGGTTTGCCGTCTACTTCGTGCAGGTCGGCGGTGAAGTCAATGGGCCTGGCATCGCTGATATAGCTGCCCACAGCGAAAATATCCACAGGTGCCCCTTCATCGATAAAATATCGGATTCGTTCGGGGTCAAGTCCACCGCTGACAACTATTTTCACCTCTTTGAATCCCTCGAGATCCAGCCAGGCTCTAACTTCCTTGACCAGGTCGGCAGTGACTCGACCTCTTTCTGATGGCGTATCTAATCTTACGCCCTGTAACTTTCCTCGCAGCGCTTTGGCCACAGTCACACTTTCTCTAACCTCGTCCTCGAAAGTATCCACTAGAGCGATGCGCGGCACTTCAGGTGGCATGTGTTTATCAAATGCAATGCTGGCTTTAGCAGTACTGCCCAGGATGATGATGAGGGCATGGGGAATAGTGCCGGTCGGTTTAATACGGGCAAGTTTCGCTCCGGCGGTGCTGGCGCAGCCGGTGCAGCCTCCGACTATAGCGGAGTATTCCATAATGCCGACCACTGAGGGGTGGACATGGCGGGCCCCGAAGCTGATGACAGGAATGCTCTGGGCAGCATCAACGCATTCTCGGGCAGCGGTGGCCCAGCCGGTGCGATGCGAGAGTATGCCTAGATAAGCTGTTTCGTAAGTCCCGTAGCTTTGATAAGGAGCTTTTACCCGCAGGACCACTTCTTTTCTGTCAAAAGGCTCCCCTTGGGACAACGCCCAGACCTCGCAATTGTCCTTAGGAAGAACTTTGGCGAGCAAAGCTTTAACTTCCTCTATCCCACACAGGATGCCAGCTCGACGAGGAAATACCTCCATAGTTGCTATGGGATTAATGTCCTCTTTCTTGAGTATTTCCACAGTGCGGGGGAAGTAAATATCGGCGGTTTCTCCGTTCAACCATGAGTCCGGAATTTCGAAACGGGGCGGAGAACCCTTAACTGAAGGCTTAATAAGCTTCGCTCCAAGCACCTTCTCCATATAGTCCAGGGCGAAGGAGTGGGCTTTCTTATCGAAGGAAGCAACACAATCAACAGGGACTTCAACCTCATAGCCTCGGTTTCGGGCATCAATCACTGCGTGCAGAACACAAATATGGGTTGTCACGCCACAGACGACTATAGTCTCGGGCTTGATTGCCTTCAGTCTCTTGTCTAAGGGAGTGTTGTGGAAACTGCTGAAAGTCTCTTTGGGTATGATTTCACCGGGATATTGCAAAAGCTCGGGTATGAGCTCGGCTTCCACAGTACCTTCGACACAGTGGGGTGGGAACATTTTGAATTCCGGGTCGTCGGGTGTATGGTGGTCACATAAATAGAATATCTTCGAGCCCTGCTTTAGCTCTCGCTCCAGTAATTTCTGCACGTTGGGTATGATAGCCCGGGCCTCGATGCCACAATAAAGTGGATAGCCTTCCTCCAGAAAGCCACGCAACATATCTGTTACTATTACTGTTCTGGCCATGACATCACCAATGCTCAGGTTCAGGTGTATAGTTTTCGTGCAGGAAGGCAATGTAATCTTCTAACAGAGAGACTGCCTTCGTGTTGTCCCCCTCCCTTAGAACCTCTAAAGTGTTCTGAAGCATTTGTAGTTCAC
>Ga0315545_1003662_pt1 | contig 13039 bp, 5 predicted proteins | sample SalMarSW160210MG_FD_203096 | JGI IMG/M metagenome (GOLD analysis project Ga0315545, IMG submission 203096) | Salt marsh sediment microbial communities from the Plum Island Ecosystem LTER, Massachusetts, United States - Salt Marsh Sediment SW1602-10 ... | reverse complement strand
CCTCTATGCCGAATGTGGTCCAGGATTCAAGGCTTGAGAATCCCTATTTTCATAAAACTCGCCGCATTGTCTACGCTACTCATATTTTTGGTTATTTCTACTATCAGCTTTTCGATGCTGAACAGGCAAAAGGAACAATTCATCGGGCAATTAATAAACCTTGGGGAGACCATGGCCCACGTTGCAGCTAGTAATGCCGCCGATAAACTTTTAGGGGAAGAAGAGCTGAGTTTGTTTCAATTGCTCAATGATATTGCGCAAAATGAGCAGGTTATATATGCGCTTATTACAAATGGTAAAGGTATCATTAAAGCCCATAGTGATATTGAGGAAGTAAACAAGGCCTATTTACCCCCAAAGAACATTATCTTCCTTAAAGAAGCCGATATGGTAAAAGTGAGTTCCTTTATGCATGATGGAGAGGAGATTCTCTTTTTTGAGAAGCCGATTACCTATCAGAAATTAAAGGTCGGAGAAGTACATCTAGCTATATCACAGAAGAAGATCTTCCAAAATATTCGTAATGCGAAGATCTTTATTATCCTGCTCACTGCGATAATTACTGTTTTTGGTATATTGCTCAGCCTTGCGCTGAGCAGGTATTTTTCAAGCCCTATCAGGAAACTAAGGGAAAGCACAAAGGCCCTGGGTATGGGCGATTTTGATCATCAGGTGATGATAAAGCGCAACGATGAACTCGGAGATCTAGGCACAGCATTTAACAAGATGGCAAAGGATCTAGCGCTCAAGGAAAGGATCAAGTACTCCTTCGGGCAGTATGTGACACCGGAGATAGTGGAATTGATACTGGCAAATCCCGATAGCCAATGGATGAAAGGATCAGAGGTTGAGGCCACAGTACTCTTTGTTGATATAAGGGGTTTTACCACCCTATCCGAGGATAAAAACCCAGAGAGCATTGTTGAACTGCTCAATGATTATTTTACTCGTGTTACTGATGCAGTTATCTTACATGGTGGGCACCTGAACAAGTTTTTGGGGGATGAGGCAATGGCCGTCTTTGGTGCGCCAGTCCCTAATCCGCAGCATGCTGAGGCAGCCGTGAAGGCTGCCTTAGATATACAAACAGAAATTTCCGGCCTTAACCGAGGAAGACTAATAAAGGGTATGGCTATTCAAGTGGGCATAGGCATAAACTCTGGGGTGATGGTAGCGGGAAATCTCGGTTCAGAGAAACGGATGGAATACACGGTTATAGGAGATAACGTCAATGTGGCCTCAAGGCTCACCTCCCTTGCAAAGCCAGGCGAGATCCTGATCAGCGGACAGACCTATGAATTAATTAGGGATAAAAGCCGCCTGAACATAGAAAAAAGGAGAAAGATCCTTATCAGGGGAAGAAAAATGAGGATAGGCATCTTTAAGGTGCTGGGACTAGCAGGAGACGGATATGGGGATGATAATCAGGACGCTGTATAGATATAAAGGAGGGGAAATATTTTTTGTTTTCCTGATTGCGGCATGGTTTCTCCTTCAGTCATCATGTGCAACCTTGGATATAAGCAAAAAAACACCCGAACCAGCTCTTGAGGCTGTCCCCAAAACACCTGAGCCGGCTATTTTAGAGGAAAAACCTATAAAACCTCTTGTATTTCGCTCGGAGGACTATGTTGTCAAAGTGCTGCAAGGCGGAGAGAACCCTCCTGTATTGGCAAAGAGGTTTTTAGGTGATGAGAAGAGAGCATGGGTCATCGAGGATGCCAATGAAGGTATTGCCTTTAAAGAGGATCAGGTGATCGTTATTCCACTGAAACAAGAAAACAAGGGGGGACTGAGCCTGGATGGCTACCAGGTGGTGCCAGTTTTTGTCTACCATCGTTTTGCTGAAACCTGCGAGTCTTCCCTTTGTACGCCTATATCCATTTTCGATCAGCAGATGAGATACTTGAAAGAGAATGGCTATCGGGTGATTTCATTGGGAACGCTCCTTGATTTTCTAAAGTATCGTCAGGCCATCCCCAAGAGATCAGTGGCAATAACCATAGATGATGGCTATATATCCGCCTATGATATCGCATATCCAATCCTGAAAGGATATGGTTTTACTGCAACGCTTTTCATATATACTGATTTCGTTGGGGGTGGCAGAATAGCAATCAGCTGGGATCAGCTGAGAGAGATGAAGAGCGAGGGATTTGAAGTGGGGTCACACACTCTATCTCATTGTGACCTTGTAAAGAAAAAGGAAGGGGAGGATGATCAGGCATATCTGGAGAGGATCAAAAAAGAACTCCTTGTTTCCAAACAGATAATTGATAAAGAGCTGGGCCAGGATACCATTTACCTGGCTTTTCCCTATGGCACTTATAATCAAAGGGTCTTGAGGATTTGTGATCAAGTTGGATACAAGATAGGGTTTTCAGTGAAGCGTGGAGGAAACCCATTTTTCGCTGATCCGCTTGCGCTCAAAAGGGACCAGGTGTTGAAGAGGGATATAAATTCCTTTATCACCATGCTAGAAACCTTTCACGAGTTATCCTTAAGGTAATACCATGTTGAGGGGAGGCCGGCTGTTCATGTCTCTTATTGTGGCGACATCGGTTATTAGCTGCGCACCCCTGGTAAAGAAACCCCCTGCGGAGATCGTAGAAGCTCCAGAGAGAAAACCCCCGGAAAAGATCCCTGAAACCCCGGAGAAAAGATATGGGGAGGTTTTTGTTCAGAAGGGAAGGGAGTATGAAACTAAGGGGGATCTGGTTGAGGCATTGAAACAGTATAACCTTGCCGTCACTGTAGATCCCCTGAATCATGAGGCACTTGAGGGACAAAACCGGCTGAAAATTGCCCTCCATAATTTGGCAGAGGGGCATTATAAGGAAGGTCTCAGATTCCATAAGGAGGGAAAGTATGGCCTTGCTCGGCACCAGTTCTTGATTTCGCTAAGGCTCAGCCCCGATTATCCGGAGGTTATCAAAATGCTTACCTCCAGAAAGCGAATCCAGATCAAAAGGTATCTTGTGCATACGATTAAAGCGGGTGAAAGCCTTTCCAAGGTGGCAAAGATCTATTATGGAGATTACCACAAATTTCCTATGATAGCCAGATACAATAACATTACTGATGCGACCAAGGTCTATGTCGGCCAGGAAATCAAGGTCCCAGAGATTGAGGGAATGGAATTTGAAATGGGCGAGGCAGCCGTAAAATTAGAGGAGATGGATGTGTCTGGTTTGGGGTCTTTGGGCTGGGAGGGGGATGCCCTCGAGGCTTTCAAGGCAGACCAAGCCTCTGAACCTAAGGCTGAGGAAGGGGAAAGGGAACGCGTAGACCAAGTTGCCATCTATCGCGATTATGGCATTGAACTGTTCGAGAAAAAGGAGTATCAGGAGGCCCTTGTTGAATTTACCAAGGTTCTTAATGCCTACCCCGAAGATCCTATTGCCCTTGAATACTCCTATAAATCTTACTTTCAAAATGCCATGACCCTTTTTGAAAGCAAGGATTATCTGGCAGCCAGGGATCAATTTCAGACATGCCTTCGATACAAACATGATTGCCAAGAATGCCATAGGCACATAAAGGCAAGTGAAGATTTATACAAGGAATTGCACTACATAAGAGGAATGCAATGCTATAATAAGGAGCTGTTACATGAAGCTATCAAGGAATGGGAGTTGGTTAAGGCTCTTGACCCGAATTATAAAATGACTGAATATTTAATCGATAAGTCAAAAACAATCCTGGAAAAAATAGAGGAATTAAAAAGGAGTCAAAAGAAGGGACTATAAAAACACAAACCCCCAGCGTTTTCTACAATGAAAAGATAGTTGCTATGCGGTGCCCTTATCGCGATTGCATAGAGGATAACTTAAACCGATGGTGATAGTCGCGTCTGCACTTCCTTAAGGGTTTACATCTTAAAGGGAACTGAATACACGGTCCATCCCCTCTGGATGAGAACGGTGATTCTCTCCTTGAGCCTGTACTTGATGATTGCCCCTTTGAAGTTATCCTCTGAGGTTATCGTTATATCGTTTATCCCCCTCACGATATCACCTTGCCGAAGGCCGATTCGTTCAGCTTGAGAACCTTTTTTTATCTCCGAGATCACGAGGGCCTCGCCTTCCGGTACCCCATATTTTCTGGCAACGGTCCGGCTCAACTCCTCAACCTTGAAGCCGAGACGATCATAGGCGAGCACGAGAGCAAGTTCCGGCGGGAATGAGGCGGCAGTGATCTCGATCCTATGGTCCTTCCCGTCCCGATAGACTACCACTTCAATCGTTTCATGGGCAGTATGCTGAGAGAGCTGGTCGTAGTAATCGCGACTGGATGCGATCTTTCTCTTGCCGAGCTCTGTGATGACGTCACCCCTTTTGAGGCCGCCGGTTTCAGCGGGGGATCCTTTGACGATCTCGGTAATCAGGGCACCGTTGGATTCGGGCAGGCGGAAGTAGGTGATGAGGTTTTCATCAAGATCCTGCACCGTGATACCAAGCCAGGCCGTATATACCCTGCCATAATGGATGAGGTTGTCCACAATCCTCTTGGCCCTGTCGATTGGTATGGCAAAGCCTATTCCTTCAGCACCGGAGTAAATGGCGGTATTGATGCCGATAAGCTCGCCATTGATGTTGAGCAGTGGGCCGCCGCTGTTTCCGGGATTGATGGGGGCATCGATCTGGATGAAATTATGGTAGACTTGCTGTTCCGTCCTCACTGATCTATTAAGGGCGCTTATCACCCCTGTTGTCACGCTGTGAGACAGGCCAAAGGGATTGCCAATAGCGATCACAGTCTCCCCTATCATGAGGTCATCCGACCTGCCCATGGGAATAGCCGGCAGTTCGATACCCGTTTCGATCTTGAGGATGGCCAGGTCCGATTCAGGATCAGTGCCCACGACCCTGGCCTCGAATTCCTGCTGATTGGAGAGCGTGACGTGAATCTTGGATGCCCTCACGATCACGTGATGATTCGTGAGGACATACCTATGGGAACTATCGATGATTACACCGGAGCCCAAGCTGTTCTGGACGTACTTCCTTGGGTAAGGTTCAAAGAAGTCCCTGAAAAACCTATCAAAGAGCTCGTTGTGCTCCCATGAGAAAAAGGGGTTCACCCCTCCCTCCACCACCTTGCTGGTGCTGATATTCACCACAGCCGGGCTCACCATTCTGATGGCCCTTACTATGGCTGTCTCCCTAGAGACGCGATCATCACCACGAACTGATTGCGCGAAGAGCATAAAGGAGAGGAAGAGGGCAAGGATAGCGATGAAGAGGAATCTGGATGAAGGTATCTCTGATGGTTTTACGGTCATTTACCCTTCGTGAAATATTGAACTCGCTCATCAACCGCAGCGGTCAGCTCCACAAGCTTTTTCAATGGCAAGGAGCTGACCGCCTACGTCTTAATGGAACACTATCCTTCCCTGCTCGACGCTAACGGTTATCGTGTCTCCATCCTGGACATCACCACTCAGGATCTTGACTGCCAGCTCGTCCTCGAGATAGTGCTGGATGGCCCTCTTAAGAGGTCTGGCTCCATAGACGGGATCGAATCCCACATCTGCCAGGAATTCCCTGGTGCCGCCGGTTAGATTGAGGCTTATCTTGCGGTCCTGAAGCCTCCTTGTCAGATGCCCTATCTGTATATCGACGATCCGTTTGATCTCCTCCATGCCGAGCGAGTTAAAAATGATCGTCTCATCAATCCTGTTCAGAAACTCCGGCTTAAAGGTTGTTTGCAGCATCTCCATGACGCCCGAGGTCATCTTTTCCTTATCCCTGCCGGCAAATTCCTTGATGATCTGGCTTCCGATATTGGAGGTCATGATCAGGACCGTGTTCTTAAAATCAACGGTCCTTCCCTTGCCGTCGGTCATCCTGCCATCATCCAGGATCTGGAGGAGGACATTGAAGACCTCCGGATGAGCCTTCTCTATCTCGTCAAAGAGGATCACCGAATAGGGGTGTGTCCGCACCGATTCGGTGAGATACCCCCCTTCTTCATACCCCACATATCCCGGTGGTGCGCCTATCAACCGTGCGACCGAGTGCTTTTCCATGTATTCAGACATGTCTATCCTGATCATGGCCTGCTCATCGTCGAAGAGAAACTCGGCCAGGGCCTTTGCGAGCTCGGTCTTCCCAACACCGGTAGGGCCGAGAAAGATGAATGATCCGATAGGCCTGTTGGGATCTTGGAGGCCTGAGCGTGCCCTGCGAACGGCATTGGCAACTGCAATCACCGCATCCTTCTGCCCTATGACCCTCTTTTCGATCCTCTCCTCCATCTTGAGCAGCTTTTCCCGTTCGCCCTCCATCATACGGTCTATGGGTATGCCGGTCCATTTTGATACCACCTCAGCGATGTCGTCGCTATCCACTTCCTCCTTCAACATCTTCCTGCTGGATTGAAGCTCGGCGAGTTCCCTGTTTTTCCCCTCGAGATCCTTGTCCAGCTGCAGAATGGTGCTGTATCGAAGCTCTGCTGCCTTTGCGAGGTCTCCCTGTCTTTCGGCAACCTGTGCCTCAGACTTGGCTGAGTCTATCTTCTCCTTTATCTCCCTGATCCGGGATATGATATCCTTCTCTTTTTGCCAGTGGCTCATCATCTCATCGGTCTGGCCTTTGAGGACCTTGAGTTCCTCGTCTATCTTATGCAACCGCTGTTTCGAGGCGCTGTCCGATTCCTTCTTGAGCGCCTCTCTCTCTATCTCCAGCTGGGTTGTCTTCCTGTTAAGGTCATCTATCTCGGAAGGCATACTGTCGATCTCTATTCTGAGCCTGCTGGTTGCCTCATCAACAAGGTCTATTGCCTTATCAGGGAGAAAACGGTCGGTGATATACCTGTTGGAGAGCACCGCTGCAGACACCAGGGCGGAGTCCTTGATCCTCACTCCGTGGTGAACCTCGTACTTCTCCTTGAGGCCGCGGAGAATCGAGATCGTGTCCTCCACACTGGGTTCTTCTACCATGATTGGCTGAAAGCGCCTCTCCAAGGCGGCATCCTTTTCTATGTATTTCCGGTATTCCTTGGTGGTCGTAGCTCCCACACACCTCAGCTCGCCCCGGGCAAGGGCGGGCTTTAACATGTTGGATGCATCCACGGCCCCCTCTGCCGCACCAGCACCTACGAGCGTATGGAGCTCGTCTATGAACAGGATGATGGAACCCTCCGCCTCGGTTACCTCCTTGATAAAGGCCTTGAGCCTGTCCTCGAACTCCCCTCGATATTTCGCCCCAGCGATCAACGAGCCTATGTCCAGGGCTATTACCCTTTTTTCCTTCAGTGTTTCGGGCACATCGCCGCGGACGATTCTCTGTGCGAGGCCTTCAACTATGGCCGTTTTGCCCACCCCTGGTTCACCTATGAGCACCGGGTTGTTCTTGGTTCTCCGTGAGAGGACCTGGATTACCCGTCTGATTTCATCGTCCCTGCCCACCACGGGGTCGAGCTTGTCACCTGAAGCCATCTCGGTGAGATCGCGACTGAACCGCTCTATAGCCTGGTATTTATCCTCTGGGTTTGCATCGGTTACCCTCTGGCCTCCCCTAATATCAACAAGGGCCTTGAGGACGGTGTCCCTGCTCAGGCCGTGTGAGATGAGAATCTTTGCTGCCCTTCCATCGCTTTGCTCGAGTATCGCCAGAAGGATATGCTCCACGCTTACATATTCATCTTTTATCTGGGCGGCCTCTTTGAGGGACCGGTCGAGCACTGCCTTGAGCCGAGGGGATATGTAGGCTTGTCCGTATCCGGCACCGCTGACCTTTGGCATCTGATCCAAGGCCTCGGCCAGATCATGAAGTATGGTTTCGCCCTTAGTGCCGATTTTCCCGAGAAGGGGGCCGATTATTCCCTCTCCTTGCTCGAGAATCGCGTAGAGTAAATGCTCGGGCTCGATCTGTTGGTGACCCTTTTGTGAGGCTACCTCCTGTGCATTCTGCATCGCCTCCTGGGCCTTAAGCGTGAATTTGTCAAGACGCATGGCTACCTTTCCTCCTACACTCACAATATCACTTAAAAATTAAGAACGACACGGGCGATTGTCAATGTTCCCGTTAGGCTATATATACTCCTCACTGCAGTACCTGCCGGCAATGGATTAAGGAATCGATAGGTTAGGCTTTTCTATCTCGGCACCCTGAGCAACCCTTTAAGAGCTTGACCGAGAGCGGTCGCTCATCTATAGTTTTTTGTTTATTGAATGTACCGAAAAAAGGAGGAATGCTAGATGGCCATCATAACAGAGGATGCATACCGAAAGAGGGTTTCCACGTTGAATCCGAGGCTCTTTCTCGGCGGGAAGAAGGTGGAGGATCTCTCCGCGCACCCCATCACCAGGGGGGTTATTGATGCGACGGCCAAGATCTACGAGTTAACCCAAGACCCTCACTACGCTGATAGTATGACTGCACGATCTCATCTCACTGGAGAGCCTATAAGCAGAAGCCTGCATATCCATCAGAGCACGCAGGATATCGAAAAACGGCTGGAGATGGCCCGTTTGAGCAGTCAAAAGCTGGGGACCTGCAACTACCGGTGCCCTGGAAATGAGATGCTCCCAGCCCTGGCGGCAACTACATGGCAGATGGATAGGGACAAGGAAACGGAGTATCATGCAAGATTTACGGAATATCTGAAGTATGTCCAGGGTGCCGATCTGGTGGTGAGCGGATCGGTTACCGATACCAAAGGCGACAGAAGCAAGAGGCCGCTTGATCAGGACCCGGATTCCTATGTTCATGTTGTTGAAAGGAAATCCGATGGTATCATCGTGAGCGGTGCAAAACAGCACGCAACCGGCGCGTATGCGGCTGATGAGAATTTGATCCTGCCCGGCCTCTCCTGCCGGAAAGGCGAGGAGAACTATGCGCTTGCCTTTGCACTGCCGAATGGATCCGATGGAGTGACCTACATTGGGCAGCATAATCCGTATAGCATGGAGAGAGAGCATGCAGAGGATATACGCTCTATAGGCAACCCCCTGTACGGTCAAAGGGAAACGTGCCTTATTGTCTTTGACCGCGTGTTCGTTCCTTGGGAAAGGGTGTTTATGTGCGGCGAGATCGACTACACACAGGTATTCATCTCTCGATTCGCCACGACACACAGGATGAATTGCGGCGGGGCATGCAAGGTAGGTTTTATGGATCTCATAATCGGTGCAACCCAGCTCATCGCGGAGTACCACGGCCTCTCGAGGGTATCTCACATCAAAGATAAGATCACGAGGATGATCCAGCTAAGCGCAACATCGCTGGCCTGTGCCATCGCCGCTGCCCATTTAGGGAAGGAGGAGCCACGAGGATCCGGGGTGTTTATGCCGGATGAAACGATGAGCAATGTCGCGAAACTGAATACGAATGAAGGTTTTTGGGAGCTTTTGGCGTTGGCCGGGGATATTGTAGGGGGTATTGGAGTTACTATGCCGAGCGAGCGAGAGCTGGAAAACCCCGAGATCAGCAGCTACATGGAGAAATATTTTAAATCCGCGGTACCTGCGAAGCAGAGGTTGAGGATGGTGAGATTCCTTCAAAACTGGGTTGCAGGACTCCATGGCGTGGCCACTGCTCAGGGGGCCGGACCGAGTCAAAACGAGGTTCTGGTCCTCTACCGGATCACGGATCTGGAGGAAAGGAAGAGGATGGCCCTGGAGCTCGCCAATCTGTATGAGTAGTGTTCATTGTCTTTTTTTGCTTTATGACCCTTTGCGGAGAAGCGATGCATCTGAGGAACAGGCAGATGTCTTTTTTGCCATATGCCCTTTCAATAAAAGAGATTGCAAGGTCCCGAAAAACAGGATGAATTGCCTCTCGGCCTTGAGCTCGAGGCCGAAGGGCAACTAATCTATGCCGATAGTATGCGGATTGGATTCATCCCGATTTTCGGGACAATTGTCAAAGCACAATAGGGCATAGCAAAAAAAGACATCTCCATGCTCAGCGAAACGTTTCTTTCACCTATAACCCTGAGGCGTTGGCGTCATTTTCTAAAGAGAAGGCAGTGGCAGGTACCATGGATAATCTCACCCGCCTAAAGAGTGCGGTACGGCAGGGGGTGCGCCCTATAGAGGTAGCCGGAGCGAGTGGTTCTGTGCAGGCATACCTCCTGTCCCAGGTGCGTGCCGACATAGCCCATCCATGCTTGGTAGTCCTTCCGAGCCAAGAGGAGGCATCGGCATTTTTTAGGGACCTGGATTTTTTCCTTGCCACTCAGAGCCACCGACTCGCGCCTGAGAAGAGTGACCTATTTCTCTTTCCCTGCTATGACATTTCTCCCCTCACGGGCCTGAGCCCTCCAAAAGAGCTGATATCTCAGAGGATAGAGGCCATGTACGCGCTCTCATCTTTGGATAATCCAGTTATCATAGCCTCGTTGGAGGCACTCCAAACACGCCTGCCGCCCAAGGAGATGCTGCTCGCCTCTGTTGATCTGGTCGCCATCGATGAGGAGATCGACAGGGATAATTTCATACGGAGCCTTGACGCCCTTGGCTACTTCCGTACCTCATTAGTAGAGGAGCGGGGTGATTTCTCGGTGCGCGGCGGCGTCATCGACCTCTACCCTCCCCTCTATGAGTTGCCGGTGAGAATCGAGTTCTGGGGGGACACGGTAGAGTCCATTCGTCTCTTCGATCCTAGGAGCCAGAGATCCGGCACCGAGCTCGGGGAGCTGACCGTGCTTCCGGCTTGTGAGGTTATTCTGAGCACCTCTGCTGTCAAGAGGGCCAGATCGATGGGCAGGTTGCCAGGTGATATAACGAAAAGGGAGAGGTTCCAAGGACAAGAGGCATGGCTCAGCCATTTTTACTCCCATCTAGACACCATCTTCGAGTACCTCCCCAAAGAAGGACTCGTGTGTGTTATTGAATCGGGTGGTTTCGCCTCGAGGGCAAGGGAGGTGCTGGATAGGCTCCAGAGGGAGGCGGCAAGGCTTCGTGATGAAGCGATGGAGGAGGGTAAACCTTTTCCCCAGGTCGAGGAGCTTTTGGTAACCTCCGAGCTGCTTGAGCAATCCATTGACCGATATCGGAGGATCGATTTTGTGAACCTCCCTGTCGCCCCTGCCGTGAGGAGTGCGGGATTGGCGGTTGATTTCAGCGGTGTATTGCGGGAGAGCATGGAGCATGATCTTACGGATGTATATCCCAAAAGGGAATCAATCGCCGTTTTAGCCAAGAGATTGATGGCATGGCTCGAGCAGGGCTGTCAGATTATGCTCATATGCAGGACGGAGCAGCAGGCAGGCCGGCTCAAAGAGATCTTGCTCAACTATCATATTCAGGTCAATGATATTCTGCCGGAGTGGACCGATCCGAAGAAAAGGAAAGGCCTCTTTATCTGTTTAGGGTATCTGTCTCGGGGATTCAGGCTTCTGGAAACTGGGCTCGTGGTGATCACCGAGGATGAGATATTCGGTGAGAAAATCGGAAGGAAGAAGAGGTACGAAAGTGATGGAAAGCAGGCAATTCCCTGGACGGGTTTTAGTCAATTGAAGGCGGGTGATTTGGTAGTTCATAAAGAACACGGCATTGGCCGCTTTGAGGGTTTAACCAAGAGGGAAGTCGAAAACCGCATACGGGATTTTGTGATTATTGCCTATGCACACAATGATCGGCTCTATATTCCCGCTGATAAGATACACATCCTCCAAAAATACGTGGGAGTTGACGAGGAGAATCCCCAGATTGACACCCTGGGAGGGAAATCATGGGCAATGGCAAAGAAGAAGGCCAAAAAGGCAATAGAGAGGATAGCCAAAGATCTCGTGAAGCTCTATGCTATGAGAAAGCTTCTCAAGGGATTTGCCTTCTCAAAACCGGATACGTATTACCGGGAATTCGAGGCGAGCTTTGAGCATGAGGAGACCCCTGACCAGAGCAAGGTCATCGATGAGGTGCTCACGGACATGGAATCCGAGAGACCCATGGATCGGCTTATCTGTGGTGATGTTGGATTCGGCAAGACAGAGGTGGCCATGAGGGCTGCGTTCAAGGCAGTTGCCGATGGAAAACAGGTAGGCATTCTCGTACCAACGACCGTACTGGCGGAGCAGCACTACCGTACATTATCAAAGCGCTTCAGCTCATACCCGGTGAGGGTAGCGGTTCTCAGCCGTTTTAGCTCCCGCACCTGCCAGACGCGAATTGTGCAGGAGTTGCGGATGGGAAGGATCGATATCGTCATCGGGACCCATAGACTCCTCTCCGATGACGTGGAATTCAAGGAATTAGGTCTCCTCATAATCGACGAGGAACAGCGGTTCGGTGTGAGGGCTAAGGAAAAATTGAAGAGGCTCCGTCAATCGGTTGATGTGCTCGCCATGACAGCAACGCCTATACCGAGGACACTGCATATGAGCCTGATGGGGGTCAGGGATCTCAGCATTATCCAGACGCCGCCTGCGGACAGGCTCTCCATTCAGACCTATGTGGCCAGATACGATGAGGACATCATCCGGCATGCTGTGGAAAGGGAGCTGGAGAGAGGAGGTCAAGTTTTTTTCGTCCATAATCGGGTACAAACTATTGACCAGATTGCGCACAGGCTGAGAGATATCATACCTCAGGCCAGGTTCGACATCGCCCATGGCCAGATGAGGGAGAGGGATCTCGAGAGGTCGATGATGAGATTCCTGGCCAAGGAGACGGACGTGCTGGTGTGCACCACGATCATAGATTCGGGGCTGGATATTCCTTCAGCCAATACGATCATCATCAACACCGTCGATCGTTTCGGACTTTCCGAGATTTATCAACTCAGGGGAAGGGTGGGAAGGGCGAATGTAAAGGCCTACGCCTATCTCCTGGTATCGGATAACGCCGAACTCACGGTTGATGCGCAGAAAAGGATTAAGGTATTGATGGATTTCTCACAATTAGGATCAGGGGTTACCATTGCCCTGCACGATCTGAGGATACGAGGAGGTGGGAACATACTCGGTTTCACTCAATCGGGTCATATCAAGGCCATTGGCTATGAGTTTTACCTACAGTTGATAGAACAGGCCTTGGCAGAGCTCAAAGGAGAGGTCTGGCAGGAGGAGATATCCCCTGAGATTACTACTG
>Ga0315545_1003661_pt1 | contig 13042 bp, 7 predicted proteins | sample SalMarSW160210MG_FD_203096 | JGI IMG/M metagenome (GOLD analysis project Ga0315545, IMG submission 203096) | Salt marsh sediment microbial communities from the Plum Island Ecosystem LTER, Massachusetts, United States - Salt Marsh Sediment SW1602-10 ... | reverse complement strand
AAGCTTCAGCCGACCCCACCAAATCATTCACGAAATCTACTGCGACGAATACGACGTCGAATTTTACGGCTGGGAGGAAAATCCCGAAACAGGCGAACAGACGGCAAAATTTATGCTCACACAATTCCTCGACCCCTGCGACTACTGGTATCAGCCGGGCGACTGGGACATCTACTGGCTCGGCATCGAACCAAATTACGGTCAAACCATCGTATGCGCCGACTGCAACGCAGACTCCGACGGAGATGGCGACGTCGATACTGATGACCAGGTAAACTTTATGGCTTGTTTTGGCCAGCCGCCCGTGGGAGAATGCCAATGGGCAGACCTCAACTGCGACGGTCTGATTAATATGCCTGACCTGCCGATTTTTTCGTGTCAGATGAGTGAAGGCTGGCCGGACCCGAACTGCTGTGACCCATTCATCGAACCAATCGAACCGAACTTCCCGTTCGGCGTTGAAACCCGGCCGCACTACTTCGCAGACGACGCCGTTCGTATATACTCCGAGATGCCTCTGGATCAGCCGACCTTCATGCCGATAAAAGATACAAATGGATTCAGCTGGGACCTCTCATTCAAACTCGGAACAGGCGAGAAAAAAGAGATTGTCCAACATCTGAAATGGTCTCAGCCGCCTCTCGAAACCGTACCAATGTATGAGACTGCGAATCTTTACGGCTTCGATCTCTGGTCTGTCGCACCTGCTGACCCCTGCAATGACCCCATCAATCCGGGCCCGATGATGTGGCTGACGCAGGCAGACGATTTCAGATGTATCGGAAATATGCCGGTGACAAGCATCCACTGGTGGGGCTCATTTTATAACTGGCCTGCAGAATACTATTACAAGTACAATATGCTGCCGCCGCAGCCGAGTTCATTCTGGATAGGATTCTGGTCAAATACTCTGGGAGGCACCGCTCCTTTCGAATGGTCAAGACCAAACGAGCTGCTCTGGCAAAAAAACTTCCCCGCAAACAGAATCGAAACACAATGGTTCGGCGATGATATCAGCTTTTACGCCGGACAGGAAGGCTGGCTCGACTTCGACAGTGATGTCTGCTTCCAGTACAACCTCGAGCTTCGGCCTCATGAATACTTCCAGCAAAGCGAGTTCGAATCTGACGATGACGTTTTCTGGATTAGCATCGTGGCAATCTATGACGAGCCGGTTTACAGCTATCAATGGGGCTGGAAAACAAGACCAGTCGTCTGGGAAGATGCCGCCGTTACCACCTGGCTGCCGGATAATCCTCAACCAGGTATGATACTAACACCCGATATCTGGCTGCAGACAACTCCTTTCAGTGCATTCTTTATGGGCGGACCTGTTTTCTATATCGACCGCTACTGGGACCTCTCGTTCGAGCTCGACACAGACCCCAACTACATCAAATTCGAACAGCCCTTCACAACTTTGCGTGACTGGCAGCATTATGAAGAGGCCCCATCGATGGCCCTTGAATCCGATGGTGAACCGACAATTATCCAAATGGAAGCCGATGACTGGCTTTGCACAAAACGCACACCTGTTACCGCTGTCTCGTGGGCGGGTTCGTATCTCAACTATACATACAATCCCGCAGAGCCGAATTTCCTCGGAAAACTTTTGCCAAACAAGCCGGACTACTTCCTGCTCTCTATCTGGACCGATGTCCCCGTTGATGACCCCTGCAATACTTATCCTTACAGCCATCCCGGAAGAAAAGTGTGGGAATACAGGGCCTATGACTACGATGAAGTTATGGTCGGTTACGACAGCTACATCGAAAATTTATTCCCATTACCCGTCCGACAGCAACCGGTTTACAGATACTCCGTAAGACTGCCGCGGGAAGATTTCTTCTTCCAGCCGCAATATGAAGCAATCTACTGGCTTAGCATAGTCGCCGTTTACAATGAATTCAACCCTCCGAATTACACCTGGGGCTGGACAAATCATAAACACAACTTTAATGACGATGCCGTCATAGGCCAATTTATACCGCACGAGAGCAGGTGGGATTGGAACGAAATCTTCGACCAGACTGGTGAAAGTGCAGACCTTTCATTCGTTTTATTTACCGACCCCGACTATTGCACATTCTGCGCAGATTACGAGCTTGACGGCATCGTCAATACCTACGATTTGAGTATATTCGTTGACAACTGGCTCTGGACAGGCCTGCCCGGCGGCTATAACGACGGTGACTTAAATTGTGATGGTTCTGTTACCTTCTTCGATTACGCTATCTTTGCTATGCAGTGGCTTGAATCCTGCCCATAGTCTGAAAAAAATATTAGTCAAAACCGCAGGCCGTGAGTGTCAGTAACTCACGGCCTTTTTTGTCTGCCCTGAGCGCATTTATCCTGAGCTTGCCTGTAGTGAGCAAACCTGTCTTGAGCGTAGTCGAAAGAGTCGAACCGTCGAAGGAGTCGAAGGGTTTAGCCCCTTGCACTGCGACGGTGGTCTTCTCATAATCCCAACCTCAAAATTCCTTGTACTATTATCCAAAAACAATATAATATACTTTTATAAAAAACTCGAATACTTAGCGGATAGAGTGAAAACATTACAGAGACTTACAAATAAAATTTGTAAAGAGAAAATAGAATCATTTGTTTGATATGTCATTGCGAGTCGGTCGAAGCCCGACTCGGAGAGATCTGTTAAATATCGTCATTGCGAAGGAGCGCAGCGACTGCGGCAATCTAAAACCATGAAATACTATTGGGTATACATGATGACCAACCCGAATAACACCGTAATTTATACCGGTGTTACCAATGATCTTGGGCGAAGGGTTGCTGAACATAAAGACAAAAAAGGCTCATCGTTTACGAGCAAGTATAATGTGACTAAGTTGGTTTTTTATGAATGCTTCGACCGGATTTATGACGCTATAGCGGCGGAAAAAAAGATTAAATCCGGCTCCAGAGCGAAAAAAGTTGAAGTAATAGAAGCTATGAATCCAGACTGGCACGATCTGTATAATCAGAAGATTGCCACGCTGCGCTCGCAATGACAAAAAAGATTTGCGCAGCAAAAATCAAAAGCTTTATTTAGATTTTACAGCGTGTGCGAACAAGTTGCACACCCTACAAGGCTGATATGGAACAAGTGGATAAGACAGAGATTGAGAAAAGCGGGACCCCCGAATCGCTCTACAGTGCTATTGAGAAATGTTCTGCTGCGTCAGAGGACTTAAGCCGTGAGAGTGCATATAAAGAAGCTCTAAATGCCTTGATACGGTTTCGCAAAGTATATAGTAAGTTGCCTGATTTCCCCGACCACAAGGAGAATGCCGTAGCAGGATTACAGGAGGTAATGGATTGGTGTGTTCGGGCAATTGATATTGTCGACCATATGGTTGATGACATGGATAAGAATGTTATTGAGGGGTTTATTTGCAAGCTTAATAAACTTAAGGGACTGCCTGCGTCGGGTTTTCCGAAATTCGATAAAGACGTTTGGAAGAAAGCCGAAGATAGGGCGCAAAGGATAGTCGATAAGTACCAAGCAGGGAAGAAGCCACCAAATGGACTCAGCAGTTATGCTTATTGCATGAAGCGGACAAAGTTTTTTGAAGTTGCAAGTATAATATCAAGCCTTGCAGATGTTGCCGACAGAAAAGCTGGAAGGCCTGACAAATGGTCGCATATTTTCGCTCGTAATTCGATTACAACTGACCCGTTAAGTAAAAAGATAGAGAAAGCACATACAGAAATGTCTTTCTATAGGGCAGTTGAAAAAATCTACCGGCTAATGGCCTCGAACTACACTACTGCTCTTGCTAAATTAGAGGATACAATTTTCGTTGTATTCAAAGAGTGGAACAAGTTGAGTGATACAGATACGGGAATTTTGCTTGACAAATACGATGAACTGAAAGGGTTCAAGTTACAGTATCGCGTCGAAAGATTGGTACGTGCCTACTCTACAGACTCTATTGTTGATACCGTCCTATTTGGTCCGAATCAGGGCTTGGCTTTTGGGGGCGAAATAAGAGAGACATTGGTCGATGGGGTGATCGAAACACTGCATAGTATTAGCAGGAAAATCAAGGAGAAATCGCAAATTAAGCAGTCCAAAACCAAAGAAAAAGCTGAAGGGAACGTGCGTACAACGCAAGTAAGGTCAAGTAAGGAAAATTGGGAAGCCATAAAAAGTGAATATGGCATCAGCAAGAGGGATTTTGGCAAGAAGATCAACTTTGTTTCGGATAAATTCGAAAGGAAAATTATATTTCGTGATGTTGAACATGCGTTTGTGTTAGCATCACAGGGTTTTTCAAAACCAGCCCTTATTTTAGCCGGAGGTGTCATCGAGGAGTTACTAAGGTTGTATCTGGAATATAAGAAGATTAAGCCGCAAAAAAAGCAGTTCTTTGCTTATATTGGGGCCTGCGAAGACAACGGTCTTCTGAAACGTGGAGTTTCTCGTTTGACCGATTCGATAAGGGATTTCAGAAACTTGGTTCATCTCGTCAATGAAGAGACAAAAAGACATACCGTATCAAAAGCAACAGCAAAGGGTGCAGTTGCATCTATATTTACTATAGCGAATGATTTCCAGTAAATCTTACCCAACTAACATAAAGAATTAAAGGGGGAAATTAAAGGTGTCCGGTACATTTTTCAACATAAACAACATGCAGTTCCAAGCAAGCATATGGCGGAGGGACTACTATCCCCCAATTCTCGCCAAAGGCAAGTGAATTTTTTCTATATTTTATTTATGGTTTCTCTGTGAACTCTGCCTGTCCTGCGTAGCCCAAAGGGTGAAGTAGGATGTGCTCTGTGGCTAAATTTTATTCGTGTTTTTTTTGTGTTTATTCGTGGTTAATTTTTTTCTCAGTTCTAACTTCTCACTTCTAACCTCCCCGCCTTCCCCTACTTCATCATTCTTTGTTCAATATTCAATATTCGTATCACCGCCCTCCGGCTTCTACGGCCTCGCAATAAAAATAAGACATCTCTCCAACAAAACTATATTGGAGATGATGCAAACAACCTTCTCTTCAGTCAATAGGACCGTTTTGCACCTCCATCATAAGAAAAACTAATGTCTTTCAAGCTTACATCAAACTACAAAAAGACCTATTCCCTTATTATATAAAGACTTATCTGCGTATAACCTCATAAGCACACACAAAAGCAAAAACGCTCATAGTCCGATAATTTGCTTGACAATAAGGAAAAAACATAATAAAATTTTATTAATATAACAAGTTTTAAAATATTGGAAAGTAAAGCTTAGTAGGAGAGATTTTTCTTTGCGTTTCTTTATCAACGTAACGTTTTGTTTTGCATACTATTAAGCTAAAAAAGACCTATAATATTTATAACTCTTTACGGAAAGGAGATTCGTGTATGGAACAAGTTTATTTTATTATTATCAACAGGAATATACTTATTTTTAGGAGGATTAGAAAATGAAAAAATCAAATCTCAAGTTCTTTGTCGTCTGTGCTCTCGCTTTTGCTTTTTTCTTTTCAGTTTCAGTACAGGCTGACTGGAAGACGGGCGACCCGCATAAGATGCACTTTCCCCAGCTTCCGGACGAGGACGGATGGAACGTTAATGCCACCCAGCCACTCGTCCTGGCAGACGACTGGAGGTGTTCGGAAACCGGCTGGGTAAAGGATATCCACTTCTGGGGCTCCTGGAAGCATGGCCAGACGGGCCAGATTGTAAACTTTGTTCTAAGCATTCATGATAATCTTCCTGCTGACCCCTGCATTCCCTACAGCCGGCCTGGTAAAACATTATGGGAACGCTATATTTATGACTTTGAACCAGTTCCAATTGACCCGACTACGGACGAGGGCTGGTATGACCCAAGTACGGGCGAGGCCATACACCCCGACCATTCGAACTACTTTCAGTACAACATTTTCCTCAACGAGGAAGATTGGTTCTGGCAGGAGAAAGGTAAGATTTACTGGCTTAATATCTCTGCAGTACTGGTAGATCCTATAGAAACACAGTGGGGCTGGAAGTCGACCGAGGACCACTTTATGGATGATGCGGTCTGGGCTTATCAGGGTGATCTAAACTGGCAAGATATGTTTGAGCCGAACGATCCCGACATGGATAATTTCTCGATTACTATTAATCCCGACGGCAGTTTTGGAGGCGGGGGAGGAAGCGGTTATGTTGATCCAGGCGTACCGACTGCACCATGGTATTATTACGAAAACACCGGCTGGTGGAACCAGTGGTTCTATGATGGCATATTCGACCCCAACCGCGACAAGATTGTCCACATCGAGTTTTATGCGTATCAGCCCTTCCCTGATTTTGATTCCTATATCGAGGTGGCCGTGAATTGGTCGACGCCGGATTGGCCTCCCGAACCACAGCCTGAACCAGTTCCACCTCTGCCGCCACTAACACCTGAAGAAGAAGATAAGTACATCAGGCGTGAAACTCTCCTGATTGAAGCCTGGCCCCCCTTCTGGCCCGGAAATGTTTACACATTAGACTATATCATTCGTGACTATAATCCCGAGTGGGTCTCCATCGATGTTATGGGATATAACTTCTCGATTGATAATGGGATAATCGAGCATTCCTGTGTTCAGTCGCTCGATTTAGCCTTTGTGATTACCGGCGATAATCTGGACTTTGGCGATTTACCCGACCCGACCTATCCGACACTGCTGGCCAGCGATGGTGCCAGACACGTTATTGGCGGCCCGTGGTTTGATGATGGCACTGGTACCGATATGCCTGACTCCGAACCGGATGGCCAGCCTGATCCTGCTGCTATGGGTGATGATCAAGATATTTTGTACCCACCCCCAAATGACGATGAGGACGGCCTGATACTGCCGAACCTGATTCCCGGCGTGCTGGTTACCTTCCCCATAACAGTTGGTGACCCGGCTGGAGTTGGCGGTTTTGTTGAGATATGGATTGACTATAATATCGACGGTGACCTTGATGACCCCGGTGAGATGGTTTCAGGCTTTTTGCCTGTAGGAACCACCTGGGTTGGAATTACCGCTCCCGCCGATGCCACACCCGGAATGACTTTTGCTCGAGGCCGGATAAGCACCGCTGGAACAGGCTCACCGAGAGGCTTAGCTTACGACGGCGAAGTAGAGGATACAGAAGTGCTCATCGAAGAAGAACCTGTAGAGGAATATGAATACGGTGATGCACCTGAAAGTCAGGATCCCGGTATGGGGGATGCCATCGCCTATCCGGATTTATGGCTTGACGGGATGTTCCCCACCTGCAAAAACATTGGATTATTAGGATATGTGGAGCATCACGATAGCAGTATGGAATATTTTGGACCTTCTGCTGATGTAGAAACTAATGGTAATGCAGGATTGTGTCCACCTCCGGCGTGTTTCCCACCCTATGATATGGATGAGTGCTATCTGGATGGGGATGCAGGATTAATAAATTTACCGAACGGAGCTGATTCCTTTACGATTGACAGCTCTATTACGGTAGTACCCTGTATCCAGGGCGAAATAAATCCGCTGGGGACTGTTTGTCAGACTGCTGTATGGGGTACCAACATAGATATCGATGTTACTAATACCCCGGATGGTGAAGACGCGTATGTCAATGTTTTGGTCGATTGGAATCGAAGCGGTGAATGGTCAGGTGCCTCAGACTGTTTTATGCCGGGAGATGTACCTGAGCATGTACTGGTTGACTTTTTAATACCGGATGGATATTCCGGGCCCCTTTCCTTAGTTCCCGGACCGGCCCCTCCACCGTCGTTCCTGATTGGCCCGAATCCCGGTTATGTATGGGCACGGTTTACGATTACCTGGCAACCTATCGGTATGACTGACTGGAACGGGGAAGGAACGTTCGGTTATGGTGAATCCGAAGATTATCTGCTTTTAATCGAAGAGGCTCAGGAAAAACCCGAAGTTAAACATCTAAAGTGGTCTCAGCCGCCTATCGAGGTTGACCCTTGCATGGCTGAACCTGAATATTGCGGATGGAATGAGGAATCCTGGACGCAGGACCCCTGTGAATTGATACCGATGCATTCTGTAATAGACGATTTCCGCTGCATCGGCTCTATGCCGGTCGCAAGCATTCACTTCTGGGGTTCTTACATCGGCTGGGATGGCCTATCTCCGCCGCTAATCAGGCCGACAGAATGGGAATTCAAGTTCTATGCGAACGTTCCTGCCCCTGCCGACCCGGAGGCTGACCCGAATTACAGCCATCCGGGAAAGATGCTCTGGAAGGTTATCGTTCCCGATGACCGCGTTTTTACCGAATGGGTCGGATACGACTATTACCCGAATATGCCTTTCGAGGCCTGCTTCCAGCATTATGTTGACCTGGAACCGGAGGAATACTTCCTCCAGGATGAATACCTCGAAGACACAAATGACAATGTCTACTGGCTCGGCATAAGGGCCGTCTATCCAGAGGATGTTGATATCGTAAATCCCTGGGGCTGGAAAACCAGACCCGAAAGCTGGATGGACGACGCCGTAAAATATGAAGGCCGCGTCGTCGGATGGGAAATTGACCCGGACACCGGCGGGCTTATTCCCATCATTGAGTATCGCTACTGGCCCATCGAAGACCCGATTTTCGGAGAAAGCTTCGATGCCGCCTTCGAGCTTGACACAGACCCCAACTACATAAAATGGGAACAGCCGTTTACCGGCATCCGTGACTGGCCGCATTACGAGGATATCCTCTCACAGGCCAAAGAAGACGACTCTGGAGCAATTAACATCGACAAGAAAGCCGCCGATGATTGGCTCTGCGAGCGCAGAACTCCCGTAACTGCTGTTGTCTGGTTCGGCTCGTATCTTGGCTATAGATACGAAACGCCCTGCGCAGGCGTCATTCAGCCTCCGCCCATTCCGCCTAATTACTTCATCCTCACTATCCACCAGGATGTTCCCGCTGACGCTCCCAACAACGAATATACATTCAGCCATCCGGGAAGAAAACTCTGGCAGTACACAGCATACGAATATGATGAAGTCCTCGTAGGTTTCGATAAATATCCCGAAGGCGCAGCAGGGCCGCGAGAGCCTGTCTATAGATACTCTGTAAGATTGCCTGAGGATAGATGGTTCAGACAGCGTGAGGTTAACGACGTGTACTGGATAAGCATTATGGCTGTTTACAAACACAATGTCGATCTCAACCATCAGGGCTGGGGCTGGACAATCCACGAGTACGTCTTCGGTGACAATGCCGTTCAAGGTCACTGGTCTGTGGCTGCCCCGGATGTATGGGTTTGGGAAGAAATCTTCGACCAGACCGAACGAAGTGCCGATTTGTCCTTCATCCTGTTCACCGACCCCAATGAGTGCGTCGATTGTGCCGATTACAACTGGGACGACATAGTCAACTTCTACGATTATGCCATCTTCGCTCTCGACTGGATGTGGACAGGCCCCGCCGGCGGCTATGCCAACGGTGATTTGAACTGTAATGGCAAAGTTGAATTCGAAGACCTTGAGATTTTCTGTATGCAGTGGCTCGATAGCTGTCCGTAATGCTTGAAAGCACATTTGTAAAATCAAAGGCCGTGAGTAATTTATCTCACGGCCTTTCTTGTTTGCCCTGAGCGTATTTATCCTGAGCTTGTCGAAGGAGTGTAAGGGTTTAAACCCTTACACTACGACGATTGTCTTCCCACAACCCAACCTCAAAATTTCTTGTACTATTATCCAAAAAGATTATGATACTCTGTGTTATAGGAAAAAACTTGAATATTATTCAGGATATATTTTATGGCCGCTGCTAACCACCGACAATTAGAGCAAATCCCCGGTGTAGGCCGAAAAATCGCTCAGGATTTGCGAAGTATAGGCCTGAATTCCGTTGACGACCTCAAAGGCCTCTGTCCCGAGAAACTTTACAAAAAGCTCTGCAACTTCAAAGCCGCTCCTGTTGACAAGTGTATGCTTTACGTCTTGCGTTGTGCCGTTTATTACGCCTCCAATAAAAACCACGACCCCGACCTGCTGAAATGGCACAACTGGAAAAACAAAAAATCCTCTTTATAAGAATGATTTTTTTGGAATGGAAACGATTATGAAAAGGAATACCGCTCTTAAGATACTAAATCCGATTTTGCTCGTACTCTTTATCAGCCAGGCCGTTACGGGTTTGTTTCACGAAAAAATCTCGGCCGATGCTTTTGAGTTTTTTCACGAAGGCGGTGGAGTAATACTAATCGTCCTTATTCTTCTGCACATTACCTTGAACTTCAACTGGTTCAAGGCAAGTTACTTTCACAAATAACGGGAATTGTAGATTCGTGTCCCTTCGTGAAATCCTGAATCGCTACTGGTTCAGGGAAAATTCTTAGTTTATTTTTTTCTCACTTCTCACTTCTCCGTTTTCTCACCAAAGGCAAGAGAATTTTTTCTATATTTTATTTATGGTTTCTCTGTGTTCTCTGTGGCCAAATTTCATTCGTGTTTTTTCGTGTTAATTCGTGGTTAAATTTTTTCTCAGTTCTTACTTCTAACTTCCCGCTTCTCCGCAATCCACCCTCCATTTTTCATTAAAAGTTCGATGCCTGTCCACCGTAGTCTCTAAAAGACGAAGGTGGATTCAAAGTTCTATGCTGAACGTTCATATTCTCTTGTTTGTCAGTCGCCGGAATTTATCTAGGCGTAGCGCATCGAAGACGGACGGCGACTTAACTTCAAACCTATAATCCACACCCCTTCTCCCCGCCAACTCTTATTTCATCCGTTGTATGAAAAGCGACCTGCCTATCATCGATAAACAATAAAATCCTATATATTAATTATCCACAAAAATCGTCGATTTCAGTTTCCCAAGAATGTATCTCATCTCGAAATTTATTTTCTTCTTCGCGCAACTTTGTTTTTTCTTCTTTTAAAATCAGAGGTTCTTCAATATATTGTAAAAGACTCCCATGTGGAAAAGGTAGCAATCCATAGTCTACTATTCCTAACAGATACAAACCTACAAACTTTGTGACCTTGCAAATAACTTGTTGTGCTTCCCATAAATGTTCGAAGGTTACTCTTAAGGTCTCATTATCTAATTTTTCAATTTTCTCCGGCTTTAAGGAATGTGCTACAAAATGATCTATATAACCTCGCAGTTTGTCACAGCAGTCTAATTCATTCAGTAATTTGTTAAAAATGGAATTGTCTATATTGTTTTCGGGAGTTCTACTGCAATCTTTGTTTTTTGACATTTTGTCGAAGTTAGAATGTAGCCTTTCTGATTTTTCCCAATTTAATCCGTTGGGTATTCCTATCACCTCGCCCATTCTTAAATTTTCTTCAATATATTTGTCTTGTTTCTTCTTTGTTTCGGAATAATCTTACTCATATCCTCGTTCTTTTAAAATCATAAAATAATTTTTTCTTGTTAAGTTGTTACAGTTTTCTTTCATTTGATTTAACAATTTGCAAAGAGAAACAACATCTGACCCTTTTTTGTCTGTTAAACGTCTGATGGTCATCAATTGACTGTTAAAAAAACACTTGTCAATCAAATAATGCACTGCTCCATTTAATTTGATTCTGCCTTTTCCATCTTTTGGAGCAATAGACCTTGCTTTTAAAATACACTTATATATAAGTGTTTCAAATAACATGTATTGGACTTGTTTTAAGATGCAATTCTTATCTTCTGAATCAAACTGCATAAACCACTTATTATATTCGACTTGAAAATTAAAGTTCGACAATTTATGTGTTTCTCCTTTGTGGTAAATATAAATCCGTGTAAATCTGTGTTAATCTGTGTCTATGATAAAATATTATCCTCCCAATTCTCGCCAAAAGCAAGAGAATTTTTTCTATATTTTATTTATGGTTTCTCTGTGAACTCTACGGCAAATAAAAATCCGTGCTATCCGTGAAATCCGTGGCTAACTTTCTTTTATATTTTTACCTTTTACTTTTAACCTTTTATTTTTTCTCTCTGTGTCCTCTGTGTCCTCTGTGGCTAAATTTCTTTTTGCTTTTTTATATTTTATCCTTCTCGATTCAAAGCCCTTTTATAAAAAGATTTATCGGCCTCTAAGAACTCTAAAACGCAACTTTAAGTCAAAAAATCTGCTTGACTTTGCCACCCAAAACCGATATAGTCAAAACCGGCATATTTGGGGAAGTAAACAGAGGCGGAAATATCATGTATTTCGTTTTTAATATATATCATTGTAACCTATAAACCAAAATAGGTTGATAAAAAACTAAAATTTAAACGCTTTTTTAGGAGGATTAAAAAATGAAAAAATTAACTTTCTTTATCCTGTGCCTGCTGCTGCTGACATCCGCGGCGCAGGCCGCAAGATGGCAGTTCCATTTCCATTACTACGACTGTCCCGGCGGCCGCCTCGAAGTATATGCCACCATCGACTGCGTACGGCAGCTGTTGCTCTTTGAAGGCTACGCACAACACTGTCAAACGTACGGCGGCTTCGTACCCAGTGAGCCTTATAACGATGTCATCTTCGATTTTTACTGGGACTATTGGTGCGGCAATGTAGACCACATCAAATTCGCACTGCCAGGCTGGAATGACATCACTGGACAATGGGAATTAAGAGACCTGCCCTCCTGGATTGATGCAAACGTCGAATTGGACGAAATAATGCCTTCCATCGGCGACCCAACCGGTACCACACCAAACGTTTATGTTATTGTTAATCTCGAAGAATGGTTCGCTGACCCAAGACCCAATCAATCTTCCTATGAAATCGTCGATGGTGAATGTCCTGACCTGCCGGGTTATCTAATCGGTACAACGCCGATTGTCTTCGATGCCTGTGCACCACAGGGACAAAACCCATTTTCTACTACACCATTAACCGGTACTCTACAGAATGACGCCGACCTGATTATCATTCCAGAACCGCCTGAACCGCAATTCGAGCAGCTCGATTGGGAAGGTCTTCTCACCACTACACCGGACAGCAACTGGGGACGCGTAAAAGTGGATATCGACAAACCCACTGGCATTTACTATTTCAATCTCGAGGTCGACGGCCAATGGGTCATTCAGAACCTCAGCGTCGAAAGTTCAGGCAGCCCGCATACCATTATGAGCTTTTTTG
>Ga0315545_1003659_pt1 | contig 13047 bp, 19 predicted proteins | sample SalMarSW160210MG_FD_203096 | JGI IMG/M metagenome (GOLD analysis project Ga0315545, IMG submission 203096) | Salt marsh sediment microbial communities from the Plum Island Ecosystem LTER, Massachusetts, United States - Salt Marsh Sediment SW1602-10 ... | reverse complement strand
CAGCTCTTTTGAGATCAGACGGAAGGGCAGATTGGTCCTGCCTGACATAGGAGCTAGTACCAGCCAATTTCTCACCTGCACTATTCCGATCTTCAACATGTGGATATTGTAAACGAATCCTGAACTCATTACAATCCAATAACCACCTCGACTCAGGGCAACGTCAAAGCAGACCCTAACTTTTTCGTATCTAGAGGATTCGATCTTCCAATACCAGAACTAAAATCCGAAATTCGAATATCGAAACTCGAAATAATACCAAAATACGAATACTAAATGACCAAAACACTTCAAGCATGTGTACACTATCTACAGGATGTAGCGGTGCCTTAAATTTTAGATTTTTGTCATTCGTATTTGTTTAGGATTTCGTGCTTAGGATTTCGAATTTACAAGAAACTGATTAAGCAAATAATCTTGAAGTTATATCAAGTTATCTCCTAGAATGACTTAGCTTTGGCCCTCTTTTTCTTATCCTTGACTTTACTCGCCCTTTCGCCTATTTGTATGCATATCGAGTTTTACTGTGTGGGAGGGCTGAAATGGCCACAGAATTGAAGTATCGAATAGGGATCGTTGAGGGCGATATCACTAAGATGGAGGTCGATGCAATCGTGAACGCCGCTAACACCACCCTGTTAGGTGGTGGGGGAATTGACGGCGCCATACACAGGGCGGCAGGTCCCGAGCTCCTGGAGGAAACGAGGCGGATAGGCGGCTGCCCCACGAGGGAAGCCCGTGTCACCAAGGGGTACCGATTACCCGCTAAGTGGGTAATCCACGCCGTAGGCCCCATCTGGGCTGGTGGAAACAAGAACGAGGATGCCCTGCTCGCCAGCTGTTACCGCAACTCCCTAAGGGCAGCAGTTGAGATCGGCGCGGCCACGGTGGCCCTTCCATCCATAAGCACCGGCGCCTACCGATTTCCTATGGAAAGGGCGGTCCCCATTGCCCTCAGAGAGACCATGTCCTTTCTTCAATCCGATCAATCCGTAAAAAAGGTCACCTTCGTCTGTTTCAGTGGCGAGGTCTATAGGGCCTATCAGGAGACTCTTAATGAGGCCTTCGATTGATGGAACTGGCCGGTCGATCAATCGTTATGGGTAAAAAAAGAGGTCATTGAATATGGGCGCGAACAACTACCGTGACTACACCGAAAGGGTGAAGGCCGGCATCCATGCGTTAGGAGCGGACCTCGTCGGTGTGGCGGATACCGATCCATTAAGAGGGCTTCACCTGGATCCCCCAGATCTGTTAGAAACCTTCACCCGCGCGATCCCCATCGCGGTAAGGCTTCCCGCGGCAGTCTTTGAGGGCATCATCGATAAACCAACCCCTCTCTATTCCGCGATATATGCGACCGCCAACAGGATCCTCGATGAGATCTCCTTTAAGGCCTCCGATCTCCTTCAAGCCGATGGTCATCGGAGCCTGCCTGTTCCCGCATCCCAGGTTCTGGATCGAAAGAACTGGTACGGAGCCATTTCCCATAAGGCAGCGGGAAGGATGGCCGGATTAGGGTGGCAGGGCAAGAGCCTGCTTCTCGTCAATCCTCTGTATGGCCCTCGCATCAGGCTGGCCACCATACTCACCAATGCACCGCTCACCCCGGATAAGCCTATCGCGAATGGTTGTGGAGAGTGCACCCTGTGCATGGATGCGTGCCCAGTGGGGGCGATCAAGGGCATTAGTGCCGAGGCTCACTACCAGAACAGGGAGGAGGCGCTCCACTTCTCGCGCTGCGTGGAAAAACTTGTGGGAGAATTCTCAGCTATGCCCTCAATGGGTGCCGCCATCTGCGGGATCTGTATCAAGGCCTGTCCATTTGGGCGGTAATCCCCTGGACTCCCTCCCAGTATCCATACACTTGATTTCCCCAGGACGAATCGTGAATTACGGTTGCCATGCAATGGCCTTTGTATTAAAGATAACTACCCAGCTATGTGGGATTGGTGGGGTTAGAAGACTGTGAGCGGAAAATACGACAATATCCTGGATGTGATCGGAAACACGCCTCTCGTTCCCATTCGGCATCTAAACAAGAACCCCGGCGTGGCGATGTATGCCAAGATCGAGTCCTTCAATCCCGGGGGATCTATCAAGGATAGGGTCGCGCTGTCCATGATCGAGGAGGCCGAGGAAAACGGCTGGCTAACCAGGGAAAAGGTTATTGTTGAGGCTACGAGCGGCAATACAGGAATCGGCTTGGCCCTCGTTGCCGCGATCAAGGGCTACCGGCTCGTGCTCACGATGTCGGACTCAGTGAGTGAGGAACGGAAAAAGATCCTCATGGCTCTGGGAGCGGAACTTAGGTTCACCCCGTCTCGTCTTGGCACTGATGGCGCAATCGAGGACGCCTACAGCCTCGTTCGGCAGGAGCCGGAAAAATACTGGCTCGCGGACCAATTCAACAACGAGAGCAATTGGAGGGCCCATTATCATGGTACTGCCATAGAAATCTGGGAACAGACTGGCGGTAAGGTCACCGCGGTGGTCGCTTCCATGGGCACTACAGGCACGGCAGTGGGGCTCTCGCGAAGGCTGAAGGAGTACAATCCCCATATTGAAATAGTGGGGGTTGAGCCTTATCTGGGTCACAAGATTCAGGGAATGAAGAATCTCAAGGAATCCTATCGCCCCGAGATATTCGATAAAGCCCTCCTGGACCGTATCGTACACATCGACGACGAGGCGGCCTTTCAGGTAGCGAGGAGGCTCGCCAAAGAGGAAGGCATCTTCGTCGGCATGAGTTCAGGTGCAGCGATGGCCGCAGCCCTCAATGTGGCACGAGAGATGAAGGAGGGCCTGGTGGTGGTGATATGTCCTGACGGCGGGGAACGCTACCTGAGCACCAATCTGTTCACCGACAGAAAAAGGACCGGCATCAGGTTCTATAATACGCTTAGCAGACACATTGATGAGTTTACCCCCGTAAGGGAAAACGAGGTCACCATCTATTCCTGTGGGCCTACGGTATCGAGATTATTAGATCTAGGGGAGTGCAGGAGGTACGTGGTCGCCGATCTTCTGAGGCGCTACCTCGAGCACGAGAGTTTTACCGTCACCCATATCATCAATATCACCGATCTGGACGATCGAACCATTCAGGGAGCTGAGGCCGTCGGGCAGGATCTCAAAACCTTCACTGAGACCTATTACCAAGCGTTCCTTGAGGATTTGGATGCCCTCAATATCAAACGAGCCACCGTGTATCCAAGGGCAAGCGACCACGTGGAGGAGATGATAGCCACCGCTGAGAAACTCATCGAGCGGGGCTTCGCTTATGAACGATTGCGCTCCGTCTATTTCGACATATCCCGTTTCCAGGACTATGGCAAGCTCTCCAGGGTGAACCTGGACAAGATCAGGTTAGGGAAAACCGTGGACCTCGACCAATACGAAAAGGATAACCCCAGGGATTTTACCCTCCTCAAGAGGTCCACCCTCCATGAACTCAAGAAAGGCCTCTTCTTCTCCACCAAATGGGGTAACCTGCGCCCCAGCTGGCATTTAGAATGCGCTGCAATAGCTATGAAATACCTCGGCGAAACCTATGATATTCATACCGGAAGCGTGGATTTGATCTTTCCGCATCACGAAAACGATATAGCCATCTCAGAGGCCATTACCGGCAAGCCATTGGCCAACTACTGGCTTCACAATGAGCTCATCCGTGAGGAACAATCGCCTCACCCACCAGAGGCAAGGGCTGTCACACTCAGGGAAGTGCTCGAGAAGGGATACCGCGGCAGGGATATCAGGTACTGGCTTATCCAGACGCATTACAAAAGGGCAATCTACTTTTCATGGACAAAGCTGGCCATGGCCAGAAATACAGTTGCCCGTCTGGATAGATTTATCCACGCGCTGCGCACCTGTAAGAAGGGATCGGCCTCAAGCGAGATCAATCAGCTCATCTACGATCTTACCCGAGGCTTTGGCGAGGCAATGGATGAGGATCTGAATATTTCCCAGGCCCTGGCCGCTTTCTTTGAATTCACCCGTCAGGTCAACCGCCTCATTGATGCACATGGATTAGCCCCATCCGATCGAGAGAAGATCGAAAAGGTGCTCGCACGGATCAATTCGGTTCTCATGGTGATGGACCTCGAAGAGGTGGAATCAAACCGGCAGATAGAGGAGCTGCTGATCGATAGAAGTAAGGCAAGAGAGATGAGGGATTGGGCAAAGGCCGACGCGATCCGAGAGAAGCTGAGGGAATTGGGAATCACGGTGACCGACACACCAGATGGAACTACCTGGCGAAAGATTCGCTGAATGTCCCTGGTCTCACGCTACTTGATCCAAGCCAGTCGTAGAATTTCCAGGGTCAATTTTTTTGGCGGAGAGAGAGGGATTCGAACCCTCGGTAGAGCTTTTGACCCTACACTCACTTAGCAGGCGAGCGCCTTCAGCCAACTCGGCCATCTCTCCGCGAATTCCGTATACTCGGGATTACTATTCGCTACCAGCCATTCGTGAAATTTACCAAGGTTAAATCTCCTGGCGGAGGGAGTAGGATTCGAACCCACGGTCCCTTACGGGACAACGGTTTTCAAGACCGCCTCCTTCAACCACTCGGACATCCCTCCTTTTTTAAATATAGCATACTATAGGAAACTCGTCAAAAATCTTTCCTGCCAACCTAGCTCCGTTAAATAAATGTATCTAATATTCTGCAACTTATTGAAATCGATGAATTTTTGATGGAAGTTGATTTGTTCCATCCGCCTCAAAACCCATCATTCTACAATTCCATTATCCCTGGCCCAGACCTGGCTTGCAATGCTTGAGTTTTAAGGCTTCCGCTTCCGAATTTTAAAGCGACAGCGCTGTGTTCCAGACAAGTCGCACCAGGGCGGGCCAATTGGGGCGAAGCCTCTACGTTCGACCAAGATGTCTCTTTTTTGTAACAAAACCTAACATTACCTTGACAAATTATCTTACATAATATATGTTCTCTATACAGAGACATTCTATGACATCTCAAATACATTAATATCATAGAGGGAGAAGATGATGAGTAAGATCCGCTATAGGATAAAGGAATTCAGGGAGCGGTTGGGGATGAGCCAGCAAAGACTTGCGGACCTGTTAGGGGTCGCACGCCCTACCATATCTCAAATAGAAAGTGCCGAGAGAAAGGTATCTGCCGATGAGTTAATAAAACTATCGGAGATATTCAATCTTTCCGTAGAGAGTTTGGTGGATTTGAAAAAAGAACCGGAGGTTATTTTAAAGGAAAGCAAGAAAAGAAAAGAGCGGAGCCCTCAAATCAGAATCAATGTACCCCAAAAAAATTTAGAGAAATTCAAAGAGGTTTTTCTCTATATTCTTAATAAGGTTGGCTCAAAACCCAACATAGGAGAGACTGTCATCTATAAGCTCCTTTACTTTATTGACTTCAATTTCTATGAGAAATATGAGGAGCAGATGATTGGTGCCACCTATATTAAGAATCGCTATGGACCAACCCCTATAGAATTCAAGAAGATAACTGACAAAATGATTAAGGAAGGGGAAATCGAGAAGGTTGAAAGCAAGTATTTTGAATACCCCCAAACAAAGTACCTACCTCTGAGAAAAGCAGACCTCTCTAAGGTAAGGGCCAACGAGATTGAGGCAATTGACGATGTCTTGAACAGGCTATCCGACATGAGCGCTACTCAGATAAGTGGATATTCTCACAACGATGTTCCATGGTTAACAACGGAGGACGGAGAAGTCATTGAATATGAGTCCGTTTTCTACAGAACACCTCCCTACTCGGTAAGGGAATACGATGAAGATATTCCGTGAAATCTCCCGTCTTCCTGAATTCGACAAGGATATGAGAAGGCTTCTCAAAAGATTCAAACCCCTCGAAGATGACCTAAAAATCTTTATTAAGAATGAGTTGAATCTTTATCATAAAATAGGAATTGACAATAAGGGTGTTTTTCAGGTTCCAGGTCTAAAGATCGAAAGCCCTAAGATCTACAAAGCGAAGAAATTTGCATGCCGCTCCCTCAAAGGCAGAGGGGTCCAATCTGGTATCAGGGTAATCTACACATATTCTGAGGAACAGGATAAAATCGAGTTAATTGAGCTCTATTATAAAGACGATAAGGAGAATGAAGATAGGGAGAGGATATCCAAATATTACGCCTGTTGAGCGAACGAGGCAGAAAGTCGTAATTGCGGATGCACAATTCTCTTTATGAATTTCATAATTATTTAATTTTCCTATCGATTTTGGGTATATTACTTTGGAAAGCTGTAGAATATCACGCCTTTTAGGGTGCATAGTATTAATGTTGGGCAAATGATGGAGGTGTGACTCATTGCTAAGAACATTCACGGGCTAGAGCGAAATATTCCAGAAGCTGTGCGTCGGCGAGTTCGCCAGGAATGTGGATTTGGATGTGTCATCTGCGGCCTGGCGATCATTCAGTATGAGCATATCGATCCCCCCTACCACGAAGCAACTGCTCATGAACCAGAAAAGATTGCTCTCCTCTGTGGTTCGTGCCACGATCGTGTCACCAGGGGTATGTGGTCAAAGGAAAAGGTTCTTGAAGCACGCTTAGCCCCAATAACGTTTGTGAAGGGCTACGCTAGGGATGCATTTGATTTTAAGGTGCCTTTCGAGCTGTTTGTTGGAGATAATTGTTTCACAGATGTCCGTTGTATTGTGCGGAAAAGTACGGGTGAAGAATGGTTTTCGATTGAACCGCCGGAGGCTGCTGATGCACCACCGCGCTTAAATGCCAAATTCTTTGGCCCCAATGGTCAGCCTGAGCTAGAGATTTATCAAAACGAATGGAAATGCACAACAGGTGTGTGGGATTTAGTAGTGCGCGGTTCCATAATTGAGATCCGTACTGCACCTCGCAAGGTCATGCTTCGGCTAAGAGCTAAGTCTCCGCATGGGCTCGAACTTCAGTACCTTGATATGATATTTCAGGACACGGGAATCTTAATAGATGAGCATGGGACTGTGCGTCTGTCAATAGCAGGCACACAGATTCAAATGAAAGGTTCAGAAGTATCTAGCGCAGATGCAGTGTTCAATTTGCCCTAAACTTCTTTATCGAGAGTGCTGAATGCCGATTTACGAGTATAAGTGCATGGAGTGCGGCGCCATTACTGAAGTTCTGCGACCTATCAAATCGCGTGACGACGTAAGCGACTGCGTCAGGTGTGGGGCTGCAACGGAACGGGTCATGAGTAGGTTTAATACTGTCGGACCGGTTACTGCGCAAAATTCGAGAGAAAGCTTTAATGCTGATCCTACCTGTAAGCCCAGAGGCACTGCTGTCCGCCTGGAAGGAGGAAGTGCAGCATTTAAGGACTGTGGCTTTCGGAACTTTCAAACGGGCATAAGTGTTGCTAAAGGATCAAAACTAAGCATGGACGGCAGCAAGTTCGAAAACGTTGACAAGCCCATTGAGGTTACCGATGAATAAAAAACCTAAAGAAGGCCATGGGAAGCAGGGATCGACACAGGGCAAGATATGACAAATGATATTTTTCCCAACAATTTAATGCAGCCGACCTCGTAAACGCGGCGGCTGATCGCAACGTTATGGCCAATAAAACGAAAAACATAGAATCAATCGAGACAACGATGACAGAGGCGTTAATGCGGTCTGGCTATATGATGGAGTCTCGAATAATAAGGAAACTTGTTCAAAAGAGCTTTTTCGTCGAACCAAACCAACGCATCCTTGACCCAAGAACAGGAAAAACCCGAGAAATTGATCTAATAGCCCAGCTGTGGAATTATGATTACAAGATGACCGCTGCCAAAAGCAAAGTGTCTGTGTTGGTTAATTTCGTCTGCGAAGCAAAGAATAATCCATGTCCCATAGTGTTACTGACAGAGCTGCCACTTTCTCCCGGGCTTGAACCCTGGGAATTGCTCCATGAAGGCAAGACTGGTCTGTTTGCAGACGAGAATTTGGATACGTCTTTCTTTGATTTCTTTTACACGAGTGACCACAAGGTCTATACCCAATACTGTTCCTTCAAACCGAAGAAGAGCGCTAATGAGCCTGAATGGATGGCATGGCATCCAGATGATTTCTATGATGATTTGGAGAAGATTATCTCTTGTTGCAGAGATCAAGCTATTCAAGAAAATGCGCTAACAGATGACTATCACCGGCTGCACCTTTACCTTCCGGTTGTAATCTTGGGAGGGGATCTCTTTATTGCCGAGCCCATGCAAGAGACAGTTAGCCTGAGGAAAGTAGATGTAGCGCGCCTTATGTATTTTGGTGTTCAGCGTGAAGAGTGAAGTCTATCTTTGGTGTTTTTTGTTACGGAAAGGTATTTCCCCGCCTTGTTCGATGAGATAGTCGGGTTTGGCCAGAGTCTTGAAAAAACGATTGTGGAGCGATTGAGCAGTGATAAACCGTAGCCATAACAAAGCAATTCAGCCGATCGCTTGCAGCGCCGGCTGATTTTGACAGACCAAAATGAGGTATCGGAAACGCAAAATGGTAGGAGGAGGCTCAAATGGCTGAGCAGAAAGGTAATCCTGTTGTTGGTATTGCCAGTGTGATTGGAGGAATCTCCCTGTGCATCGTCGCGGTCATCGCGATTTTTGCGAAGGACCAGCTTTCGGTCGCACCGTGGATAGTAGCAGCACTTGCAATAATGGGCATAGTCTTGGGATTCTTTGCTTCAAAGGTGTCGAAGCCCCAATAGCCGGAGCTAGACACCAGACGGCTGTCGAACAAGTCGATTGAGAAACGACGGGAAAACGCTAGCGCGTTTCCCGCGTCTCAGCTCCAGCGTAAGGAGGAAAGGAAGGAGGAACAAATCATCAATCGTATGAACGACTAAAAAAGGGCCAGATCCCTTTCTTCATAAAAACACAGGAAAAATTAGACTGTGAGGTTAAAAAATGGATTCATCAACCCAAAAGTGGCGGCACCCCGGGGGTAAGCTCAGGGAACTTGGTCCGGAGAGCTTAACGGAAGCAGAGCTTCTCGCGATCTTGATCTCCTCCGGCATCAAGGGCAAGCCGGCTGAGAGGATTGCGAATGAGATCCTCGCGGACTTCGGCTCATTCCGGGGCATGGCAAATCAGCCGTATCGAAACTTCCTTACCATAAAAGGCCTTGGCCAGGTGAAAGCCATCAGGATTGCTGCTGCCTTTGAGATTGCAGGAAGAATAGTAAACCAGGCATGGAAGGATCATGAAAAGTAAAAAACTGGGCAAAATCTCAAGCAGGACGAGTATAGAGATTTTTAGGGCATCTGTTTTTGATGTGAGCGTTCACAAAACCAAGCGGACTTGCGTTTGGACAGAGGTTTTGAAAGAGAAAAAGTAAATCATTATAGGCAAATCTGATTGGGTGAGAAAGTGCACATTACATGGCCTATTGAGCCACATACTGAAGCCAAACACGAAGTCTTACAATATTATTTGGGTGCTTGGTTTCCTATAATTGCAACGATATATCCCAGGTTTCTTTATATCGATGGCTTTGCAGGGCCGGGTGAATATGTTGGTGGGGAAGACGGTTCTCCCATTATTGCACTCAAAGTAGCTTTACAGCACAGGTTGAAAGAGAAGTTTCAACGGCCGGGAAAGGAGCTGGTATTCATCTTTATTGAGAAGGATGAGGAAAAATATCAAAATTTGCTAAGGAAGCTTAACGAAATCCAACGGCCTAGCAACTTTAAGATAGATCCATATTGCAACAGTTTTGAGAAGATATTTAAAAAAAACGTAATTGCTGAAATTGAGGAACATAGCACCCCTTCATTTGTGTTTATCGATCCCTTCGGACCTACAGGTTTCCCCATGAGTTTACTTAGGCGGCTTGCTAAGCAGTCTAGCTCAGAGACATTGATTACTTTCCAATATCAATCTCTTAATCAATGGTTCCTAAAGGACTCTTCAAAGCACAAACGTCTAACAGCGCTTTATGGAGATGATCGCTGGCGTGAAGCATTGAATATTCCAGATCCACGACGAAAAGAGCACTATTTAAGGGAAAGCTATGAAAAGGCATTAAAAGAGCTTAGCTGGAAAGTACAGTCTTTTCGGATGATAAATAAGCATAATCAAACACAATATTACCTTTTTATACTACCCGCAACTGGCGGGGGATGTTAGCAATGAAGAGAGCTATGTGGAATGCAGCACCTGAGGGGGATTTTGAATACTCTGACCTTACTGGCTCCCGGCAACTGAAGCTATTCTTAAGCACTAAAGAAGAAGAATATTCAAATGATCTTGCAGAGCATCTTTTTCAAGCTTATAGAGGATGCACTATCTCAAAAGAGACTTTATTGAGAGATGAGGTATCCTGGCATCTCACCTGCGTGCAGCGTCACTTAACTCGGGCATTGAAAATTCTAGAATACGAGAGTTCTCCATCGAGGATTACTTATATTAAATTAGCCAATAACAAAAAAAGGCGCAAAGGAACGTACCCTAGTGGATCGATGATCACCTTTTTACCTTAGCAAAAAATTGCTTAAGACAAAAAGATGTTGAAAACCAAAACCCTGGCAAGAGACCAATCGATGAAAATTCCCGAAAAGAGCCTTATTCATAAAATAAAGGACGGATCAATCATCAAAAGGTTTGATAAAACTCCTCCACCTTCTAAACCTACAGATGTAGTATGCCCCCACTTTCTGGAGTTGAAATGGGCTTATGGGTGCCCGTATGATTGCGCCTGGTGCTACCTGAAGGGAACTTTTAGATTTCGCCCTGAGGGGATAAAGCCAGTTATTAAAGAATATAAGAAGATAGAGTTGCATGTTAAAGAGTTCTTGGAAAGAGCGAGTATTCCCGAGATCCTAAATACCGGAGAGATTGCAGATTCCCTTATGGCGGAAAATGGATCTAATCCTTTCTCGATATTTATCATCCCCATATTTGAAACTCAGAAGCAACATACGGTATTGTTCGTAACAAAATCAAAAAACGTAAAAAATCTTTTAAAGGCAAAATCTCATGATCAAACAATTATTAGCTTCAGCTTGAATGCTTTGAGAGTCGCTGAAAAATGGGAAAAGAGAGCTCCAAAGGTTATAGATAGAATCGAAGCAGCTAGACAGTTAAGTAGATCTGGCTATGAAACCAGAATAAGAATTGATCCAATGGTTCCAGTGACCAACTGGAGAAAGCATTATATTGATCTTATCGATTTAATTTTCTCAAGTTTTGTTCCAGATCGAATCACGCTTGGTTCTCTCAGAGGTCTTCAAAGCACGATTAATGGAACTAATGATACTGGTTGGGTAAAATATTTAAGCGAAGGGTCAAATTGGGGCAAGAAGATTGAGTTCAATGCTCGGTACTGGATGTATTTAACAATCATCAATCACCTTAAGGATAAATATAATTACACAAAAGTAGCATTGTGTAAGGAAACTAAATCAATGTGGGAAAGATTGGATATGGATTATCGAGAAATCCACTGTAACTGTATATGGTAAGTATGGACGAATATGCTTTCACCTAAATTCACTATCACAAACAAGATAAACGATTCTCTTCTTGAAATTGAAAGAGCAAAGGGGTTTCTGGATGCAACGAACTTAAGAGAAATGGCAAAGAATCTTTCATATTGACAAAAAGCAAATATGAGGATAGGCCCTGCCATATTTTAATAAAGGAAGGTTAGAATGAACCAAAGAAAAGAACTTAAAGAGATAGAAAAGATACTAAAAGGGAACAAGCCTTACTTAGCCGAGAGGTTTAAGGTAAAAGAAATTGGCATCTTTGGTTCAAGGGCGAGGGGAGAGGGTAGAAAAAAGAGCGATTTGGATATACTGGTTGAGTTTTATGAAGCAATAAACCTTCTGGATTTTGTAGCATTAGAAAGAGAACTTTCTGAGCTTATAGGAGAAAAAGTTGACTTGGTTATGAAGAGTGCCTTAAAGCCAAGAATAGGCAGAAACATTTTAAGGGATGTTATGTATCTATGAGAAAGCGAGAATTCGGAGATTACATACAAGACATACTCGATTCTATAGATGCTATCGAAGAGTTTGTAAAGGAAATGGAGTTTGAAGATTTTGCAAGAGACAGAAAGACAACCTTTGCTGTGACAAGGGCAATCGAGATTATTGGTGAGGCTACAAAACATATTCCAAAATCGATCACAGATATACATCCAGAGATTCCTTGGAAAGATATGGCTGGGATGAGGGATGAAGTCATTCATGAATATTTCGGTGTTGATTTAAAGGTGGTATGGAAGACCATAACCCAGCGTATTCCTGAAATCAGGCCCCTGATTCAAAAGGTCTTTAAGGAGGTGGAAGAAAATGAGGTAGGAGAGAGTGATGAATAGAAGAGAGCAATTAAGGAAAACAGCCAGAAGGTGCGTATGTTAAAGCCCCTCAAATGGTATAAAAAGCTCGCCACAAAAAAGGGGCGGGTGGAAGCCGGGGCATTTCTGGTGGAAGGGGAAAGGGCCGTTGAACAGATCGCCGCCGCCCATCCCGAGCAAATCCTTGAAATCATCACCTCACGGGAGCTCCCCACGACATACCGTAACTACTCCATACGGTCCCTCACCGAGAGCCAGTTTCGATCAATCTGCACCTCGAAAACACCCCAGGGGACAATGGCCCTCGTTCGCCTCCCGGTTGACCTCTACTCTCACCGCCTGCCCGAACACAGGGGCAACAAGATCCTGCTTCTCGAGGATATCCAGGATCCCGGAAATGTGGGCACCCTCATCCGTACCGCCGGGGCCTTTGATTTCTCCGGGATACTCCTCACCGGACGATGCGCCGATCCGCTGTCCCCGAAGTGCGTGCAGTCCAGTGCTGGCAGCGCACTCTCGGTCTGGATGAGAAGGACGTCACGGTACTTGGAGCTCACAGAGGCCCTGAAAGAGGATGGATTTACCCTTATTACCGCAGACCTCAGCGGCGTTCACGATCCGTCAGTGCTCACGCGTTGCGACAAATTGCTGCTTTGCCTGGGCAATGAGGCCTCCGGCATCTCAGCACAGCTGAAGGACATATCTCACCATCGGCTTAAGATTCCCATCGTGAGGGAAAAGGCGGAATCGCTCAATGTGG
>Ga0315545_1003658_pt1 | contig 13051 bp, 9 predicted proteins | sample SalMarSW160210MG_FD_203096 | JGI IMG/M metagenome (GOLD analysis project Ga0315545, IMG submission 203096) | Salt marsh sediment microbial communities from the Plum Island Ecosystem LTER, Massachusetts, United States - Salt Marsh Sediment SW1602-10 ... | reverse complement strand
GAATTATCGCCTCGGCCAGGGATCTCTCTGGAGGTCAAAAGAAAGAGGAGAGCTTTTGGAGCTTTGGATAGATTGGTCTTTAAAGGGGGTGGTTTAAATTGTCTGTAGATCCGAAGGAAAAGGAGACTATGGATAAGGACAACGATGGTCTTCAAGTTGAAAAGAAGGATGGGAAATACAGGATAGTTTTGAAATGTAGTTTCTCCTCAGACAGCGAGGAATAGTAGTAGTCTCAAATAATGCGTTAACCACAGACCGACCTGATGTTTCTTAAATTTTATTTCATCTAAAATATCTGTGTTAATCTTTCAGTTATCCGTGCACATCAGTGTTATTCGTGGTTTCAAAAATCAACGCATTATGTGAGGTAGTAATTTGGGGGAAGGAGGCCGCGGGTGTTTCTGCTTGTTTCTTGGGTTGAACAAAGACACGATTTCAGAAAGGGGGTGAGATAAATGGCCAGGTTTAATGTGCATGATTTCGATAACATAGAGAGGTCGCCCACTTCTCCGTATTCTCTGCGGAACAAGATCAACTCTATGCTCAACTGTTCCACTTATGTCAGGGCGAAAGTTGATTCTGTCAACCCCGATACAGGGGAGTACAGGATTGTCCTCCAGGGCACCCTGGAGAAGGAAGATACCAAGTGGGAGGAGTAGTATAGATCAGCAGAGCCTCCCAATTGGCCTTCTTCCCTTTTTAAAATCCAAGGAAAGGAGGTGAATGGAATGCCCAGATTTCAGATGCATGATTTTAAGACAATGGAGAAGTCCCCTACATCTCCCAGCACTTTGACCCATAAGATTAGCCAGATGATAGAATGCTCATCCAATGTTAAGTGCTGGTCCGAGTCCTACAACAAGGAGACCGGAGAATATAAGGTGGTCCTTCAGGGGACGCTGGAGATAGAAGATACCAAGTGGGACTGGGGGTAGATTAAACTCCAATTGAAAATAATGACTGGGGCCTCTGCTGGGGCCCCTTTCTGTTTTGGGCTATAATTTTGTGCAACATTTTGCACAATTTAGGTTTTTGGGCTTTCAACCTCGATATAAGCTATGTTTAACAGCGAAAAGGATATGTGCTCAAGTCTTTGTTTTTCAGGAAGGTAGGGAATTCTCTTTCGATTGTTTTTCGTAAATTCTTATTTGGCACAATCTTTGCAATTTTAATCAATAAGGTGATAAGAGTGAAAAGGCGGATGATGAAGATAATAGAGATGAAATGGGGCGAATTCCCCAAAGTAGATCATTTGAACCCCAAATTTATACCGGGCTCAATGAGGTTGAAAGCCACCTTAGAGATTTCCCCTAATGGTCTGGGAAAAAGGGATCTTAAAGACTATATTAAGGAGCTCACCCAGCTATTCCCAAGCTTTAAGAGACATCGCTGCGAGAATGAGCACGGGTTAACCACTTCTTTCCAGCCAAAACCTGGGTTAAAACAGGTAGATGAGGCCACCGATATCGCTCACCTCATCGAGCATATGGTTATTGATCTACAATGTTCATTGGGTCAGATGAGGTCTTGTAGTGGCATCACTTGTGCCTATTGGAACCCGGAGAACCGCTATGATCTCTTCGTGGAATGTGCAGACCCGAATGTGGGGATCTTTGCCCTGAGGATTGCGAGTGAGATAGTCGACGAGATAGTAACAGAAGGTAAACTTAGCCCTAAGTTTAAGAAAATTTTACAGTTGGCCAGGTTTATCCAAAAAACCTCTGCGGTTTCCAGCAGTTCAGAGAAACTATCCTCTGTCCTAAGATGGAAGGAAAATGCCGTTAAATTCTATCTTAAAGAGCTAATCCGTTTGGGATACCTTTAATCCCATTCCAGCTTATTTTGGAAAACTTGATTCGATAGAAAGATCTTAATATTATGATAAGCAACTTGGATTAAATGAGAACTTTTAAGCATCTTGCTTTATTTAAGGAGAGAGGGCTGCCCTTTTGGGTGGTCCTCTCTTTTATTCAGGTGGAACGCAAGACTTTTGTTTGCCTTTTCCCTTCATAGTTTTCATCTTTAAATTCTTAACGACCCCCTGAAGGAAGTTCCTGATTATGGTAACTTCGTGGGGTTCTCAATCTCCCTCCCCAAAAATAAAAAAATAAAAAAAAGTAAAAAAAAGCTTGACAGGGCAAGAACAGAGTATTAATATAGATTGTTCAAGGCGGTTCTTTGAAGATTAGAGGAGAATTATTAAGAAGGGAGGGATAAAAATGAGGATAAAAGGTTTAGCTTTTTGGGCAAGTGCTCTCATATTTCTTCTCTTTACGGCTTCTCTCTGGGCTGGGACAACGGGCAAGATAGTGGGGACGGTGAAGGACAAGGATACTGGTGCCCCATTGCCCGGGGTGAATATTGTAATCAAAGGGACGACTATGGGAGCGGCCACTAACTTGAGTGGCGAATATTTCATCATCAATGTCCGAGTGGGTACTTATACTTTAGTGGCCACGATGGTAGGCTATAAAGCGATGGAAGTGGCCAATGTTAAGGTATCTGCCGACCTAACTACTATTTTAGATTTTGGGCTTGAGCCTACTGTTCTGGAATTGGGGGAAATTGTAGAGGTGGTCTCCGAACGTCCTATGGTTCAGAGAGACGTTACCTCTACTACCCGGTTAATAGGCAGTGAAGACATTGATCAGATGCCCGTTACGGATTTCCTCGATATAGTGGCCAATCAAGCGGGAGCAGTGGAGACAGGTGGCGACTACTCTGACGGACTACATGTCAGGGGTGGGCGTTCAGATGAAGTGGTTTACATTGTAGATGGGGTTAACACCAACGATCCAGTAGTTAACCGCCGAGGTATAACCTTGGATAAGAGCGCGATCGAGGAGATGTCGGTAATCAGCGGAGGTTTTAATGCGGAATACGGAGAGGCTATGTCAGGCGTGGTCAATATAGTGACAAAGGAAGGGAAAAGGAGCTTTAGTGGCGGTTTGGAATTGATCTCGGATTATCCCTTCCAGGATAGCAAGTATGACTTTGGTTACAATAAGGCCAACTTAACAATAGGGGGACCTATCCCCTTAGGTAAGAACCTCACCTATTTCCTTCAAGGCGCTTATTATGAGGCTGATGACAGGGATCCGGGCATCATTCGTAAAAGGCATAACGACATCAAGGAGCAGAGTACAGCGGGGAAGTTAGTGTGGAAACCAATCAGACCACTTATCGTTAGGCTATCAGGGAACTGGGCTTATCAGGAATATCATACTTACAGCCATCCCAGGTCTCGCGGTGACTGGGTAAACCAAGGGTACTTGACAAAAAAGGGTAACTCCCAAGCTGTTTTTAACCTTACCCATACCCTGAGCAAGAGGACATTCTATACCTTTAGCCTAAGTAGGTTTAACACCTACACCAAGTACAGTGCACAGAACGGGAGGCATTATCATGACTTCAGGGCGATAGGTCCACAGCTTCTCTGGGTAGATGCCGCCATAGATTCCGGGTGGTATGATCAGGAATGGGATAGCTGGCAGCCAGGCTTTGATCCAGACAGCGTTTGGTTGTGGTATTATACGCAAGAAGGTTGGTATTATCCCACTACTGATACATCGGAGGCTCATTGGAAGAGTATTACCCAGAAGCAAGAGGCTTACAATGACCGCTGGTATGATACCGGCTGTTGGCGTATTAACGATGATACCACGGACATTCATTATGTGTCCTTCGACCTCGATGGATACCTCTGGGAAGTGGCCAATTCCCCTAAGCATCAAAGCGATAAATATGAGGGGGATATTGATGAGTGGGCGTATCCATATCCGAGAGATGAATTTGGCTACTTCTACTACAACTTCTTTCCCCGTTGGCACGAGAGGGTTACTACCCATTACTCGGCCAATTTCGACCTCACCAACCAGGTGGACAAGTATAACCAAGTTAAAGGAGGGGTGTATCTGCGGAAGAACTTCTTAGAGTATACAGATATCCAGTTCTCCAATGTCAGGCCCTATTCTGACCATTATAAGCAGACACCGATTAATGCAGCAGCCTATCTGCAGGATAAGTTGGAATATGAGGATATGACCATTAACGCAGGGGTCAGGGTTGACTACTTTGACCCTAAAGCTAAACACCCCATCGACCTGGAAGATCTTGATGAAGGTATGGTGGAGACCGACCCCAAGTATAAGGTTAGCCCCAGGTTCGGGATTGCCTTTGCTGTTTCGGACAAGACGGTGATGTATGCTAACTACGGGCGGTTTTTTCAGGTTATTCAATTGGGTGAGCTCTATATGAACCTGCAGACCGATCTACTCACCGGCTGGCCACTGGTGGGGAATCCAGATATACCACCTGAGGAAACGGTCGCTTATGAGGTTGGCCTTAAGCATGCCTTTACCCCTGACCTGGCTGGACAGGTGACGGCCTATTATAAGGATATCGATAACCTTCTGGCTACCCGTGATGTGAATACTCTCTTCGCGGAGAAGAGGGCATCGTACACGATTTTTATGGTTGAGGACTTTGCCACGGTGAAGGGTATAGACCTGATCTTTACCAAAAGGGCTTCCCGCTATCTTTCTGGTTCGGTTGGCTACTCCTATCTGAATGCCAAGGGGTCTGGATCCTCAGGTAGGGAAGCCTACTATATCTATATCTATACAGGATTTCCTGATGACCTCCCCAAACAGGAGTATCCTCTTGATTTTGATGTCACACATTCTCTTAAGGCCAATCTCAACCTCTATTTGCCACAGGGGTATGGGCTTAAGCTCTTCGGTTTTCGGCCCCTCTCGGACCTCAACGCCAACCTCCAGTTCACCTATAGCTCCGGCCCCCCATATACACCCGAGGCCACCAAAGGGGGGCAGCCTTTGGAGATGGGTTCCAAGAGGCTTCCTTCCACTCATCACACTGATTTGCGTGTTGACAAGATGTTTTCTATTGGCAAAGATCTGGGGATAGGATTCTTTGTTGATGTGAGAAACCTCTTTGATGTGGAAAATGTGATTAATGTTTATCATAATACAGGGAAACCAGATGATGATGACGATTCTCCCATCTGGGATCCATCTCAGTGGGGGAATTATGCCGAGGAGGGATACAGTAATCGGCGCGAAATGTATGAGGCAGCCTATGCGGATTGGTACAAGTATACTAAGAGCGCCTCTAATTATGGCACTCCTCGTCTGATTAGAGCAGGAGTGACCTTCCACTTCTAAGGGGAGAGTCGAGGTCTTCTCAGCGTAATTATTTAAGGAGGGGGAAAATGAGCTTTTTTAGAGGATTCACTGTTTTTGGAGGAAGGATAAGCCATCCAATGTTGGTAGTTGTTCTCTTATTGGGCCTGGTGATGATGTGGGCTTTTTTGGCGACGGCGCGTACCAAGCCTATGGACGATTACCACAAATGGTGGCTATACGGGACTGATACTCCTTCATTGGGTAAAATCGCCGATGAAGGGGACAAGCCTACCGCCTGGATGATCTCCTGGATTGGGGCTGGGGATTTCAGGACATATACGATCAGCAATTGCGGGCAGAGCGGTTATTTTGAGCCCCCCCCCAATTGGCAGTACTATGATGGGACATTTCCTAACGGCTTTGGTTCCGGAAATGGGTACTTGGGTGAATTCCCGGCCGGTTCCAGACAGTTTTACAACTGGGCAGCAGGAATCTGGGTTGGTGCTCCCTATCCAAAAGTCATCGGGGATGATACCCTGTGGCAGCCTCGGGTTACCACTGGAGCCTACTACTCTGATATTGGGGCTATGAGCCATTTGGAACAGAGCAATGAGAGGATTCCCGAGGGGGAAGAGGGGGAGGGGGATTATAGATTTTGGCAGAGGGGTAAACCAGATACATCTTACCAGGAGTCTTGGCCCCACGCAGACACCGCTTTAAATGCCTTGCGGGTGGCCGCCGGAGGTGACCCCTTGGATCCTGCCAATGGCGATTATATCTCCCTTGAGGACACCTGGGCGGTGATGGGGGACTGGATCCCGGAGGATTCGGCCAATACCATCTTTATTATGGGATATGACAAATATGGTTTAGGGGTTAGATTGGAGCAGAGGACTTACTCCTGGAATTATGCTTACAACGACAGGTACATATTCATAGATTACAAGATAAAGAATATGAACTCCTTCCCCCTGGATAGCGTTTATGTGGGCTACTTTATGGATAACGATATTGGTCAGGCCGGGTATGAAGACCCTGAAGGATCAAACGATGATCTGATCGGCTACAACAGGGCGTTGAATTTGGGCTATACTTACGATTCCAACGGTAGTGAGCCGGGGTGGAAATACCCTGCAGGTTACATAGGTTCTGTCTTCTGTAGGACCCCCAGAGATATTGGTATGACCGGCTTTCAGAGCTGGACCAGGGAAGGGCAGGAGAATCAAGTGGATAATACCGATCGAGATGACCTTAAATATGGGCAGTTGGCGTGTAGTCCAGGTAACCCTCCAGACTATGACACCGATCCAGAGCATCAGTTTGAGAGCTTTACCGTTCCCCGAGATGTGAGACAACTTATGGCCTCTGGCCCCTTTAGATTAGAGGCCAGAGGGGATAGCCTGGGGAGGGATCAGGTGACGGTCGGTTTTGCTATAGTGTGTGGAGATGATCTGGAGGAGCTGGAGACCAATGCCAAGATGGCCATTGAGCAATATAATGCCGGTTATATGGGCCCGGAGGCACCTCCCTCCCCCGATTTGACCCTTACCCCTGCCGATGGCAAGGTCTACCTCTCCTGGAATGATTACCCTGAGAGCACCGTTGATCCCCTGACCAAGGAACAGGACTTTGAAGGTTACCGGGTATATAAGAATGCTACGGGTTCTCCTATGGATTGGAATCTCTTGCCCGGTGCGGAGTACGATGTAGTAGGGTCCAGAACTGAGGACAAGGTTGTGGTGGAGAAAAAGGCTGGTCCCTCCTCTGCTCAGGTCGAATTTGAAGAGTTTGAACCTGCTTGGAAAACACTTTTCAATTTAGGTCAAAGCTATCGGATTGAATTTACCAGTGATTCTGATTTTGAAGTGCGTAATTATTCCACACAACATATTCTCCCTTATAACAGTAAAGCCAGGTCTGATCCGGAAGCCGGTGGGGGATATGGCTTCTGTGTTTTTGGGTGGCGTGGCATTCCGGATCTGCCTTATCCCACCTGCCCCGACTATTCCGATTCTACCAGGATCTATTTTGATGGTATGTATCTTATGATCCACGATGATACCACTCCTGGAGCCGGTCAACCTTCCCCTATGAGTGAAGATCTGTTTGCGGTTACTGCTTATCCCTCTGAAGCTATGGGCTCACAATCGGGGCTGAGATATTCCTATGTGGACGATGATGTTATTAATGGTATGACCTATTATTACTGTGTTACCTCTTATGATCAGGGGGATCCATCTGCAGGTTTGGTATCGTTGGAGGGTGGGAAAACCCTTGAACATTCGGTTGTCCCAGGACCGCTGGCCGAGGATCAGGTGGGAGGCAAGGTCACGAATATCCTTCACATTGCTGGTTCCGGGCCTGAGCCTGATTCGGCTGTAATGGTAGATGTAGTCCAGCCCGTGGATGTTACGGGTCACACCTATAGGGTTGAGTTCTTGGCGGCTGATACATCTTCGGATAGGGCTGGATACTGGCGACTCAGGGATGTGGATCTTAATCAGGTTCTCTTGGATAGTATGATCAGTATATGGGGGGATACGCTGGAAAATGGCGATCCAATTCCGAAAAAGCCAGTAGTTGATGGCCTTTGCCTGACGATTTCTGGATTGAGCGATAGCACTGCCGAAGGCGCTCCCTTTTCCACCAGTGACATTTACGAATTTGGCACGCTGAAGCTAACCGCGAAAAAGGCTGACTATAGTCTGGACAGAATAAAAGTTGTCCCCAATCCTTATATTATAAGAACTGATTGGGACCGAAGCAGGTTCGATCAGTGGCTGAATTTTAACCATCTTCCTGCCAAGTGCACCATCAGGATCTTCACCCCCTCTGGTCTTTTGATTAAGACACTCAGGCATAGTGCCACAGGGGCAAATTCGGGAGTGGAAAGATGGAATCTGCGAACAGAAGAGGGTATGAACTGCGTAAGTGGGCTCTATCTCTATCAGGTTAAAGCAGAAGATGGAAAAACGAAGATGGGTAAATTTGCCATAATCCGTTAAATAAGGGAGGGAAAAAGGATGAAAAAGTTTGTTTTTGTTTTCTCGCTGATTTTGCTCTTGTTTTTGCTCTCTCCTTTGGCTGAGGCCAGATTGGGGGGGGCAGGAGCGCAGTTCTTGGCGATAGGATCGGGCAGTAGACCCCTGGCTTTGGGGGGGGCTTATGTCGCTTTGGCGGAGGGGGTAGATGCTATCTATTGGAATCCTGCTGGATTGGCTACGGAGGAATATATGGCCTTTTCCTTTTCTCATACCCATCTCTTTGCTGGCCTGTTAAAAAGGGAAAATGTGGCTTTCATCCATCCCGGTTTGGGAGGGGTGATTGGGGTTAGCGCCATTGCCTTTCTGTCAGGTGATATAGATATTACTACGGTGGAGGAACCCGAGGGAACGGGAGATACCTATACGGCCAATGATTTCGCTGCCGGCATCTCCTACGCAAGGATGATGACTGACAAATTCGCTGCAGGATTCACTTTGAAGCTAATCAGTCAGAACATTTATAAGTGTTCTGCCTTTGGCTGGGCCTTTGATTTGGGAGGGATATATAACACCGGCTTACGGAATTTACGGCTTGGGTTTGTTATTCAGAACTTTGGCCCGGATCTGAGATATGGCGGGGAGCTTTTGGAATTTTCCACCTCCACCACTGAGTTGATGAACGAGGATGTGTCCGCTCAATATAAATCCTCCCCCTATTCCTTGCCTCTATCATTCCAAGTGGGGGTGGCTTATGATCTCTTCAGCAGTGGCAGTAACAGGATAACCGCCCTCTTCGATGGGGTTCATCCCATTGACCAGGATGAGACATTTGCCGCTGGGTTGGAATATTGGCTAAGTGAGGCCTATTCAATCAGGTTGGGATATACAGATCGCAACAACAACGGACTAAGTTTTGGCTTAGGGGCAAAGATCCCCTTGGGAAATGAGGTGAAAGCCCTTGTGGATTATGGCTATGTCAGGCATGATTACCTCGATGCCACCCAACATTTTACGATTAGTTTCTCCTATTGAGAGAGATAATCCCGTAAACTTTTTAAAACCGGAAGGAGGTGGAAAAGGAGAAGAAAATCAAGTTTTTCCATTTTTGGTAAGTAGAAGGTAATTATATAGAAAGGAGAGAAAAATGCGGAAGGTTAGTATAGGGGTTGTTTTTTCGCTGGCTATCATAGTTATAGCTGTTATTCCCCTCTATGGTTCAAATGCTAATAACCATGGGCTGAGGCTGATTTCTATGAAGGAGGGGGATGCTGAGCTTATTGATGATATGGGCTTAAGCCACCATATAGTAGTCACCAAAGGAAATGCCAAGGGTGTGGTAGCTATTGATACTATGACTTGGTGTAATAATGTCCCCTTTAGCGATGTTAGCCAATATGTCGTTGCTTATGATAGCATGCTAAATTGGTTCAGGCCTGTTGCCAACTGTTCCCTGTATGAGGTTCACGGTATGTTTGGCAGCGCAGGAACAGCCAAGCTGTTCGTCTGTAGATATGGATACTTCTCCAGCGACTCCTCCCACCCCTGGCCAGTCACCGATGATGAGTTGCCCACCCCTGTTACCTGGAATGTTTCTGGATCCGGTGGTTGGGAGGCGAAGGATTTCACGTTATATCCTGAGGGATATGTGCTTCAATTTCCCGGGGATAGCCTTTTTGGGGTTGGCTATAGGTCTGACAATGAGGGGACACCCCATATCTTTTACGACGATTATAGCCAGCATCCTGTGCTCTATCCTGATCCAGTGACCGGTGAATATGACTACTACGGGCATTGGCGGTTTGGTTATGGTCACGATGGCCACTGGTATTTCATTTACTACTATCAGGATGTGGTGCCACAGCCGCGTTGGTTGCCTGAGCTTAATATGAGGGCGGTTGTTAACTACTATGAGGGTGTTCCTCCCTTCGTGGAGTCCACCGAGCAAAAGAGCGGTACCTGGTTGACGGAAAACATCAAGATGACTGCCGTGATGTCCGATCTGGATGGCTGGATAACTGATGCCACTCTTTATTATACCGTAAGTGGTTCAGGAGATACCTCTGAGGTGGCTATGGTGTTAACCCAGAGCAAGAAAAACATATACTTAGCAAGTAGTTATTTTTCCGGTCCATTCTCTGTGGGTGATACTATAAGCTATTGGTGCACCTGTGTGGACAACGATAGCAAGCCCAGTAAGTGGATAGGAGACGAGGGAGACGAGGTTAAATCCTTTGTCATCAAGGAGCCGCAGAATCCGGGGGCGCAGATACTTCTGGTGGGTGATAGTGTCAGCAAGCAGAGGGCGGGGTATTATGAAGAGATACTGGACAGTTTAGGCTACTCCTATGAGCCTACCTGGTTTGCTGAGGCGAGCCACGGTATAGACAGCTCGGTGGTTCTCCATACCTATGAGGGTAAGAGATGGGAGGCCATAATCTGGTTTGGATGGGGGTGTGGGTATATGCCTCGGCCGGACACCCTGGAGTCGGAGACTGATTATCCGTTGATTAGATATCTGAATGATGGGGGAAATCTTCTTCTGGCAGATCAGGACTATTTCTGGAAGAAGGGTTGTGAAACTGGGGTAGTGACCACTTTTGAGCCAGGGGATTTTGCCTATGACTATCTGGGGGTTAAATCCTGCATGAGCGATCCCAATATGCAGGATACCATCAGCCTTGGGGACACCACATTTTATGCCGTAGCTGAGGACGATCCGGTATCTGGGGACTTTTGGACTGAGCCTGTGGAGTTACATCCAACCTGTGTGGGAGTGGCCAACTGGGCAGATTATACCGAGGCCACAACCCAGGGGGTGGATATCTTCCTGGGGGTTCAAAGTGGCTCTAACAGTGGCACCAGGTTAGCAAGTGCGAAGGGGTTTAAGACGGTCTTTCTGCCCTGGTGTTTTGATGCCATTGTTGACTGTGCGGATACCAGTACCCTCACCTGGGTGGCGGATACCCTGATGTGGAATATCCTGCACGATTGGTTTGGGACAGGTGTGCAGACAATTAGACCTGGGTTTGTGCCTCGTTCTTTCTCCTTGGCTCAGAACTATCCTAACCCCTTTAATCCTTTGACCAGCATAGAGTATTCCCTGGCCAGGGAGTCTGAGGTGAAGCTATCGATCTACAATGTGGTAGGGGAACGGGTTAGGGTCTTGGTTAATGAAAGACAGAGAGCGGGTGTCTATCGGGCTACCTGGGATGGGCAGGATATGGCAGACAATGAGGTGGCCAGTGGCGTCTACTTCTACCGGCTGGTAGCTGGAGATCACATCTACACCCGTAAGATGCTTCTTTTGAAGTAGAGCAAGCACAAGAAAGAGGAGAAGTCTTTTGTAAGTAGAGGAGCCGCTGAAAGATATCCATTTGGGCGGCTCCTCGTTTATATAACTGAAAATCTTTTTAGGAGCAAAGAGATGAAAAAGATAACAATCCTTGTCTTTCTGTTGCTTTCTCTCTTCCCAGGTTGCTCCAAGAAGGACTCCACATCTCCCGAGCACAATTATAAATTTGTGGTTGAAAGCTCCTCCTTGGAGATATCCTTTCGCGCGGACACTTCTGAAACCAGGTTATACTGCAACCTATATGATAAGAGGCTGAAATATCGTTTTGTCAACTGTAATGGCAGATGCCAGATGAGGATTCTTCTTGAGGGCGAGAATCCTGAGAGTGAAACCAAGAATAGCGGGGCCGGAGAGTCGGACAGCCTATCCCTTTTTTGGGATTATTGTTCGAGCGATCCGGCCGATCTATACCCTCCCGATACCACGGTGGTGGTAGAGACTTTTGTGCAGGTTGTCTATTATGAGGAGGATTTCGATTCCTCTCAGACTATTCCTTTTGAGACCTCAGTTTATGATACGGTTAAGGTAGAATAAGCCCATCGCCTTCTGTTAGAGGGATTTTTTTCAGCAACCGAAGTGAAGGGATTGCTAGCGAAGCTTCACCTTCTAGGCCTGGGACGGGCAAACCAAGGAGGTAGGGACAACCCAGATTAGCCGAAGCTGCGAATTGTAAAATGAAGAATGCAAAGTGCAAAAGTTAAAGTTACCTCTGCTTACCTGCCTGTTAAGGCAACATCTTGCCCTATGAAGCCAGCTAGTAATAGCATCTAAACTCTTACCAGCTTGTATTCTCTCTTTCCCAACCCCAGTTTCTCCCCATAGGCAAGCTGGATTCCATAATCGATCTCCGGGTAGATATCCCTGATCTTGTCCTCTCCGGGGTTGAGGCCTCCCTTAAGGGCGGAGTTCTCCAGCCCCCGACTTCCGTTGAGCAGGTCAACCGAGGCCTGGTCGATGGCCACAGGGTCCTGAGAGGCCAGGATGCCAATATCGGGAACCAAGGGGGAATCTGAGTGGTCAAAGCAGTCGCAGTCAGGGGTGATGTTTAAGAGGAAATTGAAGTATCCTATCCTGCCCTTTTTTCCTTTGGTCACCGCCCAGAGGTATTCTACCATCCTCTCCTGGAGGTCCCTGCTGGCAGCATCCCATCTCACTCTCACCGCTCCCGTGGGGCAGACGGAGATGCACTCCCCACAACCGCTGCATCTCTCCTCTATGATAAAAGCTTTTCCCTCCCTGATCTCTATGGCCTGGGGAAGGCAGTAGCCAAGGCACCTCCCGCAGCCGGTGCAGGACTTTCCCTTTATCCCCGGCCTTACATTGGAGTGCTGGGCCAGCTTACCGGCTATGCTGGCGCAGCCCATGCCGATGTTCTTTATCGCCCCACCAAATCCTGCCCCTAAGTGGAGCTTGAAGTGGGCTACCCCGATGAGGGAGTCGCAGTAGGCGATGTCGGAGGCGATGTAGGCCACCTTTATGTGATTTCCATCTATCTCCACCTCCTGATAGGACTGTCCTCTCAGTCCATCTCCGATCAATAGAGGGGCATCGGTGACCACGGGGTTGAAGCC
>Ga0315545_1003657_pt1 | contig 13052 bp, 11 predicted proteins | sample SalMarSW160210MG_FD_203096 | JGI IMG/M metagenome (GOLD analysis project Ga0315545, IMG submission 203096) | Salt marsh sediment microbial communities from the Plum Island Ecosystem LTER, Massachusetts, United States - Salt Marsh Sediment SW1602-10 ... | reverse complement strand
GCGGACGACCATTGATCTCTGATATCAACGTGACTCCTTTAGTCGATGTGATGTTGGTGCTGCTCATCATATTTATGGTTACTGCACCGATGATGATGCATGGCGTCAAAGTGGACCTTCCCAGAACGGAAAGCAGGAATATCAAAACAGAGGAGGACCCCTTACTTTTAACGATAACGAAAAAGGGGGAGATCTTTGTCGAGGATTACAAGGTTGAGTATAAGGATCTCAGGGGGAAGCTCGAGAGGATATTCGCCAATAGGGCAGGGAAGGAGATCTTACTGCAGGCTGATAAGGAAGTGCCCTATGGTGTGGTAATGAGGATTATGGCTCAGGTTAAAGAGGCTGGGATCGCCAAGGTGGGAATGATAACCAAGCCTTTGCAATGATAGCCACACGGTTACAGTTTAATCTTGGCCCGAAAGAAGAGAGATGGGCCCAGATGATGATCCTTTCGTTTGTTTTCCATCTCGCAATCTTCTTTGGCTCCATTGTTATTTCAAAAAGCACGATATACTACCCTTTTTTTGAAGAACATGTGTATTACGTCGAGTTGGTCGCGCCTCCCCCGCCAAGCACTGGAGGCGGGGTAAAAGGGGCAGGGGTTGCCGCAGAAAAGGGCGCGAGCCCGATAGTGAAGACCGGAACGCGCCGTATTGACGCGAGGAAGAAACCCCCCGCAACGGTAGTTGCAAAGAGGGTTTCTCCAAGGCCGATCCCTCAAACAAGTCAGAAGACTGCATCCCCCTCCGAGCTCATTGATGGGGCCATATCGAGGGTAGAGAGAGAGGTCGCGCAGCAGGGAAATCAGCTGGAGGAGACCATATCCCGTATCGAAAAAAGGTTGGAGAGTAAGGAAAAGGCACAATCTCAAGAGGGAGCAGAAAAGGCTCAGGGGGGTGAGGCGCCAACTCCCAAGAGGAGCGGAGGCGGGCTGCCTATAGGCCCTTCGGGCATCGGTAAGGGCATTCAGCTCTATCAAGTGCAGATAGAGACTGCTATTAAAGAAAACTGGTCCTATCCCGTTGCCCTTATCAACGCGAGGGAAGGAAAAACCCCCGAGGCAGTCATATTGCTGACACTACGAAGCGACGGGAAAATCGTAAAGGCTGAGTTTAAAAAAAGATCCCGGGATCCCTTGTTCAACGATTCTGTGCTGAAGGCCTTGGAGAGATCGGATCCCCTGCCGAGGTTCCCACCGGGCTACAACAAGGGCAGTGACGAGGTCGAAATCCGCTTTAGCCTCAAAGACCTCATTCAATAGGAGGGGCATGTTCAGGATACTGGCATGGATATTGCTAATTAATCTTTTAACCCTTCTCCTTGCAGGGGAGGTTATGGGTAAGCTTTACATCGATGTAACCTCACCATCGATGAGAAAGATACCCATTGCAATACCGGAGTTTAAAGATACGGGAGGAAACGGGGGGCATCGGGATTTAAGCCGCACGCTTTCTGATATTATCACGAATGATTTTCATCTCAGTGGCTATTTTAGGGCGCTGGAGAGGAGCTCCTTTATCGAGGGACCGGAGGCCGGAATTACCCGTGAACGCATCCAGTTCAAGGATTGGTCGCTCATTGGTGCGGATCTCCTCCTAAAAGGGGGCTATGAGTCTATCGGCGATCAGCTCAGGGTGGAGGTACGGCTCTTTGACGTGTTGTCTGCCAAACAACTCTATGGAAAGCGGTTTGCGGGAAGCATCGAGGAGAAGAGATACCTCATGCATCGTGTCGGGGATGATATCATCCTAACTTTGACCGGCCATACCGGGCCTTTTTCCACGAGGCTTGCCTTTGTTGGGACTTCCACCGGTAAGAAGGAGGTATATATATCGGATTTCGATGGTCATGGCGTGCAACAAGTAACCCATTATCGTACGATAACCCTCTCGCCACGGTGGTCCCCCTCCGGAGAAAGGATGATCTACACCTCCTTTCTCGATTCAGCGACGGCGCTTTTCATGCATGATATACGGAACGGAGCAGTTACCAAACTCTCCGAACGGAAAGGCCTTAACATCGCTGCTGCCTGGACGCCAAGCGGACAGGAGATTGCCCTGACACTCACGATTAGCGGAAATCCGGATATCTTTCTGATGGATACAGACGGCAAGATATTGAAGAGGCTCACCAAGAATTGGGGAATCGATGTCTCCCCATCATTTTCACCTGACGGCAAGAGGGTGGCATTTGTCTCCAATAGATCTGGATCGCCACAGATCTATGTGCTTGATCTGGTTACCAACCAGATCGAGAGGCTCACCTTTGAGGGCAGGTACAACACATCACCGGCTTGGTCAAAGCTCAATCGGATCGCCTTTGCCGGGTCAGAGGATGGCCGGTTCGATATCTATACCATTTCTCCAGACGGAAAGGATCTTCAGAAGGTCACTCACAATCAGGGCAACAACGAGGATCCTTGCTGGTCTCCGGACGGGCGGCACATGGCCTTTAGTTCGGAAAGGGTCGATGGAACCTACCACATCTTCATCGCCAATGCCAACGGGGAAAACCAGAAACAGGTAACCTTTGTTCTGGGAGATCAACTTTCCCCTTCATGGGGTGATGGCGGGAAGAGATGATTTGTATTGGGCACATAAAAACGAATATTTTGAGGCTAACTACTTGAAATGCTAATTGATACGTGATAGATGTTAAAAATTATGCATTGGGAAATGATTGGTTGCACTAACCAAAAGAAAAGGAGGTAGGGGTTATGAAGAGGAATTTAATCATTGTGACACTCGTGGCATTCGCGTTTTCATCGGTTTTTATATTTTCCTCATGCGCGAAAAAACAGGTGGTAACAGCTGAGGAGGAGTTGAAGGCGGCCCCGAAAGAGGGGGCGAAGGCTGAGCCCGGGAAGGAGAAACCGGCAGTCACTGAGGCGGCAAAGGAGGAAGTTGCCAAGGAGGAAAAGGTTAAGCTCGAGAGGCTTAAGGAATTAGAAGAGGCTAAGAGAGCGGAGGCTATCGGGGAAAGGCCGACCATCGAGGAGAAGCCGAGGGTTGGGGAAAAGGTCGTTAAGGAAAAGGCGGCGGCACCTGAGCTTGACGAGGAAAGAGCGTATCGAGAGAGGATGGCCGCACAAGCTGAGGCCGAGTCCATCTATTTTGATTTCGATCGATCCTTTATCAGGCCCGAGTATAGATTTATTTTAGAAAAGAAGGTGGAGTTCCTGAAGGAATTTCCGGAATACTACCTGAGGATCGAGGGCAACTGCGATGAGAGGGGTACGAATGAGTATAACCTCGCCTTGGGGGATAGACGAGCTGACAGCGCGAAGAGCTACCTGATATCACGCGGAATCAGCGCTGATAGAATAGAAACCCTAAGCTATGGGGAGGAAAGGCCGCTCGCTGTGGGGCATAACGAGGAATCATGGGCACAGAACAGACGCGATGATTTTGTGCTCATGAAGAAGTAGCCCTCCCGAAGGTACCCGAAAGGCAGGGCCTTTTTTGTAAAAGCCGATTGTTCATGCCAACAATCAATGTATCCACTCTCGCATCGATGAAGAGAGGCCCCGATAAACGTGGAGAGGCCGTAGTGTGCCAAGTGGTAGGTAAAGGGACAACATCTGTTTCTATAGGGGCGTTTCTTTTGATCCCCTTTCTTTTCGCGTGCCTCGCTTCCTGCGCTTCCCAGAAGGACATGGTGCACCTCAATAACCAGGTTAACGCCCTTTACCGACAAGTCAAGGAAGATGGGGAGAGAGGGGAGAAGATCAGCAGGGCAATTGATGAACTAGAATTTAAGCGGAGCGAGCTTGAGGGGGCAATTGCGCGGCAGGCGTCCAAACAGAGTGAATTAGAAGGGCAGCTCAAGACCATTCCGAAATTAAAGGAGTCAGCGCAAACACGACTGGAGGAAGCGCTCAAGGCAAGGGACGCAGAGCAGGAGGCAGAACGGCGGAAAAGCGTAGGGGCGGTCATGGAGGATCTGGATTCCCTTCGTGCGATTATCGCTCAACTTCAGGCAGATCTTTTGGGAGTGAAGGAGAATATCCAGGTTTTAACGGGCCAGACAGAGGAGAGTAATTACCTGATACGGGGCGTTATAGAGAGGGATACTACGAAAACCGATGCCATGGTATCCCAGTTGAATGAGCTCTCTCTCGTTACCGAGGATTTTAGATCGAGGCTTGAGATCCTGGAGAATTATGTCAGTGCCGAGATAGAGGCAAAGAAGCAGAGAGCTCTTCTGGAAAAGAGCCCTCCCTTAGAACAAAGGGCAGAGACAGGAACCCTCGCTCCTCAGCAAAGAGAGCTCACGGAATCGGAGCTCTATGATCGTGCCCTGGGATACCATAGGGATGGTCGGCACCAGGAAGCCATGACGGATTTCGACAATTTTGTCAAGCTGTACCCGAGATCCGATCTTGCCGATAACGCCCAGTTCTGGATCGGGGAATGTTATCGAGCCCAGGGGAAGCATGAGGAGGCTATCTTGGCCTATCAAAAGGTCATTAATGGCTATCCAGGGGGAAATAAGGTTCCGGCTGCACTGTTACAGCAGGGTTACGCCTTTGATAAGATAGGGGATACGACAACCGCCGAGCTCGTCTTCAAGAAGCTGGTGAAGAATTTCCCGAAGACTAGCGAGGCGGAGACCGCACGGAAGAGACTTCAGGGGACTCAATAGAAAACCAAGGCTCATTACCCGCCATCCAAGGAGCTACTCTTCATAAAGGAGAAACGGCCTCCTGATTTCCAGGAATTCCTCGATTCCTTGAGAGAAGCCCTCAAGTATGTCCTCCACCCCCATTCCGCTCTCAAGCGATATCCGTATAAAGGAATCCCCGAAAATAAGGTCTATGGGAAGCTGGTCGAACTCGTATTCATAGGGTGGCTCCCGCCATGAAAAGCACTCGCCAAAGGTCTCCAGTACAGCCTTGAGCAAAGCGAGCGATGTCCGGATAGGCCGATACACAGAGGGTTTCAGCACATCTATCGTGAGGCCACCGCAGCGCTGCCCTTCCCACTTATTGAAGGTTGGCCGAAACCAGCATTCACGCGGACAACATCCAGCGAGATGCTGAGAGGGAAGGCTCTTTTTCAAGGTAGCGGGCTCTATAAAGGGGGCTCCAAATATCTCGAATGGTCGACAGGTTCCCCTTCCCTCTGAGATATTCGTGCCCTCCCACAGGACCTGACCCGGATAAACCAGGGCCGTATCAAAGAGCGGCATGTTGGGAGATGGCATAATCCAGCGTCGCCCTAAGTCCTTCCATAGCATGCGCCGTCGCCACCCCTTGAGAGACAGCACGATAAGATCGCAACCTATCTTTAAGGCATCATTAAGGAAACAGGCGAGCTCTCCCATGGTCATCCCATGACGCATGGGAAGGGTGAATGGTCCAACGAGCGAGGCGAACTCCATTTGCAAGAGGTTGCCCTCAATAATTGCGCCGCCCAAAGGGTTCGGTCTATCCAGGATAAGCACCCCTTTCCCCACTTTAGCGGCATCCTTGAGGCATTGCAGCATGGTGCTGAGAAAGGTATAGACCCTTGTGCCCACATCCTGAAGGTCGATGATCAGAAGGTCCACGCTCTCGAGGATATGGGGCAGCCTTTCGACCTTGCTCCCATAGAGGCTTACCACGGGAATGTGTAACTCGGGATCGAGGCTATCCTCTGTTTCGACCATGTTATCCTGGTCCTCACCCCAAAATCCATGCTGAGGTCCCAAGAGGAACTTAAGCTGTCCGGGAAGCAGGCAGGATATCACCTCCTTCACATTCACGAGATCTCCATCTACCGAAGCCTGATTCGCGAGAAGCCCTAATGATTGTCCTTTGAGCCTTCTCCAGGATTCATGCTTGAATCGATCCAACCCAGTGTGAATCCTCGTCATTATTCTTCTCCTGCTTATCCATGTATGGGAAATATCAATTGTGACTATATCATATTTTTAGTATCATGCGCCGTGCCTCATACAATCATCCAGTATGCCCGGATTCTTCGAGGCATGGAGACACCTGAAAGCACTATTGTAGGGTTGGCCGATGGCAAGTCAAGCTAAAGGAGCTGGGGGACGGAATTCCGCATACGAAGAGGCGCTCTCCAGGCTCTACAGCCTCGAGAAGTACGGGATCAAATTCGGGCTCTCGAAAACATCTAACCTTCTCAAGGCATTTGGAGACCCCCACCGTGGTCGGCACTACATCCATATCGCTGGAACGAACGGCAAGGGGTCAATGGGAGCCATGTTGGAGTCCATACTTCTGAAATCGGGCCTTACGGTGGGCTTCTACACCTCACCTCACCTGGTGAGTTTTACCGAGAGGTTTCGGATCAACAAGGTTGGCATTGATCGGGATCAGGCAGCCGCCCTGATTGATCAGGTCTACGGGGTAACGGACAAGAGGGAGCCGCCCACCTTTTTCGAGATGACCACTGCGATGGCGCTCATCTATTTTGCCCGCAGCAACGTTGATATCGGCATTATCGAAGTGGGAATGGGCGGACGCCTTGATGCTACCAACATCATTACCCCCCTGGTCTCGGTGATTACCAATATCGGGCTGGATCATCTGCAATTTCTGGGCACCACCATTATTGATATTGCGAGGGAAAAGGGCGGGATAATAAAGGGCGGGATTGATGTGGTGACTGCTGTGAGCCAAGTGCCCGTCAAAAGGCTTCTTCAATCCCTGTGTGAGGAGCGAGGAGCCCCATTCTGGAGGATAGGGCACGATGCACGATATCGCAGGTTGGCATCGGGCCTTCTTAATTATTACGGAGTAAGGGAGAGATACAGGGAGCTCGCGCTTGGCCTTAAAGGGAGGTTCCAGCATAGGAACGCTGCGCTGTGCCTCTTGACCCTGGAGATACTGAAGGGGAAGGGGATCGCGGTTTCCGAAGAGGATATTCGATTGGGTCTTGCCGATCCCCTTTGGCCTGGAAGGCTTGAGGTCGTTTCATCAAGGCCGCTGATCATACTCGATGGTGCGCACAATATCGCGGCAATGAGGTCGCTCGCGGATTCGATAAAGAGGGATTTCGATTTCAAGGACCTCGTGTTGGTGGTGGGCATCATGGCGGATAAGCAGATCTCGAGGATCTTGAAGGAGATAGTACCGCTGGCCACCAGGACGATCTTTACCAGGCCCGCCTACTACAGGGCGGCCGAACCCCAGCGATTGTTGAAAGCGGCTGAGGAGCTCGGTCGGGGTGGTGAGGTCTGCGTTCCTCTATCGGCGGCAATCGAGAGGGCGAAAAACCTGGCCGATGAAAGAGACCTGATATTGATAACCGGATCTCTCTTCACCGTTGGAGAAGCAAAGTCATGCCTTGATCCTACAGGATACCCACGAGAACATATCTGAATGTCTCCGGCACGGCGAGATTAGCTCCTTACATGGTGATTGTTTGACTAAATGGGTCAGATATTTTCGATTGGGTATTGCAATCAATAGGCATTTTGAGTGTTCAGGGGTTCAGTGTTCAGGAAAGACCCCCTAGCCTTCATGGCTCCTGCTCCCCCCTGAACTCTGAACGCTGAACGCTGAACGCTGCACGCTGCACGCTTGAACACTCGCATTACCTGAGGCGTGGAAACAATGATCAACGTTGATTCAAAGTTGAAGGGAATTTCAAATATGTTTGGCTAGTTGATTAGTATCCGCTCAATAAGCAGGGGCAGTCGAATGAAAAGAGATTTTATTGAGCTATGACCTTGATTGCTTACATCCCTGATACGAGGAGATATTCCTTTTCGAGGTGAGATAGCGGAACGATGCCTGCCTCCTTCCTACAACACGGTGTTCCGAATTGCTGTATGGGCGACTTGACCTGGATCAGGTGGCGGGTACTGTTCATGACCTCAATCATCCTTTTCGTGCTCTTCTCGGCGAGGTTGCCCTGCTGGGCCGAAGAAGACCTACGTCCCTGGCATATTACCGCTGATAGGATCGTGAGCCTGGTTGAGGATGAACTGTATTCGGCAGAGGGAATGGTGGTTATTTCCAGGGCAGACCAAATCCTCACTGCCGATACGGTGACCTATAACAAGAAGTCCGGGCTTGTGAGGGCAGAGGGAAACGTCAGGCTTACCTCGGCAAACGATATCCTCCGGTGTGAGAGGGGCACCTTTAATCTCAATGACGGGACTGGGTATCTGTCGATGGGGAGTCTCTTTCTCAGTGCCACGCATTACTACATCAGCGGTCGAGAAATATGGAAAACAGGCCCTGCTACCTATTTTGTCAAGGGTTGCAGGATTACCTCGTGCGATGGTGAGTCACCGGACTGGTCCATTACAGGATCGGAGGTGGAGGTTACCATTGAGGGCTACGGCACTGCCAAGCACGCTGCCTTTTTCGTAAAGCGGGTTCCCCTTCTTTATTTTCCCTATATTATCTTCCCGGCAAAGAGGAAAAGGCAGACCGGGTTTTTACCGCCGAGCATTGGGTACTCCGAGAGAAACGGCGTTGACTTCGAGCTCCCGTTCTTCTGGGCGATATCGCAACAGACCGATGCTACCTTGTACGAGCGGTACCTGTCGGAGAGGGGTTTCAAGCATGGCCTGGAGTTTCGGTACATAACGGGCCCCGAGTCAAAGGGAGCATTCCTCTACGATACCATCTCCGATATTAGGGAGAGGAAGGACATGTTCAGCGAGGATGATCTCGCTATCAGCCCGTATCCGAGGACCAACCAGAAACGGTATTGGTTCAGAAGCCGTGCAGATCAGCGGTTGCCCTTTGGCATCGTCACCAGGCTCGATGTTGATTTCGTGAGTGATTACGATTATCTGAGGGAATTTCAGAGGCCTGGGTTGGGAACCGAATATCGGGTGCAGCTGGATGAGGAATCGGGAAGGCCTTTGGAGGAGGTTCAGTCCCCTACCAGGCGATCATCACTGCGGGTTAGCAGGGATTTCCAGGATTTCTCCGTGCAGGCACTGAGCAGTTACTACCAGAGACCAGAGCGGCCTGAACAAGATACAACCCCCCAGCCTTTGGCTGAATTGGACCTTGCAGTCCTTCCGAGGAGGTTAGCAGGTCTACCTCTCTTCTTTTCGATGGAATCGGATTACAGCTCCATATACCGGGAGACCGGGTACCGGGGGCAGAGATTGGCCTTTGCTCCCTCAATAAACTATCCACTGTGGCCTCTTGCCTGCCTCGAGATCGTGCCCTCGGTCACCTATCTTATGACCACGCAATGGATTGAGGAATACGAGGGGCACAGAGCCAAGCAGACAAAGGATGCTTATGAGCTTGGCTTGGAAATTTCCACGATTCTGGAGAGGGTGTTCGATATAGAGAGGGGAGCTGTAAAAAGTGCAAAGCATAAGCTTCGGCCCGCGCTTTCATACACCCTTCGGCCATACCCCGAAGAAGAGGGGTTCAGCCCGTGGTTTGAGCCGGTAGACACCTTGGGCAGGCTCAATGAGATCTCCCTGTCCCTCGAGAACTATCTTGATGCGCGCAGGGAGGATAAGGAGGGAAGGCGTTCCTACTCTCAGAGTGCTCATTTGACCATCACGCAGGCCTATGACCTCGATGAGGCGATGGAGGATAAGCCGCCTGGCGTGGAGAGGAAGCCCTATGCTCCGTTGGGGGCAACGCTGAGCCTCACCCCCTATCCAGCCCTCGATCTATCCGCAAGCGCGAACTACGACCACTATGAGCAGCATCTCTCATCGACGAGCGTCGGCCTTGACCTCTTGGTAAAGAGGAGCGGAGCAAGGAATGATAGCTATTCCATAGATTACGTGTACTCCAGGGATAGCACCAAGCAGTTGAACTATGAGATCGCCATCCGCCTTTTCCACGGCCTATCCATTGGGGCAGAAGGGATGAGGGATCTCAAAGAAAAACACGACATTGAGGATACCTATTGGATAGAGTACCAATCACAGTGCTGGAGTGTACGGCTTCTCTACGAGGATCTCGATGAGGATAGGAGGATTATGCTCAGCTTCTCCCTTTTGGGATTGGGCAGGGCAGGCGCCTTTACGATGGAGCAGGAGGAGTTGGAATAGGGAGTTCGTGCTTTGGCCTGAGATACCATAGGAGCACGCCGCAAATACCCGCTATGATGGAGAGGATCTGGCCCATGGTTACGAAGGAGAAGAGCAATCCAAGCTGGGGGTCTGGTTCTCTGAAGAATTCCACGAAGAACCGCATGATACTGTAGAGGAAAAGGAATAGGCAGAACAGGGTTCCCTTCCTGAGGGGGCGATCCTTAACCCACCAAAGAATCAAGAAAAGGAGCACACCCTCAAGGAGACATTCGTAGAGCTGCGAGGGATGTCGGGGGAGGTCTCCGGCCGAAGGAAATACCATTGCCCAGGGGAGCGTGCTTACCCTGCCGTAGAGCTCGGCGTTTATAAAATTGCCCAGCCTTCCGAGTCCAAGTCCTATAGGGACGGTTACGACGATAAGGTCGGCAAATTGCCAGAAGCTGAAGCCATGCCTTCTCACGAAGATGAGCCCGGCGATCACCACGCCCACCAGGCCTCCGTGAAATGACATCCCCCCTTCCCAGATCGCGAATACCTTGAGCGGGTAGCTGAGATAGAAGGATAGATTATAGGCGATACAGTATCCGATGCGGGCCCCCACCATGAGGCCGAGCACCAGGTACAGGAACAGGTCATTGATCATGCCGATGGGAATGCCGAGTTCTTTTTTCCTGATCCGATACCTCACCAGAAGGTAGGAGGCCATGAAGCCGATGATGTACATGACGCCATACCATCGGATGTGAATAGGCCCGAGGGTGACTATGGTTGGATCGAGGTTTGGATAACTCAGCATTGACCTTGCCCCTGTGGCACGATACCATAAGAGGGAGGAGAAACAAAGATCAAATAGCCTATTGAGTAATTACAAGGTATGTATGAGGTAACGGGCAATGGATATCAAGAAGGGGGATACGGCGGAGCTAGAGATAGAGAAGGTCGTGTACGGAGGCAGGGGCCTCGCCCATCTGAACGGGATGGCGCTTTTCGTTGAGGGGGCTGTCCCTGGTGATAGGGTTATCGCACGGGTGGAAAGGGCGAAAAGGAATTACGCGGAGGCAAGGATTCAGGAGCTGCTCGAGCCCTCACCCCACCGGATCATCGCCCCGTGCCCCTATAGCGGCTTTTGCGGCGGTTGCAGGTGGCAATGCATCGCCTATGAACAACAGCTTACCTACAAGCGGGGTTTTGTCGCGGACTCCCTCGCTCATATCGCCGGTATCACAGGATTGGAGGTTAATGCGGTCTTGCCATCACCCCGGATCTTCGCGTATCGAAACAAGATGGAGTTCTCCTTTTCAGACAAGAGGTGGCTATTGCCTCAGCAAGGGGAAGGGGACTCAGCGGGGGTGAGCGTTGCCCTTGGCCTTCACGTGCCGGGGACCTTTGATAGGGTCATAGATATCGAGGGGTGTTTTCTTCAGGAGGAGCGGGGCAACGAGATATTACGGGAGGTCAAGGGGTTCGTGAGGCAAAGCGGCGTGCCCGTCTATGGGCTCAGAAGCCATCAGGGGTTTTGGCGATATGTGGTGTTACGGCATTCCCATCACTTCAATGAGTGGATGGTGAACATCGTAACGAGCGAGGAGAGGAGGGGGCCTGTCCAGGGTCTCGCTTCCATGCTGGGAGAGCGTTTCAGCGAGATCGTGTCCATCGTCAATGCCGTCAATACCAGAAGGGGGGGTACAGCAATCGGCGAGTGGCAGAACACCTTGAGAGGGGATGGATGCATGAGGGAAAAGATAGGCCCCTATATCTTTCAGGTATCGAGCAGTTCCTTTCTCCAGACAAATCCGCACCTTTTCGAGACGCTCTATCAGGTGGTAAAGGAGTTCGCCTCCTTGACGGGCAAGGAGACCGTCGTTGATCTTTACTGTGGCATAGGAACGGTTTCGGCGTTTTTGGCCTCAGGGGCATCGAGGATAACCGGATTCGATAGCTCAGAGAGCGCCATAGCAGATGCCATGCGGAATTGCGAACTGAACAGCCTTGGTAACTGCGGATTTTCATGTGAGGATGCGGTGCTGGCACTGAGCCATGAGGCCAGTAAACCCGATGTGCTCATCACCGATCCACCCAGAACGGGAATGCATGCAAAGGTCCTAGGGGGTATTGTGCGGCTCCTTCCCGATAGGATCATCTACATCTCGTGCAATCCTACTACCCTGGCAAGGGACATCGGGCTTTTAAAGGAGTACTATGGGCTGAAGGCGGTCCAGCCAATCGATCTATTCCCCAATACCTACCACATAGAAGCAGTCGCTCGATTAGAAAGGCGTTGAGAGGGGAATAAAAATATTGACAATCAATGAGCCTCCTATATAATACAAAATCTTAGATGATCGGAAAGCGGAAAAGCGGAGATCTCTTTTTCAGAAACGCGAAAGATAGAGGGAGGTGAGCCAGCGATTATTTCATCAATTTCATGAAGGTAAACGTCTACAATAATCAAATAGAAAAGGCCATTCGAGATCTCAAGAGGAAGCTTTCAAAGGAGGGCTTCTACTCAGAGATTAAGGAGAGAAGGTTCTACGACAAGCCGAGCGTGCAGAAGAAGAAGAAACAGGCGAAGGCAGCGAAAAGACTCCGAAAGAAGATGAGAAAATTTTAGCACATGACCCCGGCGCTTTTCTTCATGGCTATATATGAAAGAACTGTCTTGCAGAGCCAGGTTATGTCTTTTTTATTGTATGCCCTTTTGCCGAGAAGCTATACATATGAGGAACAGGGGGATGTCTTTTTTTGCTATGCCCTATAGTGCTTTGACCATTGTCCCGAAAAACGGGACAGATGAATCAAATCCGCATACTATAGGCATAGGTTGGTTAAAATTCAACCCGTTTTTCGGGACCTTGCAATCACCTTTATTGAAAGGACATATGGCAAAAAAAGACATCCCCCTGTTCCCTCCCGTTTGGTTTCTGAGGAGCTCTTATTCTCGTACCTTAAGGCCATACATGAGCCTTTGATCTGCCATGAGCGGTACCGAGTGGTTTAAAAGGGAATCCCGTGAGAGTCGGGAACGGTCCCTCCGCTGTAATCCCGGCCCCCATCAAGCGATGGGGGAAGCTATC
>Ga0315545_1003656_pt1 | contig 13059 bp, 9 predicted proteins | sample SalMarSW160210MG_FD_203096 | JGI IMG/M metagenome (GOLD analysis project Ga0315545, IMG submission 203096) | Salt marsh sediment microbial communities from the Plum Island Ecosystem LTER, Massachusetts, United States - Salt Marsh Sediment SW1602-10 ... | reverse complement strand
GGCTCGTCGCTGACATCCAACCACCCGATTTTGAAACCCGCCTGGCTATCCTACAAGCTAAAGCAACGGACATGATGACACCAGGGCTAGAGGAAGCACTACGAATTATAGCGGAGAGACTACACGAGAATGTTCGCCAGCTTGAAGGCGCTTTAGCCTACCTAACTGCCCGGGCTAAATTAACCGGGGTCAACATTACTCCAGAAACAATCAACAAGTTATTAACAGGCACAAACCATAACCCAGATACAAGGTTAATAGCAACGGCGGTGGCTGACTATTTCAACCTTCCCGTAGAAGAGCTAACCGGCAAGAAGAGGGACAGAAGGGCTGTCCTAGCCCGCCAAATCACCATGTATCTTATGAGGGAGGAAAGCAGCTGCTCTTTCGCTGAAATTGGCAAGGAATTAGGCAACAGAAACCACGCAACAGTGCTTCATGGCCATGAAAAAATAGCTAGGGAAATGAGTATTGACCATAACCTGCGCACCCAAATCTCAGAGATCAAAAATAGAATTAACCTGCATAAATCCTCCAGTTAGGCGTATTAAAAGGTGAATAATCAGCGCTCAGCTGTGGATAAATTGTTAATGCATAGACTCATGCTTGTAACACCAGTCCCCAGTTTCTAAGCTCCCCAAAGCCGCTTATCATCTCTAACTTCACCGGTGTTATGATTAGTATCTTGAAAACTATTATAATTATAGATAATCTAGATGAATATATTAGATAAATTATGGTAGATAGAGTGGAAATGGTAGTCTGGGGAGGGGATGGAGGGGATGGTTTGGTTAGCTTCCATCATGAGAAGTATGTTCCTTTTGGAGGTCCAGATGGCGGGGATGGTGGTGGGGGAGGGGATGTGTTTATTGTGGCTAGCCCTGAGGTGAATGATTTGGACTTGTTGAAGGGAGGAAAGAAATTTGCTGCTGGAGATGGTACTCAAGGTGGTAGCTGGCGGAAACGGGGCAAGAGAGGGAAGGATCTGACAATTTTAGTGCCGGTGGGAACAATACTTTTTCCTAAGCCTGGTTCAGGGAAGGAGGTACTTTTAGCTGATTTGACTACTGCAGGCAAACAAATTTTGCTAGCCAAGGGTGGGCATGGAGGACTGGGTAATGCTCATTTCGCTACAGCGGTAGTTCAAGCTCCTGAAACAGCTAGTAAGGGAGAACCAGGCGAGGAGCAGCATATCATCCTGGAGTTAAAACTCCCTACCGATATATGCATTATTGGCTATCCTAACTCAGGTAAGTCCACCTTGTTATCTACTATATCGCAAGCTAGACCCCAAATAGCTGACTACCCCTTTACTACCCGCCAGCCGATTCTGGGAGTTATACAAGGTAGCAAAAGGGATTTTATTGTTGCTGAAATGCCTGGGCTTGTGGAGGGTGCCCATGCTGGGAAAGGATTAGGAAATGATTTTCTACGCCACGTAGAGAGAACCAAGCTGTTGATTTACTTGCTGGATGGCAGCTCATCAACCATTGTGGATGACTTAAAAATCCTATGTAAGGAGGTAGCCTCATACAAAGCTAATTTACTACGAAAGCCAAAAATTGTGGCAGTAAATAAGGTGGACTTGCCCCAAGTTCAAACTCATTTGCCCGGTATCAGGCAAAACTTTGCTGGGTGTAAAGCCCCGCTCTTTTATGTTTCCGCGGTAAGTGGCCAAGGCGTGTTAGAATTGACCGGCAGAGCCATGGAAATAGTTGAGCGGGAGAGTCAAGGGGAGGAAATAGCTTTACCGTCCCACGTCCCTCGCCAGATAGAGGGCGGGGAGGATGAGGGTCCCCTCACACCTTTAGCGGTATTTCATCCCCTACCTGAAAAGTAAAGCAATGCATATAGGTGTTCTTGGCGGCACATTTGATCCTATCCACGTGGGACATCTCATTTTAGCTGAGGAAGCGAGGATAAAGCTGGGGCTCAGCAAGGTTCTTTTTGTGCCTGCGGGGCATCCTTGGCTCAAAGTGGATCATGTTATTACACCACAGGAGCAGCGGGTGGAAATGGTACGTCGGTCTATCGCCTCTAATCCTTACTTTGAACTTTGTACTCTTGAGTTGGAGCATTCTAATCCTTCTTATACTGTGGATACCATAACAATGCTTCAGAAACAGCTAGGTGCTGAAGCAAGTTTTTTCTTCATTCTTGGGCGTGATGCTTTGGTTGACTTGCCTTTATGGAAAGAACCGAGGAAGTTAGTTCAAATGTGCAAGTTAGTGGTTGCCCCAAGATTAAGCTCAAGCTCACCAGGTTTAAAATCTTTGGGAGCATCTATACCTGGAGTGTTGGATAATGTTATTCAGCTTGATATGCCTGTAATTGAGATTAGTTCTTCGCAGATTCGCAAGCGTTTAGCTCAGGGGTTATCCATTCGCTACTTAGTGCCTGACGAGGTGGAGGAATATATAATCAAACAAAGGATATATCTGGCAGCTGCCAATTGATAGCTATCACTTAAATGTCCAGATTTCTCACATTTTGAGCGTGGGTCTGGATGAATATTTTACGCGGTGGGACTTCGTTGCCCATTAACATATGGAATGTCTGATCTGTAGTCATGGCATCGTTCACTTCTACTCTAAGCAAGGTTCTGTTAGCGGGATTCATAGTTGTCTCCCATAGTTGTTCGGGGCTCATCTCTCCTAGCCCTTTATACCTTTGAACCTCTAACTTGTTTCCTCCTAGCTCCTTAAGTACCTTTTCCTTTCCCTGTTCGGAGTAAATCCAGAAGTGCTGTTTACCAGACTTGATGCGGTAAAGAGGCGGCTGGGCAATAAAGAGATAGCCCTGGTTAATTAGCTCTCCCATGTGGCGATAGAAGAAGGTAAGAAGCAGGGTGCGAATATGCGAGCCATCGACATCAGCGTCGGTCATAATTACTATTTTATGGTAGCGAAGTTTGGAAAGATCAAATTGTTCGTCGGAACTTGTCTTTAATGCCGTGACAATGGCTCTTATTTCTTCATGCTCTATAATTTTTTCCTTGCTGGCCTTCTCCACATTAAGTATTTTGCCTTTTAGAGGGAGAATAGCTTGGAAGCGGCGGTCTCTTCCTTGTTTAGCTGAGCCGCCGGCTGAGGGCCCTTCGACTAAAAATAATTCACATAATGTTGGGTCTCTCTCGGAACACTCGGCTAATTTCCCTGCGAGAGGTGATACTTCAAAGCCAGTCCTTTTAAGGACAAGGTCGCGAGCCTTACGTGCTGCCTCTCTAGCTTTGGCTGCAATAAGGCCTTTGTCTAGGATTGCCTTCGCTTCGTCTGGATGTTGCTCAAGATAAAGGGACAAGCCGTTTGCCACTGCAGACTCAACCTGACTTTTTATTTCAGGATTGCCAAGCTTTGCCTTAGTTTGCCCTTCAAATTGGGGCTGGGGCAATTTTACACTTATGATGGCCACCAATCCTTCGCGCACATCGTCACCGGTTAGGTTAGGTTCAGTGTCCTTTAGCAGTTTATTATTCCGGGCGTAATCGTTGAGAGCACGGGTTAGTGCTGAGCGAAAGCCGGTAACATGGCTACCCCCGTCTCTAGTATTGACGCAATTGGCGAAGGAGAAAGTGAATTCTGTGAAGCTGTCATTATATTGCATGGCTACTTCGATTATAGTGCTGTTTACCATAGTTGAGAGATAGATGGGATGAGGGAGGATAACTGCTCTATTTCTATTCAGGCGGCGAACAAAACTAGCTATGCCTCCCTCGAAGAAGAAAGTTCTCTCTTGATTACTCCTCTCATCTTTGAGAGCTATTTCTACTCCTTTATTCAAGTAAGTCAGTTCCCTTGCTCGCTGGCAAACTGTATCAAAATCGTAGTTAAGGTCTTCGAAGATTGCTGTGTCAGCAAGAAAGGTAATTGAAGTGCCTGTATCTTCAGCGCTACCAGTAATTTCTATGTCCCCTTGGGGAAGGCCCTGCTGATATAGTTGGTGGTAAAGTTTGCCCTGGCGTTTAACTTCAACTTCAAGCTGGGAGGATAAGGCGTTTACCACTGAAGCACCAACGCCATGCAAGCCGCTAGATATGCTATAGACATGCCCTCCGAACTTAGCTCCGGCATGCAATCGAGTCATTACTGCTTGCAGAGCCGTAATATTCTGTCCCGGGATAATATCGGTAGGGATACCTCGTCCATTATCAGTCACGGTGACATAACTATCCTCGTGAATTGTCACCTTGATTTGGTCACAGAAGCCAGCCATGGCCTCATCTATGCTGTTATACACTATCTCATAGAGGAGCTGGTGCAGTCCTTGCCTGTCAGTGCCCCCAATATACATCCCGGGACGTAGACGTACAGCTTCGATTTCGTCTAGGATCTGGATATCTTCGGCAGTGTACTCGTTTAGTGTACTTTCCTCATGCATTTTGATAGAGTGGGAGTTGCCAGTAGTGGCGCGAAATGATTAAAAATTCCTCCCTCGGTTAACAGATAAGAACATCATGGATATTATATCATATCTGGCTCTTAGTTGCCTACAAATTATTTACTCTCTATAATCAATCTAACGAGCATAAAAAGGAGTGATTGTTTCCCTTTCTGTAGGGCCCTGGGAAAGTAGGCAATGATTACTAATTGTCCTACATTCTTCCCTGAGGCGAGCGTGGGGAGGGCAGACAAGCTAATACAATATTTGTAAATGGATGCCCCGGTGATAAACAAAGCAAGGCAGCTAGGCTTGGTGACACGCAATAGCATTATCCAAACTTATGAGTTGGAGGCAGAGAAGCTGGTAGGAGAAATCCAATTGTCATGAAAATCCTGGGCATTGAAACCTCCTGTGACGAAACTGCTGCTGCGGTGGTTGAAAACGGCAGCAGAATTATCTCAAACGTGGTAGCTTCACAAATAGACATTCATGCTCGCTATGGTGGCGTAGTCCCCGAGGTTGCCTCAAGGCAGCATCTCCTCACTATTATCCCGGTTATCAGTCAGGCCATGACTGGAATCTCCTGGCAGGACATCGAGGGCATTGCTGTGACTTTCGGCCCGGGGCTTGCTGGGTCGCTGTTGGTCGGTGTTAATGTGGCCAAGGCAATCGCCTTAGCTAAAAAATTACCTATTACCGGGGTCAACCATCTTGAGGCGCATATCTATGCTAACTGGCTGGACTTTTCCTCCCTACCTGGCGAAAAGGGGAGAGTGAAATTCCCCTGCCTCTGTCTCGTTGTCTCAGGTGGGCATAGCGATTTAGTATTGATGAAAGGACATGGGCAGTTCGAGAAATTGGGACGGACCCGGGATGACGCTGCTGGCGAAGCCTTTGACAAAGCAGCTCGAATTTTGGGATTGGGTTATCCTGGAGGTCCCGCCATTGAACAAGCAGCCACCGCTGGAACCCCTTGCTTGCCCCTCCCTCGAGCCTGGCTCAAGGGAAGCCATGATTTCAGCTTCAGTGGCTTGAAAACCGCCTTGTGGCATCTTGTTCACAAGGGAGGGGTCTCAGTTGCTGATGCCGCAGCAAGTTTCCAGCTGGCTATAGTCGATGTTTTAGTTGCCAAAACAATTGAGGCAGCAAAGCAATTGAAGGTGGAACAGATTTTGCTTAGCGGTGGAGTAGCAGCCAATAAGACATTAACCCAGCATTTCCTTGCTAACTCGCCAGTCCCGGTTCTTATCCCCCCTCCTCACTTATGTACTGATAATGCTGCTATGGTGGCTGCTTGTGGCTATTATCATTTCCAGGCTGGCAAGATAAGCGGTTATGACCTGGATGTGGTGCCCAGCCTCAGTCTAGGTTGACTAGAAGGCACATATGCTCATCCAGCGATTCCTCAATAGTAAGCTCGGGATGAACCACTCGGCAGTCTCGACTCATTACCTCGCCGATGGTGTGTCCTTAACCCTGGAATAGCTCCGTTCTTGGGAGATTCTACCCTGTTGTTGCCCAGTGAAAATGTCACCCTTGCTGTTCAGTTTTAGCATGTCCCAAAACATAGATGAACTGGTAGGCAGGCATTTACATCCTGAAGAGGTGGTTGGTGTTGGCATCTGGATAGCGGTCAACTATAATACTAAGTGGAAGTGCCTGCGCCAGAAAGGGAGGTGATAATTTACCGCTGGCAGTCTGTCAGGGGAAGCTGAGTCTGCGAATCTACTCAAAGTACACAGGATCGGCCAGTTATGCTTAAGGAAAAAGGGCATGGGGGACTTATCAGGTAGGAAACAAGGAAAATCTGAATCGGGGGCCGAGGTGTCCAAACCGACAGAGGTGCAAACAGTAGATTTACCCGTGGCAGAGCTACTATCTCGTCTGGCTACTTCCCCGGACGGCCTCAGCCAGGCCGAAGCACAGCGCCGCCTGGACCAATACGGCTATAATGAGCTTCCCGAGAAAAGAGGCAGCCCGGTTCTGAAATTTCTCTCCTACTTCTGGGGGCCCATCCCCGTGATGATTATGATAGCGGCGATCCTATCGGGCATACTGCGCCACTGGCCCGACCTCGGCGTCATCCTGGCCTTGCTGGTAATGAACGCCATTGTAGGTTTTCGTGAAGAATACCAAGCAGGCAACGTTATTGCGGCGTTGAAACAGAAGCTCGCAGTCGTGGCCAAAGTTAAGCGAGATAGCGCCTGGACCAGTATCCCTGCCCGCGAGCTTGTGCCGGGCGATGTCATACGTCTGCGTATCGGTGATATTGTACCGGCCGATGCCAAGTTGCTCGATGGGGGACCAGTAGAAGTAGACCAGTCGGCTTTGACTGGCGAGTCGCTACCGGTAGAGCGCAAACCGGGTGGTGCCGTATACTCCGGGTCCATAATAAGACGAGGAGAAATTGACGCACTGGCCTATGCTACTGGTAGCGGCACGTATTATGGCAAGACAGCTGAGCTGGTCAGGACAACCGAAACTCGCAGTCACCTGCAGCGTGCCGTGCTTAAGATCGCGGATTATCTTATTTTCATTGCTTTGGCTCTGGCTGTTTTGATCTTAGCTGTCTCCCTTTTACGGCACGACCCGCTACTTGATGTTCTGCGATTTGTGCTTATTCTTACTATTGCGGCTGTGCCTGTAGCTATGCCGGCGGTATTGTCGGTAACCATGGCGCTGGGCGCCCGGGTGCTGGCGTTGAAGCAGGCAATCGTTACCCGGCTATCAGCCATCGAGGAGTTGGCTGGTGTTGATGTTCTTTGCTCCGACAAGACAGGTACCCTGACCCAAAACAAATTGACGATGGGCGACCCTTTCACCCTGTATAGCATTAGCCCTGAGCAGGTAATTCTTGATGCGGCTCTGGCTTCCCGGGCGGAAGACCAGGACACCATCGACCTGACGATACTGGCAGGAGTAAAGGACAGTCAGATCTTAAAGCCATATCAGGTGACCCATTTCCAGCCTTTTGATTCCGTTCATAAACGTACGGAAGCCACGGTTAAAGCACAAGGCCAGCGCGCTTTTAAGGTCACCAAGGGTGCACCTCAAGTCATTCTAGGACTTGACCCCAATGCGACTAAAATACAGTCCCAGGTTGAACAAGCGGTTAACGACTTCGCTGCCCGTGGCTTTCGCTCTCTAGGCGTGGCTCGCACCAATGAGCAAGACCAGTGGCAGTTTCTGGGGGTAATACCCCTGTACGACCCAGTCCGCGAGGATTCCAAGGCCACTGTTGATATGGCAAAAGAGATGGGACTCAACGTAAAGATGGTAACCGGGGATCAGGTTGCTATTGCCAAGGAGATCGGACATCAACTGGATCTGGGCAAAGACATTATTGATGCCACTCTCTTTGACGAAACCAAACCTTATCAAGCCGGGCAATTGGCCGATGCCATTGAACGTGCCGATGGCTTTGCTCAGGTCTTCCCGGAGCATAAGTACCACATTGTTGATGTGCTCCAGCAGCGAGGTCATATCGTGGGAATGACCGGCGATGGTGTCAATGACGCGCCAGCTTTGAAAAAGGCCGATGCCGGTATTGCTGTTGCCGGGGCCACAGATGCTGCACGTGCAGCATCTGATATTGTATTACTGCTTCCCGGCCTCTCCGCGATTATTGATGCCATTAAAGAAGCCCGAAAAATTTTTCACCGCATGACGAATTACGCTATCTATCGAATTGCTGAGACGATTAGGGTGCTACTTTTTCTCACCTTGTCCATCCTGGTTTTCAATTTCTACCCGGTGACAGCTATCATGATAGTCTTGCTAGCGATACTCAACGACGGCGCTATACTCTCCATCGCTTATGACAACGTCCGCCACTCCGACCAGCCGGAAATTTGGAACATGCGGTCAGTATTGGGCGTGGCGACAGTGCTCGGCATTGCCGGTGTGGTGGCGTCCTTCACCCTTTTTTACCTGGGCGAGAGTGTTTTTCACCTGAGTCAAGAGACCATTCAGTCCCTGATGTATCTGAAGCTGTCGGTTGCGGGCCATCTGACTGTTTTTGTGGCCCGTACGCGAGGTCCATTCTGGTCCGTCAAGCCGGCACGGATTTTATTGATAGCGGTAGGAGGCACACAACTGGTGGCTACGCTTATTGCCGTATACGGGTTGTTCATGGCTCCTTTAGGCTGGGCTTGGGCAGGAATAGTGTGGGGGTATGCCCTGGCATGGTTCCTTGTCAATGATCGAGTGAAACTTCTTGGGTATAGAATCTTCGGTGAGCAACATACAGGGTTCTTAGTCAAACAAGCCAGGAAATGAAGCTATACGTGATTGACTCTGGTCATATATACTTCATACTTAGCTATCCTGAATTATATGCTTACCTGACCTATTCTCCTCGTGGAAGACGATAATGGTGCCTCCAACCCCGCCGGCCAGGTAAGCGATTATGCACTGGATGTAGTCCCCAGCCTTGGCCTGGGCTGAGCTCAGACTAATCAAGGTAAAATTTGAAGGTCTTTCCCGTCAGGGATGGAGATAGCAAACACTGTTTGGTCATTTTCTGATATGCTAATTCCAGATTCGATGCTTACTGGTATAAGCGAAGGAGGTAATGATGGTTCAACCATACATTGAAGAAGAGAATCAGCAACATATTCAGAGCATGGAGATAGGTGATAAGTTTATAACCAAGTCTCGGGTGATTACCAGGACGGACCTGGAGCTTTATGCTATCAGTACCGGGGACACTCACCCTATGTTTCTCAGTGAGGAGCATGCCAAAAGCTTTGGCTGGAGGACGCAGTTAGTACCGGGGCTATTGACCTTTTCTATCGCTGTGGGGCTGCTGATACAATCAGGATTTATAAACGATGTTATAGCCTTTCTAGGTACGGATAAGGTTAAATTCAATGCCCCAACCTATCCCTATGATTCCATCAAGGTGGAAGCGGAGATACTCTCTAAAAAGCAGACCAGGAGCGCAAACTGGATATGTAGCTACAAATGGATTGTAAGAAACCAGAATGATGAGGCTGTCGCTGAAGGCGAAAACACCTGCATGTTCAAACCGAGATAAGTGTACCCTGGCTGACCGGAGGGCATGCTCCTTGCCCGGTAATAGCTGGTACAGAGCAGGCCTCGTTTTTCACGGCCCTTTCCAGAGTGAGTCTAAAAGTCACCGTAAGAGGCTGCGCCATGCCGGGTATGGATGCCGGCTGAATACCAGCAAGCATTCAGTATCCCCCTGCCCTCCAGGCAAGGCCGGTCATGTATTGTGCTTGTTGAATTGCACGAAATGACGTTTTGTTCAATTCCGTGATCTTCTTAAACACCAGCTATCGCTAGGGATTTTCTCCCCGCCAATAGAGGGGGTTTGACATCGCAAACTGTGCCAGTGATATAACCAGATTACTGGGAGTATAATAGTAGGTAGTTGTGGGCAGTATATGGCACTCATATCCTAGAATTAGTCAACTCTGCGGTGTACTCCAAAATAGAGGAAGGCAAGGATGGATAAACCATTTCAGCGTAAAGGGGTGGCTAGTAATTCCAGTGTTGGGAAGGCCTTCGAATTAAAGGCACAATTATTTTTTGCATCCATTAACTTGAACTTGCATCCTGGTCTCTCTATTCCAATTGGAATCAATGGCACAAAGCTACATAGTTTTGATCTGGGTGATTCAACAGTGAAGGTTTTAGTTGAATGCAAATCTCATAAATGGACTGAAGGGAGAAATGTCCCAAGTGCAAAGATGACGGAATGGAATGAGGCAATGTATTATTTCTATGTAGCGCCTGGTGAATTTCGCAAGATACTATTTGTGTTAAAAGATTATAGCCAGAAGAGAAAAGAGACTCTGGCGCAATATTATATTCGCACATATCCGCATTTGATACCCAAGAATACAGAAATATGGGAATTTGACGAAAACAAAAATAAAGCAACAAGGTTAATATAAAATGTAAAAAGGGCAAAAATGGAATGGAGATATAATGCCTAAGGTCAAGCAAGCAGATAGTAAGAGTAACAAACACGAATCCATCGAAGCGACTCTATGGCAAGCCGCGGATAAACTGCGTAAAAACATGGATGCCGCGGAATATAAGCATGTTGTCCTTGGCCTAATCTTTCTGAAATACATATCCGATGCCTTTGAGGTTCTGCATGCCAGACTTGTAAACGGCAAGGGCGAATACGAAGGGGCTGACCCGGAAGACCCGAACGAATACACTGCTGAAAAGGTTTTCTTTGTCCCGCCTGTCGCACGCTGGAAACCCATTTCCAATAACGCCAAGAAGACCGAAATCCTTCTCGGTAATGGCAAGAAAGTAGATATTGGCGGTTACGTGGACGAGGCCATGGAAGCCATTGAACGCCAGAACCTTTCCCTTAAGGGAGTCCTTCCCAAGGTTTATGCTCGTCAGAATCTAGACCGGGCGAGTTTAGGCGGTCTCATCGACCTTGTCGGCACGATTGCGCTCGGCACCGAGCAAGCACAAAGCAAGGATGTGCTCGGCCAGGTGTATGAATATTTCCTCGGTCAATTCGCGCTTGCCGAAGGGAAAAAGGGCGGTCAGTTCTACACGCCCAGAAGCGTGGTCAAGCTGCTGGTTGAAATGCTTGAACCATACGAAGGACGGGTATTCGACCCCTGCTGCGGGTCGGGCGGTATGTTTGTTCAGAGCGAGAAGTTCATTGCTGCTCACCAGGACCACTATAAAAAGAGAGGTAATGGCATCAGCCTCAATCCTGCGGATATGATTTCCATTTATGGCCAGGAGTCAAACCAGACCACCTGGCGTTTGTGTAAAATGAATCTGGCTATTCGGGGAATTGATAGCTCAAATATCAAGTGGAACAATGAAGGCTCATTTCTCAATGACGCACACAAAGACTTGAAGGCCGACTTCATCCTGGCCAATCCGCCGTTCAACGATTCCGACTGGTCAGGCGACCTTTTAAAAGATGACGCCCGCTGGAAGTATGGCGTTCCACCTGCCGGCAATGCCAATTACGCCTGGATTCAACACTTCATCTACCATATGTCACCTAAAGGCATGGCAGGCTTTGTGCTCGCCAAGGGTTCTCTTACTTCCAAGACCAGCGGTGAGGGCGAAATACGCAAAGCCATTATCGAAGCCGGACTTCTTGACTGTATCGTCAACCTTCCGGCAAAACTCTTTTTGAATACGCAGATACCCGCCTGTCTCTGGTTCCTGTCGCGCAGGAAAGAAGGCCGTCTGGACAAAGTTTTGTTTATCGACGCTCGCAATCTCGGTTATCTCATTAACCGCCGGACAAAAGATTTTACCGCTGAAGACATCGCCAAAATAACCGAGACGTACCACCACTGGCGCAACAAGACAGACAATTACGAGGATGTGCCTGGCTTTTGCAAATCGGTGACGCTCGATGAAATCAGAGAGAAAGATTATGTGCTCACGCCGGGCCGTTACATCGGCCTGCCCGAAGATGAGGATGATTTTGATTTTGCCGAGCGTTTCGGCAAGCTCACGGCGGAGCTCGACGAGCAGATGAAGGAGGAAGCGCGGCTGAATGAGCTCATTCGGGAGAACCTGTCCCGATTGGATATAAGGCAATCATGAGAAGGGCTTACCAAGTGAAACAAGGTGTTCTATATTTTACTTTATAGGTTTAAGGTAAATTATGATAAAGGTTAAGCTATTGAATCACTATATTTCATCTCCTTTACTACTGGCTAAAATTGACATTTTTCAAGAACACTGTTATATTGCGGATAACATACCCGCCAAGCCTCTGCCGCAAGGCATGCGCAACATGGTGGGTCTTTTTATTTTGGGGGCAGCATGACCGCAGATTATACCAAGCCCCCACTAACTTACGCTGGGCAGGTAGCCCTTCTTCAAAGCCGTGGACTCGCGGTTAATGCTACTGATGATGCTATCCAATTCCTGCAGCATGTAAATTATTATCGATTCAGCGCCTATTGCATTCCGTTTCAGAAACTTCGTGATGTTTTTCTCCCTAATTCAACATTTGAAAAAATCATAGAGCTGTATCGCCTGGATGAGGAACTCCGGAATGCTTTGCTGGCTTTGTTATCACCGATAGAAATATTCCTCCGGACTCGGATTGTATATGAATTGAGTCATGCCTGGGGTGCTTTTGCCCATTATGACCAAGCACTATTTCGCGATAAGGCTAAACACGCCCAATGGATTTTCTCACTGGAAGAAGAAATCAACCGGGGTAAGGAAACATTCCTGGAGCATTACAAAACCAAATATAATGCTTTCCCTCGTTTACCCTTGTGGATGGCTTGCGAAATTATGAGCATGGGAAGCCTTTCTAATTTGTATAGTAATTTATTACCTGGCCCACAGCGTCGCATTTGTTCAATCCTTGAAATTCACCATAATGTTTTTGGAAACTGGATGCATGTCATTACCTATTTACGCAATACCTGTGCCCACCACGGTCGACTCTGGAACCGTGAATTAGCAATCAGACCCCGAATACCTGACAAAGACAAACAGTGGACAACCCTCGGGCTTGATAATAAGCATTTGTTCGCGAGCGTAGCTGTAGCGGAATGGATTTGCCATAAGACCCAATTACCTACCTGTAATATAGAACTGGTCCATGAAGTAATGCGCAAAATTTCGGCAATTGATGCACGATTTGCGGGAATGATGGGGGTTCCGGCTGGCAGAACAATTGGGCTGTGCTGGGAG
>Ga0315545_1003655_pt1 | contig 13059 bp, 13 predicted proteins | sample SalMarSW160210MG_FD_203096 | JGI IMG/M metagenome (GOLD analysis project Ga0315545, IMG submission 203096) | Salt marsh sediment microbial communities from the Plum Island Ecosystem LTER, Massachusetts, United States - Salt Marsh Sediment SW1602-10 ... | reverse complement strand
TCATTCATATTCTTGGCTTTGCTTATATTAACTGAATATTTTTTATAACCTAGTAACATGTTTACTGCATCATTCCTCATGCCTATGACTTTGCCATATTGTACAGGACACTGCGAAACTACCTCAATAAATGAAAACCCTTTATGCATAATCGCTTTCTTTATGGAATTTTTGAGGAGACGAGCCTGGTAAGTCGTCCAACGAGCAACAAAAGTAGCACCTGCACTAATAGCTAAATTGCTTAAATCGAAAGGTCTTTCAATGCTTCCATAAGGTGTCGTTGTTGTCTTAGAATTATAAGGAGTAGTCGGTGCTACTTGTCCCCCAGTCATTCCAAAAATTTGATTATTAACACAAATAACCGTTAGATCAATATTTCTTCTTGCGGCATGGATAAAATGATTCCCCCCAATGGCACTGGTATCTCCATCACCAGCACAAATAATGACTTTCATTTGAGGCGCAGCCAATTTTAGTCCGGTAGCAAAGGCAATAGAACAACCATGGGTGACATGTAATACATCTGTATTAAATGAAGGACTAGGAATCCACCCTGAACAACCAATACCTGAAACGAAAGCTATATCATTAAAATTTATTGCCAATTCGTCAATTGCCCTCAATATGCTTTGGGAAATGATACCGTTTCCACAACCGGGACAAGTAGTGTACTTTATTTCCCCTCGAAAATATTTTTTTAAAGGATGTTCAACTACTTTCTCCATTATATGACCTCCTTAATTTCATCTAATATATAATCAGGACGATAAAGGGTACCTAAAATCCGAGGAGGTAAAAATCTAACTTTAGCATTACCATTTACAGCAGCTTGAACAAATGGGTATATTTGTCCTAAATTATTTTCAAATACTATAATAGTTTTAACTTTTTTAGATAATTCTTCTATTTGTTCTTGAGGAAAAGGCCATAGGGTAATCGGCCTAAAGCTCCCAACTTTTAACCCTTTTCCTCTGGCTAATTTTACCGCTTCTAAGACTGCTCGATGTACTACACCATAAGAAAATATTGCTATTTCTGCATTCTCAAGGTATTTTTCTTCTATCATAACAATATCGTTTCTGTGTTTTAATATTTTATTACCAAGTTTTTTTATGGCATTATCCATAATTTTTGGATCAGATACATTCCTAAAACCATCTTCTTTATGAGTAGAACCGGTAATATTTGCCTTAAGACCTTTCCCAAAAATTGGCATTGGTGCCACATCTTCATCTAAAAATATCTTTTGATGAATTCCTTGATAGGTTTGCAATTTTTTTCTTTCAACCAAAATAATCTCGTCCTCAAAAGGAAAATCAACTCTTTCTCTCATATGACCAACTAAGCCATCAGCTAAAATAAAGACAGGAACACGATATTTTTCCGCTTTATTAAAAGCTTCAATAGTGAAATCAAACATTTCTTGCGGAGAAGACGGAGCCAGGGCAATAATCTGATACTCCCCATGTGAACCAAACTTTGGTTGAAGCATATCTCCCTGGAAGGCAACACTAGGGCTTCCTGTAGATGGACCCCCTCTTTGCACGTTAACTATGACACAAGGAGTTTCAGTAACAACTGCAAAACCGATATTTTCTAACATTAAACTAATCCCCGGTCCAGAAGTAGCAGTCATCGACTTTGCTCCACCCCAAGAAGCACCAATAATATTGGCAATAGCCGCAATTTCATCTTCGGTCTGGATGAAAGTCCCATTCTCTTCAAACATTCTTTGGGACATATGATGAGCAATTTCTGAAGCAGGAGTTATTGGATAACCGGCAAAAAAATTACATCCCGCGGCAATAGCACCTTCTGCGCAGGCTATATTTCCCTGAATAAAATCAGTTTTTCTAATAGCTATTTTTTTATTTTGCATTTTTGCTCACCACCATGGCAAAATCTGGACAATAGATCATACAATTTTTACATTTTGTACATTTTCCTTCATCAGTTATTTTGGGAAAATGAACTCCCTGATCGTTTAGTTCATCGGAAAATTCTAATATTTTAACCGGACACATGGCGATACATATTCCACATCCCTTACATGCATCTTTATCTATTTGGACCATTCTGTTACCTTATACCTCCATCTCATAGTACATTTTACGGTTAAATTCTTTTAATTCAAGAAATCAATTCCTTAACCAATGAAGGAATTTCGTAAAGCCTATTGGCTACTTTTGTACCTGCAGCGGTTAAAGCTTGAATTTTACTTTTGGCACTTCCTTTACCTCCCTCGATGATTGCCCCTGCATGCCCCATTCTCTTTCCGGGAGGGACAGAAGCTCCAGCGATATAAGCCACCACAGGTTTTGAAATTTTTTCTTTAATATATTCAGCTGCATCTTCTTCTTGTGTTCCACCTACTTCTCCTACTATAACTACCACTTTTGTCTCTTGATCTTCGTTAAACAATTTTAAAATATCTATTAAATTCGTACCGGCAACTCTATCAGCTCCCATACCGATGGCGGTGCTTTGTCCTATCCCTATAGCACATAAATTTGCAGCCACTTCATAGGCTAATGTGCCACTTCTAGAAATAATGCCCACAGGGCCAGGACAAAACATATTTGTAGGTAAAATACCTATTTTGCATTCCCCGGGAGTAATAATGCCGGGAGTTGTAGGCCCAATTAAAATAGCTTTTTTCTGCAAGGCATAAGCCTTCATCTCCATCACATCATGTACAGGTATATGTTCGGTTATTAGAACCACTATTTTAATCCCTGCATCAATTGCCTCAAGAACCGAATCTTTAGCCACTCTTGCTGGAACAAATAAAACAGATACGTCTATTTTGAAGTAATTAACCGCTTCTTCAACGGTATCAAAAACAGGAACGTCTTCAACTTTCTGCCCACCTTTTCCCGGAGTAACTCCAGCGACAATTTTAGCTCCTTCTTTCAACATATATTTTGTTTGGGTTGTACCAATATTTCCTGTTATGCCCTGTACCAATATTTTCGTGTTTTTGTTTATTAAAATACTCATTATTTCTCAACCCCTAATAATTTTGCCAGGTATTCTATTGCCTTTTGAGTTTCGGTATCTTTAATAATGTGTACCCCTACTTCTTCTAACGTTTTCCAAGTTTCTTCCTGTCGATTGCCTAAGGCTTTCGCTACAATTGGAATATTTAATTTCCTCTCACAAATCACTTTGGCTACTCCTTTTACCCCTTCATGAATAGGATTTATTCCGCCATAGAGATTTAAAAATATGGCTTTTAATTCCGATTGCTCTAAAACCAGTTCCATACAGTCAACCATTAAATCAGAGGTAATACCGCCACCTGTTTCTAAAAAGTTTGCCGGCGATAGCTGGGGATAATCTTTAATCATGTCCATCGTTGACATAGCCAATCCAGCCCCACTACAGATTAATCCAATATTTCCCTTTAATTTGACGAAAGTTGCACCTTTTTTCATTAATCTCTTGTCTCTTTCGCTCATAGCATCTAATCTTCTTTTATTTAACTCAGGATGTCGAAAAAGAGCTGAATCATCTAGCTCTAAAACTGCATCTACACAAAGCACTTTTTTCTCTTCAGTAAGCACTAAAGGATTTATTTCTGCTATTAGGCCATCGTATTCTTTAAATATTTTATACAATTTTACTATTATATTTACGGTCTCGACTAAAGGTCCCCCGCTTAATCCAACTTTTTTCACAATATCAATAACTTGATAAGGATATAAATTTTGCAAAGGATTAACTGGAAACTTAAATATTTTTTCTGGATTTTTTCTATTAACTTCTTCTATGTTAATACCACCTTCGGAAGATATCATAATGATAGGAATTCCTAAAGTTCTATCAATAGTTATCCCCAAATATATTTCTTTATTAATGTTTACTTTTTTTAAGACTAATAATCCTTCAGGTCTATATCCTTTTATTTCAGTTTTTAACATTTTATCAGCTACTATATCTACTTCATCCAAGCTACCTACAATCTTTACTCCTCCAGCCTTTCCTCTTCCTCCCACTAAAACTTGAGATTTAAGTACTACTGGCACACCAATACTCTCGGCTATTTGTTTTGCCTCCCGAGGTATTTTAGCTAATCCCCCAAGTGGAATATTAATGCCATATTTTGAAAATATTTCTTCTGCCTCATATTCATGTAATCTCATAAGTATTTTCCTCCGTATCAAATCGAAATAAATTTTTTATTTTAATTTACTTATTTATTATATTAACTTTCCGGGTAGCAATTAGATTTATATCCTCGCTCACTAAATTTTTGGCTACCACCTGACCAATTTCAATAGGGGCTTCCACTTTAATCCGGCGGGTAATCTCCCCTATTTTTTTTAAATATTTTTTGGGAATGGGAGAAGAGGTTTTAACACTTACCAAAGGGAAATCTCCATTTTCTACCAAAACAGAGCCGGTGAATATTCTTAAGGGATTAGTAATTTCATTTTTTACATAGTCTTTTCCCTTGAGACATTTATCCCCGATAATATTTTTAATATCTGTTCCTTCGTATTCTGCCGATATGCGACATCCTTTGGGACAGATGATACAGATGAATTCTCTTTTCATAATGAAACCAACTTTACCTTTAATATTTTTATACCCTCTAATTCTGCAGAGGATAATTTTACTCTAATCATCTCTGCGGGATTTACCCGGGGGAAGGATTTTTTCTTAATTGCTTTTTTACCATCTTCAAATATTAAAATCTTCTTTTCTCCCGGCTGATTCACTCGAAAGGAAAAGATAGTATCTTTTCGATAAATTAATTTTTGAGGAACTACATACCTTAAACCCTCTCCTAATTCAATTTTAATTTCTGGTTCTCTGGTCAATCTCCCTTCCAGGTATTCGGTTACTCCCTCCACGATATATTCGGCTTCCAAAGAGACGTTATCTACAATATCGTGTACCTGCAGGACGTTACCACAGGCAAAGATACCGGGGACGCCGGTCTGACCTCTTTCATCGACTTGCGGTCCCCCGGTAATAGGGTCTAAAACGATACCTGCTTCCCGAGAAAGCTCATTCTCCGGGATTAAGCCTACCGAGAGGAGCAGGGTATCACATACTATCTTCCTCTTGCTTCCCGGGATAATTCCTCCTCTTTTGCCTAATTGGGCAATGGTAACTCCTGATAAGCGACCATTTCCCTCTATATCAACTACAGTATGACTGAGTAAAAGAGGGATATCAAAATCATAGAGACACTGATTGATGTTCCGGGGAAGGCCACTGCTATAGGGGAGTTTTTCGGCAACCAAAACTACTTCTGCTCCTTCTAAAGTTAAGCGGCGTGCCATGATCAGACCGATATCTCCCGAACCTAAGATAACTATTTTTTCTCCTACCATGTAATCCTTTAAATTAATTAGCTCCTGGGCAACTCCTGCAGTATAGATACCAGCGGGTCGAGCTCCGGGTATGCCAATAGCCCCGCGAGTTCGCTCCCGACAGCCCATAGCTAAAATAATTACTTTGGCTCGATAATGTTGTAAGCCATTATTATTTACTACAATAACTTCTTTTTGGGGAGTTAAATTAACTACCATGCTATTTAATAAGAAGGGAATTTTTTTATCCATTACCTGGTTAATGTATTTTTGAGCATATTCCGGACCGGAAAGGGAAGTATGAAATTTTTCCAATCCAAATCCATCATGGATACACTGGTTCAAGATACCTCCCAGATAGTCCCCACGTTCGATAATCAAAATATCCTCTATCCCTTTTTGCTTGCAGGCGACTGCTGCGGCTAAACCAGCAGCTCCTCCTCCAATGATAATAACTTCTTTTTCTGGCATGACTTGTTTTCCTTATTACTTCTATATCCGGTTAATAGATAAGAATTTTTCCCTTTTAAAGTAATTTCCTGAAGGCTAAGTTTAAAAGATTCTCTTAATATTTCCATAATCCTGGTCTGACAATATCCTCCCTGACATCTGCCCATCATAGCACGGGTACGATATTTAATAGATACCAGGCTTCTCGCCCCCAAGGGATTGTTAGCTGCCTCTAATATTTCCTTTTTGGTCACTTTTTCGCAACGGCATACGATCTCCCCATAATCCGGGTCTTGCTTGATTAAGTTTGGCTTGGTCTCTTCCTCCTGCTCATCAAATCGTAGAATGCCTTTTCTGAAAGGGTTAAAGCTGGGATTATAATCTAATCTCTCTTTTTTATTGATAATTTCAACCACTCTTTTAGCGATTGGTTGGACTGCAGTTAAACCGGGGGATTCGATGCCGATTAGGTTGATGAAGTTATTGACTGTGGCGCTTTCTTGAATTACAAAATCCCAATAACCTCCTTCAGAAGATGGAGCTTGCTTGGCTCGAATACCGGAATAACTGCGAATGATATCCCGGCTTGAAATTAATGGTAAAAATTCACGAGCCTCAGCAGAAAGCATTTTCATTATTTGAGAAGTTGTAGAAAGATCATCCTTTTTTCTAATATATTCATTGCTTGGACCTACTAAAATATTCCCATCAATGGTAGGAGTTAGATGAACTCCTAAACCTCCTGCACCAGCTTGAGGGACGGGGTAGATCAGATGACTTATTAGCCAGGAAGCATTTTTATCTAAAATATGGTATTCTCCTCGACAGGGATAGAGGCGGTATTTTTTTATTCCTGCTATTCGGGCAATAAAATCCGCATAAAGTCCGGCACTGTTGATTACATAGGAGGTAATAAATTCTCCCTGATTAGTAGTAATTTTGAAATAAGAATTATTTAGCCTGGTAACATCTTTTACTTCGGTATTTAGAAAGAAAGAAACTCCGTTGTTCAAGGCATTTTCAGCCAGAGCAATGGTTAATAAATAAGGAGAGGTAATAGCAGTCTCGGGAGAATAGAGGGCAGCCATTCCTACTAAATTGGGTTCCAATTTTTTCACTTCATAAGAGTCAATAATTTGTAGGTTATCTACACTGTTTGTATCACCCTGTTGCTTTAATTTTTGCAAACCTTTAATTTCTTCCTTTTTCTTAGCAACTACTAATTTCCCTATCTTTTTATAAGGAACATCAAGTTGCTTACAAAGTTCTTTAAAAGATTTATTCCCTTCAACACAAAGTCGAGCCATTAAAGTTCCCGGTTTATTATTAAATCCAGCGTGAACTACTCCGCTATTTCGACAGCTTATCCCCCAACCGACATCATCTTCTTTTTCCAAAACAGCAACATTAACTTTATATTTAGATAATTCACGGGCTATAGCACTGCCAACTACGCCACCGCCGATTATAACAACATCATAATGATTATTTATTGCCTTCAATTCACTTTATTTCCTTTTAATTAAAATGTATTAAGCTTTATTGCTTTTTGACTCATTCAGAAGTAATATTCTAAGATACAATTTCTTCAAGTGAGGATTCTTTGGCTCGCTCTAAATGCTGAAGTAAAACTTTAATAATCAGCTCTTCATCATTCTTTTTTAAAGCTTCTATAATAGCCAAATGTTCTTTTACCGAACCGGCAAAAGTAATTCTTTTAAGAGAGATATTCCTCAACCAATGAATCTGTTCCTGAAGGTTAGCCAATAGATCAATCAGCTTTTTATTACCACAATTTTGACTGAGGAGATCATGAAATTTTTTATCTAGGGCTAAATACTGGATACAATTTTCTGTGTTGGTAGATTTGTTTATAAATTTTTTAAAGCCATTTCCTACTTTTTCCAATTCCTCTATAGATATTTTTCCAATAGACTTTTTCACCGCTAAGGATTCTAGAGATTCTCTAATTTCAAAGATATCTTGTATTATTTGAATAGTAATATTAGAGACTGCCGCACCTTTTCGGGGAATAACGGTGACAAATCCCTCTTTTTCCAAACGATTAAAGGCTTCTCTAATGGGAGCCCTGCTTATATTCATGGCTTTTGATAATTCTTCTTCCAGTAAACGGGTACCTGGTTTTAAAGTGCCTATTATAATCTGGGATTTTATATTCTGGTAGACTCTATCTTTGAGGGATAAATAGTTTCCTAAATCTTCAAAATATTCTTTCATGATTTTCTCCTTCTCTTCAAAGATTTAACCATTCTTAATTATATTTTATCTTGTCGATTGTATATTGTCAACAATTATTTCGTTCCTCATATATCGTATTGCGAATTGCGTAGAGAGAAAGATAAATGGTAAAACAAAGATAATAAAATAAAATAGGGGAGAATCAACTCGTCTGATTCTCCCCTATTTTTATGATTAAAAAAGACCAAAAGAAGATTTGAGATCAATATATTGTAGCTAAAAAATATAATTTAAAATCATTTAATATCTACTTCTCTAAGTTTTCTAACTACCTCATCACCTACTTCCATAGTAGAAGAATTCCCCCCTAAATCATGAGACCTTACTTCCCCTTCGCTTAAGACTTCTTCTACCGCATCCTCAATGACTTTAGCTGCTTTTACTTCTCCCAAACAATCTAACATCATAGCCCCGGCAAGTATAGTAGCAATAGGATTAGCGATAGACTTTCCTTTATATTTTGGAGCAGAACCATGGATAGGCTCAAACATGGAAACACCTTCAGGGTTTATATTCCCTCCAGCAGCTATTCCTAAACCACCTTGAATCATTGCTCCTAAATCGGTAATGATATCTCCAAACATATTAGGAGTAACTACTACCTTAAACCACTCAGGCTTTCTTACAAACCACATAGTAATCGCATCTACAAAGGAAAATTCTGTTTCTATATCAGGATATTGAGTAGATATTTCTTTAAAAACATCTCTCCATAATCCATAGATATTAGTCAATACATTAGCCTTGTCTACTGAAGTTACTCGATTCATCCCTTTTTTCTTGGCCAGCTCAAAGGCATATTTAATCACTCTCTGAGTTCCCGATCTACTAATTAAGCCAATCTGATAAGCTAACTCTTCTTCTTGTTCTAAGTTAAAATTCACCTTAATTTTAGTCTTATACAGTTCTCTTAAGACTTCTAAATTATCTTCTTGCTCTACTCCTTTAAATCGTCCCCCAATTCCTATATAGAAATCTTCGGTATTTTCTCTAACCACGTAAAAGTTAATATCTTCCGGGCTTTTATCTTTCAAAGGACAGGGAACCCCTCTATACAATCTGATGGGACGTAGATTAATATATTGGTCAAAGTAAAATCTGATCTTTAGTAATATCTCTTTTTCTAAAACTCCTGGTTTTACCCGGGGATCACCGATGGCTCCAAAGTATATAGCATCCATATCTTCTATCTCTTTTAAGGCACTATCGGGTAATAATTCCCCGGTTTTTAGATAATGTTCGGAACTAAAAGGAAATTCAATCCAATTAATTTCTAATTCATATCGCCTGGAGGCTGCTTCGATCACCTTTTTGCCTTCTCTGATTATTTCCGGTCCTATCCCATCACCGGGAATTAAAGCTAGGTTATACATCGCTTTCTCTCCTCTTTACTTCTTCCTTGACATATTCTCTTAACCCACCTAAAGAAATAATATTTTGAATAAAGGCCGGTAAGGGATTTAACTGGTAAACTTTATTTTTATTAATATTTTCTATCGTTCCCCTTGCAGTATCCACTTTTAGAAAATCACCTTCGGAACATTGGTCTGCGATCTCTTCGCATTCAAAGATGGAAAGGCCAATGTTGATAGCGTTTCTAAAAAAGATCCGGGCAAAAGATCGCGCGATAATACAAGATACGCCTGCTGCTTTTAAGGCTATAGGGGCATGTTCACGGGAACTCCCACAGCCAAAATTTCTACCCGCCACAATCATGTCCCCCTGGTTTAGCTTGTTAACAAATTGGGAATCATAATCTTCCATACAATGCAGGGCTAACTCTTTGGGATCAGAGGTATTAAGATAACGAGCAGGAATAATGATATCGGTATCGATATTGTCTTTAAATTTCCAAACTTTGCCTTTAATTATCATTCTATTTCACCTCCTCAGGACTGGCTATTCTGCCTAAAATGGCAGAAGCGGCAGCAAGGGCAGGACTGGCCAGGTATACTTCGCTTTCGGGGTGTCCCATCCTCCCTACAAAATTCCTGTTTGTGGTAGAAATTGCCTTTTCTCCTTTAGCCAAAATACCCATATATCCACCTAAACAGGGACCACAAGTAGGGGTGCTTACTGCTCCCCCAGCAGTGATAAAAATATCGACTAAACCCTCTCGAATAGCCTGCAGGTAGATATCTTGAGTTGCCGGGATAATAATCAATCTAACCTTAGAATGAACTTGCTGCCCTTTTAAGATTTCTGCAGCTATACGCAAATCCTCTATCCTTCCATTGGTACAGGAACCGATAATTGACTGATCAATTTTAATCTCTTTTACTTTGCTGATCGGTTTAGCATTCTCCGGTAGATGAGGGAAAGCCACCTGAGGTTCAATTTTACTCACATCAATCTCTACAATTTTTTCATAATGGGCATCAGGATCACTATGATAAATCTGAAAAGGTCTTTTGGCTCGCCCTTTTAGATATTCCAAAGTAATCTCATCAGGTTCGATAATCCCCGTTTTAGCCCCCGCTTCAATGGCCATATTACATATAGTAAAGCGGTTATCCATAGAAAGGCCTTTAATGACTTCCCCGCTAAATTCCATCACCTTATAATTTGCTCCATCTACCCCAATCCTGGAAATAGTATACAGAATTAGGTCTTTTCCGCTTACCCATTTATTTAATTTTCCAGAATAGATAAATTTAATGGTGTGCGGTACTTTTAGCCAGACCTCACCAAGAGCCATAACAGCTGCCCAATCGGTACTACCCACCCCGATAGCCAAGGCACCTAATGCCCCGGAAGTGTCAGTATGAGAATCTGCTCCCACTACCACATCTCCGGGAAGAACCAATCCTTTTTCCGGCAGGAGGGCATGTTCTACTCCCATCTTTCCTATTTCAAAATAATTCTCTATTCCATATTCCTGAGCAAATTCTTTTAATAATTTACACTGTTCGGCAGATTTTATATCTTTATTGGGAGCAAAGTGGTCGGGGATCAGACCAATTCTTTTTTTATCAAATACTTGTCTGGCACCGCTTTCTTTAAAATATTTTAGAGCAATAGGGGCGGTAATATCGTTGGCAAAAGCAAAGTCAACCCGAGCTTTAATGATATCTCCTATCCTAAAATTATCTGTATCTGTATGAGCTGAGAGTATCTTCTCCACAATTGTTTTTCCCATTATTTTCTCCTTGTCTAATGAAATTTAAAATTTACAAATATAGCATTCATACTGACAGTTTCCTAACTACCTTTTTATCGAGAAATTTCCTTAGATTTTTCTGTGGCTCGGCTAACTGCCTTAATAAGAGTCACTCTTATTCCTCCATCTTCTAATTCCATCAATCCATCTACAGTAACTCCCGCAGGAGTAGTGACAGCATCCTTTAACAAAGCAGGATGCATTCCTGTTTTTAATACCATTTTTGATGCTCCCAATAAGGTTTGAGCGGTTAATTTTTTAGCCAATTCTCGAGGCAGACCCATTCTTACTCCTCCTTCAGTTAAAGACTCAATAATGATATAAGTATAAGCCGGCCCACTGCCCGATAAGGCGGTAACTACATCCATTAATTCTTCCCGGTGAATAACCTCCACTAACCCTATTGACCCAAAGATATCCATAGCCATCTGTATGTGATTTTCATCAATATACTTACCCGGACAAAGAACCGTCATACCTTCATTAATTAAGGCAGGTGTATTGGGCATCGCCCTGACGACCGGGATATCCTTTTCCAAACATTCCTCTATGAATTGAGTGCTGGTAGCCGCAGCAATAGATATAACTAATTGTTTTTCTGAGATCACATTTTTGATATCATCAAGTACTTTCTTCATCATCTGGGGCTTAATTGCCAGTATGACTATATCTTTCCCCAAAATCATTTCTTTATTATTAATATAAGTAAGGATGCCATATTTTTTATTTAACTCTTGGGCATGCGCTTCCTGGGCAGTACTACCGGCTATATTTTCTTTCTTCACTAAATCATTTTTGATCATACCATTAAGAAGAGTTTCTCCTATTTTCCCTACTCCTATTATAGCAACTTTTTTATTGGTAAGCATAATATTTACATTTCCCCCTTTCGGTAAAAAATGTTTAATTTTGAAATTAAATAATTTATCAATAAAATCTCATCCCAGGGTAAAAAATAAATAAAGGATTTGTTTATTATCTTTTTTCATTTTATCACAGTGAAGTTAATATCTCCCCATAGACCCATCTTATCATCTTTTATGATGACTACACCCTTTACACCTTTTATCTTTTGAGCATCAACTAATCCTTGCTCAACATCCTTTCCTGTTTTAATTACATTACCTATTGCCGTAGCAGCAGCATCAGCAAGCAAAACTGAATCAGAAATTACAGTAACCGCATCTGCTTTCCCAAAACTTAAAGAAGGACCCACCATGCCAGAAGATGTGCAAATCCCTATATAATTTTCTTTTGCTTCTATCTTTAAAATGACTCTCTGGCTAAAAGGAGAACTCCCTGCAAATATACTCACTTTTCTTAACCGGTTACTCTTTATAAAAATATCCCCGCCATTTTCCACGATGACTTCAGAAGAATAATTTAAAAGTTCTTTCCCCACAAATTCAGCTATTGCTCCTGCCACTGAAGCCATCGGTCCAACTCCACACAATGCTGTAGTGTGTATCATAGATTGTATTATCTCGGGAGCCTTTTTATCCTGGGAATAGGGCAAAAGAGACCTTTTAAATAAGGGGTAGTTATCAATATAATTCTTTATCTGTCTTCTAAAGTGTAACATCATCTGTCGGGCATAGAAACTTAATTCTTGATTTGTCCTTATAAATAAATCGCTTTCTTCTTCCTTTATTTGAAAAGAAATTAAATCCCTTTCTTCAATTAAATTTCGATATTTCCTTTCTTTATATTCTATTTTATCAGTTTGAGGAAAAATCATTGCTTTTCTTCTCGCTTGTTTTAATTCTCTTTAAAAAGTGACTTTAATTGCCTGTAAAGGACAAGCCTCTACACAATTACCACAAACAATACACTTTTCGTAATCAAACTTTAGCTTAAAAGTTTCTT
>Ga0315545_1003653_pt1 | contig 13061 bp, 10 predicted proteins | sample SalMarSW160210MG_FD_203096 | JGI IMG/M metagenome (GOLD analysis project Ga0315545, IMG submission 203096) | Salt marsh sediment microbial communities from the Plum Island Ecosystem LTER, Massachusetts, United States - Salt Marsh Sediment SW1602-10 ... | reverse complement strand
TCGATGTCGGCTCATCGCATCCTGGGGCTGAAGCAGGTCCCAAGGGTTTGGCTGTTCGCCAATTAAAGCGGTACGTGAGCTGGGTTTAGAACGTCGTGAGACAGTTCGGTCCCTATCTTTCGTGGGCACAGGATATTTGAGGGGATCTGTCCTTAGTACGAGAGGACCGGGACGGACGAACCTCTGGTGTTCCAGTTGTCGCGCCAGCGGCATTGCTGGGTAGCTATGTTCGGAATGGATAACCGCTGAAAGCATCTAAGCGGGAAACCAACCTCAAGATTAGATATCCCTCCCCCGTGGAAACACGGGGGACTAAAGACCCCTTGAAGACTACAAGGTTGATAGGCTAGATGTGTAAGTGCAGTAATGTACTTAGCTAACTAGTACTAATAGGTCGTGCGGCTTGGCCATAATTATCTACTTTTTATTTTTTCATTCAATACTATCCATAAATACAAGTTTTCGGTGGCAATAGCGAAGAGGAAACACCCGTTCCCATCCCGAACACGGAAGTTAAGCTCTTCAGCGCCGATGGTACTGCGTGGGAGACTGCGTGGGAGAGTAGGTCGCCGCCGAGATTTTTTTAAGCCCCTTGTTAGTATAGCAACAAGGGGCTTTTTATTCCCCCTCCCCTATCCCAGGTTCAAATCTCCCCGTTCATACTGGATAATTGATAGCAATGACACAGCCGCTGTTTCCGCACGTAATATTCTATTTCCCAAAGAAACTATGTGAAAACCAGCATCTTTTGCGAGGTTGATTTCATTCAGGGTGAAACCCCCTTCAGGCCCTACTATAACGAAAACATGAGGAGCCGAGCTCATAGATGTTAACAATCTTTTAAGATCTACTTTATCTTCATCTTCCCATAACAGAATTTTTAATGTCTTTCTATCTGGTGCATCTTTAATCATTTCTTCAAACAGCAAAGGAGTATTCAAGTCAGGGAGGGTCGCCCTGCCACATTGTTTGCATGCGGATTTTATTATTTCATTCCAGCGATCAATTTTATGTGCGAGGTTATCCGGCTTCAATTTGATGACAGTTCTCTCTGAATAGAAAGGATGGATTGAATGTATCCCTAATTCCGTTACCTTTTGGATAAGATATTCCATGGGATGAGATTTAATAAGAGCTTGAGCAAGGCTAATCTTTACTGGTGAAGGAGGTAAAGGTGGCATGGTCTTAGTAATTGTAACCTTTACTTCTTTGTAATGTACCTCGCCTATTGTTGCCTCAAACGACTGCCCTTCCTTATCCATAAGAATCAACATCTCGCCCTTTTTCATCCTCAAAACATTACGTATATGTCTGGCCTCTTTGCCGGTAATTGATAGAAAGCCGCCTGTCGGTATAATTTTATCTACAAAAAATCTTCTCAATTATTCCTCTTTTCTGGTTTCTTTTTGAGGCTCCAATTTTTGAGCTACGGCCAATGTATTTAATAAATCCACTGTAAAAATTACTTCTGTTTTATAGCATACAATGATTGTATACTACATCTTGTCTTAGAATATCAATGTTCAGTTACAGATGAAGAAAGATGTCAGGATAAAGAAAAATTAGATTGATGATTCCTTTTCCAACACCAGTTTATCCCACAGGTGGTTGTGGCTCTGCTCACAATGGATATAAACGCTCCCGGTCAATCCCTGAAGGGGCGTCTTGAGATCGTAGATGATAAGCCGTTGATCCTCTTTGATTTTTTTTAATGTGCCTTTGATTATCCAGGAGTTAGCTAAATCCTTTTTGAGGTGTTTATCCATAGGAAATACCTCCAAAATCAAAGTCAAAAAGTGGAAAAAGCAATCTCTTGTTTTATCGATATGCAAAAATTATGCAAAATTCAGCAGTCGTGAAGATTGTCTTAGATTTCAAATAGTTAAGATACCATTAACGATGCTCTGCTTATAAAATGTGTAAAAAAATACATAATTATGTGAAATTAATTTCCACTTTTTGGTAAGCTTTTAGATATTCAAGCGGACATAAAGGCAGAAAGGAGGAGAAGAATCAATTTCTATGCAAAAAAGGAAAGGCCAACTTAAAAAAGTTGGCCTCACTTGATTCATCGATGCTATTGGTGCCGGAGGTCGGAATTGAACCGACACGGGCACGAGGCCCGGAGGATTTTGAGTCCTCTGCGTCTACCAGTTTCACCACTCCGGCACTGGCTTTTGATTATAATTAACAGGAATAGATTGTCAATAGAATTACCAGGGCTACCGATTAAAAAAGCTCCTTTTTTTCTATACACATCTTGTGAAAAAATTCTTTAATTTCTATGGCCTTCCCTATCCAGCCGATATATTCAATACCTTTGTTATTTGCGTATCGCACAGCCAGCTCTCTTTCCCTCCGTTTGCCTGTATCATAAATACACAGCATATATTCACCTCTCTTTACATCCGAATAAAGAAGGACTGTAGCACAGGTAAAGTTACGGAGAGCTATTTCCTGCTGAGCTATTGTTTTAAGCACGCTCCGATTGGATGAAAAGAAAAGATATTTCCCATTAAAAGGGACTTTTTGACTGCATTTCTTTTCAATCCATTCCCAGGTTTCATCTTTGTAGGTACGCATAAATAAATTATATCAAAAATCATTAGAAAGAAGCTATGAAATTTCAACCAGAGGCATGATACACTTGATATTAAAGAAATTTACTGCTAAAGGAAACGTAATTTGTTGTCTCTGTGCAGGATGATTATTTTAAAAGGGGAATAAAATGGGCGGTGCATTACAAGGAATTACCGTAATAGATCTATCCAGGATGTTGCCTGGTCCATACTGCTCTATGATTCTGGCAGATCATGGAGCACAGGTAATAGCAATTGAGGATAAAAGGTTTAAGGCAGATGATCTTTTTTTACCTCCTGTAAACAGAAATAAGGATCATATGACATTAAACCTAAAGTCAAAAGAGGGGCATAGTATCTTCTCTAAATTGATACGAGATGCCGATGTTCTTATGGAGGGATTTCGGCCTAGTGTAACTAAAAGACTCGGTATAGACTATGAGACCTTAAAAAAAGTGAATCCACAAATAATCTATTGCTCTATTACTGGCTACGGTCAGGATGGCCCATACAGGGATGTGGCTGGTCACGATGTTAATTATCTCAGCTTTGCTGGAATACTGGATATGATTGGTGAAAAGGACAGGTCTCCCTGTATTCCTGGCATACAGATAGCTGATCTGGTTGGAGGGGGGATGAATGCAGCTATCGGCATCCTTTTGGCCATTGTAGCAAGGGAGAGGACTGGCAAGGGACAATATATCGATATATCTATGACCGACGGTATGGTTAGCCTCTTATCGATACCTCTTCATATCCTTCAAAAAAATAATAGGGTCCCTCAACGATCAGACACCTTTCTCTCCCATCGATATGCATGCTACAATGTCTATGAGACTGCTGACAGAAGATATATCTCCATTGGTGCCGTGGAGAACCGATTCTGGAAGAATCTATGCGATGTTTTAAATGTGCCTGAATATGGACCGCTACAATATGATGATAATCACAGGGAAGAGATACTGGACTTTTTTCGAAAGGCCTTCAAAAAAAAGACCTTAGACCAGTGGGTCAAAGAATTACGCGATAAAGATGTCTGCTGGGGAAAAATACAGGACTTAGAAGAGGTTTTGAATGATCCTCTTTTTTTAGCCAGGGATATGGTCAGCGAGGTCAAGGATGATAAAGGGAAGCCCGTAACAATGCTGGGTATACCTGTCAAACTGAGTGACACACCAGGGTCTATCCGCTCTGCAGCGGTTGGTTTTGGAGGAAGTACCAGAAGGATACTCGCAGAGCTTGGCTATACAAAAGGAGAGATTGAGGAGCTTATTGAGAAAGGGGTAGTATAGGATGACAATGCCTAAAGTTATAAGTGCCTAAAGTGAACTAAAATTATCAAAGTTCAAGGCTAAAAGCTGAAATGAAAGATTAAACAAAATTTTTTTATCTACCTTGCTTTGAGCATTTGGCCTTCAGTTTTGCACTTATTTTTTATAGCTCCTTGTAGCTGATAAGATATGGATGTTAGTTGAAGTCAAGCGACACATTAACCCTGGCCCAGACCTGGTTTGCAATGCTCAGCTTATGCTGCTTAATCTCCAGAAATACTACAGCGATTTCAACATTTGCCAGGGAAGTCGCACCAGGGCAGGCTGGCCTATAATCTTAATATGGTGATCCAAGCATACAGTACCTAATTGACTTAAAGTTTGATTTAAACACGTCGCGCCTCCCGATCCCGTCCTGGTCTCGTGACGGGGAGGGCGGTCTTTAGGCATTTTAGGCACTTTAGCTCACTTATAACTTTGGTATATTATGTGGATAAAGGAACCTGGTACAATTACTGAAAGGATTGAATTTTTAGGTCGCCCAGAGCTATGTTCTTATCTTGTGAAAGGTGATACATATGCCTTGCTCGGTGGAGCAATGGCACATGTTATACCTGATGTGCTCACCCAGCTCAATAATCTTGGAGTAGATCTGGAGAGAATCAGGCATCTTGTTATTCTCCATAGCCATTATGATCATCTTGGTATGGCTCCATATCTTGCGCGAAAGTGGCCATGGCTTAAAGTTGCTATTAGCAAAGTTGGGGCGCGTATCCTAAAGAATCAAAAGGCCCTGAACGTAATACAGGGGTATAACAACTCGATGGTAAAGACAACAAACAGTGTTGATCAGATTGAACCACTCAATTGTGTAAAAAAAGGCTTTCCTATTCATCGTATTATTAGTGGTGGAATGGAGGTTGACCTTGGAAATAGGGTAAAACTTCAGATTATTGACGTCCCAGGCCATTCTGTGTGCAGTATAGCTGCCTATTTCCCCAGAGAATATGCCCTTTTTCCCTCTGACAGCATTGGGTCCCTGACAGAAGAGAGGATCATGCCTATGGGCAGCTCGAATTACGATGATTTTCAGCTCAGTATTGAAAAGCTCAGCAACGTTAACGCAGAGATTGTCTGCTTAGAACACTTTGGGGCCCTCACACCACCTGAGGGCATTGAGTTCTGTGAAAGAGTTAAAAAAGAGGCCGAAGACTTTCGAAAGGAGATGATAGATACCTACAAAAGAGAGGCAGACATAGAGCTCACAATAGAGAAACTTGCAAAAGATTTCGATTGTGGGTTATCAAAGGTGGGACTTTTGCCAGAGGATCTATTAAAAGATATCTTAAAGAGAATGGTGAAGTTTGTTAACCACATGGAATAAACACATGCATCCGTTATTTCTGTGTTCTGTTTGTAGGGCTGCCAAAGATATTTGATACGTAATACTATGTTTTACATTTTTTTTAACACAAGGAGATGACATGGAAGAGAAAACAAAGATTGGTATAATAATTTGTGACCGCTATCGCAGGTGTGCTGGCGGTAAGTGTTTTCGATCGTTGCGAAACAAAGAAGGTGCCTTCAGCCGTTATAAGGGCATGGAAGTTGAAGTTGTCGGGTATACCACGTGTGATGGGTGCCCTGGTGGCAATGTTGAATACGCGGTGGATGAAATGATGAGAAACGGAGCAAAGGTGATACATCTTGCTACCGGATTAGTTGTAGGATATCCCCCATGTCCTTATATCACGTATTTTTATGACTTTATCAAAACAAAATATGGCCTTGAAGTCGTGTATGGAACTCATCCTATACCGCAAAAATATCTCATTATGCATACCAAATTAAAAACATGGGATGATCCCGCGTGGGAAGAAATCATTGGTCCTACATTAGATGATGAAAAAACTCGCCTCGCCTATGATTAACAAACGAGTGCAGAAATTAGGTAATGTCAGTCGTCCGCTGTAAGTGGTCAGTTGTGACAATATTTTCAACGACTTAGGCGAGATGCCAGATTCATGCATTATTTCCTGCTCTATACAGGAATTACTTGAATTTTATCTTTTAGACTACTAACAACTATCAACGGACTCTACCAGAAATTGAAGGATCAGAAACATGGCGGAGGGTAACCTGAAAAGCCCCTTTATCAATACTCTGCCGCTTTTTTATTGTGCTAGTAGCTGCTTGTTGACTGCTGAACGTGTACCTTTCTTTATCTTTCTTTTTGTTTTCTTTTCCGACTCTTTTACTGACTCGCTCATCGTTTTTAATCGTTTCATTACCAGATAATTAACGGTATTTTTTTGATACTTTCCTTCTTTATTCCTTATTCCTGCCTTGATACCGGTGAGGATCTCAATCCCCTCATCCATATTTTCAATAGCATAGATATGAAATTTGCCCTTTTCTACAGCAGATATAACCTCTTTTTTAAGCATCAAATCGTTTATATTTCTTTTTGGGATAATAACACCTTGTTTCTCAGTGAGACCTTTGGCCTTACAGACATCAAAAAAACCTTCTATCTTTCTTGTAACTCCACCGATAGGCTGACATTCACCTAATTGGCTTACAGAACCGGTAACAGCAATCCCCTGATAGAGAGGCCTATTTGATAAGCAGGAGAGAATCGTAAACAGTTCAGCTGCCGAGGCACTGTCTCCATCAATCATTCCGTAGCTTTGCTCAAATGTAACACTGGCTGAAAGGGCAAGAGGTTTCTCCAATGCATATTTATTTTTTAGGTAGCTTTCCATAATGAGGACGCCTTTCGTATGAATATTACCGCTCATTTTGGCCTCCCGCTCGATATCTACAATCCCTTCCTTACCAGGGGTAGCTGTCGCAGTTATCCTTACAGGCCTGCCAAAGATATAGTCACCTAAATCATAAATGGTTAAACCATTTAATTGGCCTACAACTTTCCCTCGTGTCTGGATATGGAGCGTATCTTCTTGGATCATTTCCTGTAGTTTCGCCTCGATAAAATTTGATCTCTGCGCTTTTTCATCAATGGCCCTCTCGATATCACTTGATTCAATGAGTTTTTTACCCCTCTGCGTGGCCCAGAAGTTGGCCTCTACCATTAAATCTTTTATTTCTGGTAATCTAAGTGACATCTTTCGCTGGTTTCCCACCAACTCAGATGTATACTCTATTATCCTTGCCAGTCCTTTTTTATCAATTTCAAGCAGGTCTTCTTCTTCACATACCTTTGCAATATAGAAAAGATAATTATTAATCTGCTTTTTAGCCATTTTAATAGTATCATCAAGCTGTGCTTTAACCTTGAACATCTTTTTAAAATCGCTGTCTAACGAATAGAGAAGATGATATATATAAGGATCACCTATCAAGATGACCTTGATATTCAGAGGGATGGCCATAGGTTTTAAGGTCTTTGTTGATATAAATCCTATCTCTTCTGCCAGCTCTTCGATCTTAATCTCCTTATTTTTGATCGCCCTCTTAAGGGCATTCCAAGACCCAAGACTTCTTAGCAGATCAATGGCCTTGATAATGAGATACCCACCATTTGCTCGATGGAATGCGCCGGGTTTTATCATAGTAAAGTCTGTATAAAGGGTACCAAATTGTGCATGCTTCTCTATTCTGCCAAAAATATTAGGATAGGTAGGATTGGTTTCGATTATAACTGGAGATCCCTTTACCTTTGAATTGTCAATTAAGACATTTACCTTATATCGGGCAAATGAGGGTTCGGGCTGGGATATAAAAAATGAGCCTTGTTGGATTGGTTGTTTTTGTTTAAAATCTTCTATGTTAAGAATAATGTCATCCTTCATCCCTTTGAAATAATCTCCTACCTCTGGCAAATCTCTATATTTTGTCTCGAGCTCTTCCATAAGAAGTCCGACTCGGTAAAGCGCTATCTTTTTGTCAAGTTCCTTAACCCGCTCCTTTGATTCTCTATCCAGGTTTCTAATATTTCTTACTGTTTCTTTCATATCGTTCTGCAATTGCTGGCTTACCTTCTGGAGTTTTTTTCTTTCTTTCTCTGGCATGGCAGCAATAGTTTCGTCATCCATAGGTTTGCCATTCTTCGATGGGAGAATCATCATTCCTGTCTGGCTAATATTCAGGACAAACCCCCCCTTGCTCACCTTTTTTTCCAACTGTGAGATTAATTCGTTCCTTTTGGTATTCAATGTTTTGGTTATAGCTTCCTTTTCTCTATTATAATCCTCACCTTCAAAGACATCCTGTATACTTGTCTTAACCTCTTCAATGAACTCAGATACACCCTTTTTTAATTGTATCCCCATGCCTCTGTTCAGTTTAAGATATCTGGGGGTATCTGGTTCTTGAAAATTATAGACATAGCACCAGTCAAAGGGTGGTGGATCTTTTTTGGCTATTTTCTCAACATACGTTTTGGCAATAAAGGTAAGACCAGTTCTTTCTGGTCCAGCTACATACAAGTTATAGTCATTTCTTGGCATCTTGAGCCCAAATGTAATTCCTTTGATTGCCTTATCTTGGGCTACCAACAATTGCTTCTTTTTATTTATATCACTTGTAGATTGAACGCCCAGAGAATCTGGATCACACAATGCACGCAGCCTTTTTAGCGGTACTTCTTTCAATTTATCATCCATATCAAACCCTTTCAATATCTTACTGTTATCAACTTTCTGTCCTCATTATCAACCCTTTTTTTAAATTGCAAGGCAATATTTAGCAATGTCTGTTGATGATTACCTGCGGCCTTTGTAGCAGAAACAGATATGTCGATAATTTCAGACGATACGCTCACTATAGAAACTAAATAAACTATTAGTTATGGAGCTGCTATAGTAACAAATTTGTTTGACTTCAATTTTTCTGAATGATACGTTAAAAAAAATGAATGACGATTCATTTTATTTGTATACTTTCATGTAAATTTTCTATCATATTAGGCACGTTAGCTCACCTAAAAAGGAGGTTTTTTATGAATAGGGTTATCAAAAAGTGCGCGGTTATTGGAGCTGGTGTTATGGGAGCAACCATTGCAGCCCAGTTGGCCAATGTGGGTATCGAGACAACCCTTCTTGATATTGTGCTCCCTGAACTCACAGATAATGATAAAAAAAAGGGTCTTACCAAGGATAGTAAGGAATTCAGGAATAAACTGGCACAAAACGGATTAGAAAACACACTGAAGTCAAAGCCTGCATCCTTTTATATCCCAGAGTACGCCAAGCTGATCACAATCGGCAACCTGGAGGACGATATAGGACTGTTAGGCGATGTAGACTGGATTATCGAGGTAGTAGTGGAAAGGCTGGACATCAAAAAAAGCGTTTTTGAAAAGGTTGAAACGATGTTAAAACCCGGAACTATCATCACCTCCAATACCTCAGGTATATCTGCCAAGGCCATGTGTGAAGGCCGCTCAGAAAACTTTCGAAAGAATTTTGCCATTACCCATTTTTTCAACCCCCCACGATACATGAAACTCTTGGAGATTGTACCAGGCCCAGATACACTCCCCGAAGTGATCGAGACCCTTGCTGAAATATGCGAGAAGGTTCTCGGCAAGGGGATTGTATATGCCAAAGATACTCCAAATTTCGTGGCCAATCGTATTGGCATCTATGGCATGCTTTATGTTATCAAGGCCATGATGGACATGGGGTTAACTATTGAAGCTATCGATAAACTTACTGGGCCGGTAATAGGGCATCCCAAGAGTGCGTCTTTCAGGACAGCAGATCTGGTTGGCCTGGACACACTACTTCATGTAGCAGATAATGTGTATCAAGGAGCGCCTGATGATGAGAAACGGGAAATGTTTCAGCCTCCGGATTTTATCAAACAGATGATTGAGAACAACCTGCTGGGTGAAAAGAGCGGACAGGGTTTCTACAAAAAAGGCAAAGATATAGAAGGGCACAAGGTAATACTTTCACTGGATTATACTACTCTTAAATATAGCCCACAAGAAAAGGTAAGGCTGGCTTCACTGGAAGCAGCAAAAAATATTCCAGGTACGGCTCAAAAGATCAAATCGCTCTACTCTGCCAAAGATGCTGCAGGGCAGTTTACTTTTACTACTCTAACAGAAACACTCATCTATTCCGCCAACCGGATTCCAGAAATAGCTGATAATATTGTAAATGTGGACAATGCAATGAAGTGGGGGTTTGCCTGGAAGATGGGCCCCTTTGAGGTCTGGGATGCCATTGGGGTAGGCAAGTCTGTGGCAAAAATGAAAGAGGCCGGATACCAGATTCCGACCTGGGTTCAGGAAATGCTTGCTAGCGGAAAAGAGTCTTTCTACAAAACAGAAGCCGGCAAGCTCCATTTTTATGATCTCCCTTCCAAGGATTATAAAGAGGTTTCAGTCAACCCAGAGATCATACTTTTGCCATCCCTTAAGGATCGAGAAATGAAGGTAGCAGGCAATAAAGGCGCAAGCCTGATTGACATCGGTGACGGGGTAGCCTGCCTGGAATTTCATACCAAGATGAATGCTATGGGTGATGATATTATCAGTATGGTCATGAAATCGGCTGACATTGTGAGCAAGGATTTCCAGGGTCTGGTAATCGCCAACCATGCTGATAATTTCTCTGCCGGAGCTAATCTTCCATTGGTTTTATTTTCGGCCCAGGAAGAGGAATGGGATGAACTGGATTGGATGATCAAACAATTTCAGGATTCCTTTATGAAACTAAAATATTTGGACAGACCTGTAGTCGCTGCACCAGCCGGAATGGCCCTGGGCGGTGGGTGCGAGATTTGTATGGCTTCTGATCGTGTTCGCTTTGCAGCAGAGACCTATATGGGCCTTGTAGAGGTTGGTGTGGGTTTGATCCCCGCTGGAGGAGGATGCAAGGAGTTGCTTATCCGCAACACAGGACACCTGTTCGAGGTACAGAAGGGAGGAATTTACCCAAAACAGATCGAATTGATGCCCTTTGTGGCCAGGGCCTTTGAGACCATCGCCATGGCCAAGGTAGCCACTTCCGGACCTGAGGCAATTAAACTTGGATACCTGAAATCTACTGATAAGATGACAGTCAATAGAGACTATCTGATAGAAGATGCCAAAAAGACGGTTCTGGCAATGAATATAGAGGGCTATACACCACCGAGACCTCTTGATGAAATTCGGGTGGCTGGGGAAAATACCTTTGCCATGATTAAACTTGGTTTGTGGACCATGCACGAGTCCGGCTATATCACCGAACATGATGTGACTGTCTCCACCAAGGTGGGATATGTCCTGTGTGGAGGAAATGTCCTTGAGCATACCAAAGTGAGTGAGCAATATCTTTTGGATTTAGAGAGAGAGGCATTTTTGAGTTTGTGCGGTGAACCCAAGACACAGGAAAGAATTCAGCACATGCTGAATACAGGTAAACCACTCAGAAATTAAGAAAAAATCGTTAAATAGTAAAATAGTAGAGTAGCAGAAACTAGACCGCTCAACCGTTTAACTACTCAACTAATTGACCAACATAAGAGGGAGGAACATGCCATGAAAGAGGCCGTGATTGTTGCTGCTTGTAGAACGGCAGTTGGAAAAGCCCCACGAGGAATGCTAAAGGATACACGCCCGGAATATATGGGGACTGCGGTATTAAGCGATTTGATAAAAAGGGCTGGGAATATGGACCCTATGCTTATTGATGATGTGATTATAGGATGCACCTTCCCTGAGGCTACACAGGGGCTTAACTTAGGTCGCGTTCTTGTCATGTCTCTGGGCTGGCCGGACCGTATTCCAGGAATGACAGTTAACAGATTTTGCTCTTCAGGTCTTCAGGCCATCGCCATTGGCGCAGAGAAGATCATGTGTGGGTATGCTGACGTGGTGATTGCCGGGGGAGTGGAGAACATGAGTCAGATTCCCATGGGCGGGAGCATGATGTATCCTAATCCCGCACTTGTAGATATGAGACCTGGTGCATTTACTGGAATGGGATTAACCGCCGAAAATGTAGCAGAACGATATACTATAGGCCGAGATGAGCAGGATGAGTTCGGGGCCAGAAGCCAGCAGAGGGCTGAGGCCGCCATTAAAGCGGGTCGCTTCAAAACTCAGATTGTCCCTCTGACGGTAAAAAGGCAAAAGCAATTGCCTAATGGGCATTTTGAGTTTGAAGAGATCATCTTTGATACAGACGAGGGCATGCGCCCAGGAACGACAAAAGAGGGTATCTCTAAGATTCCCCCGGCCTTTAAGCCCAACGGAACGGTAACAGCAGGCAATTCTTCACAGACAAGCGATGCAGCAGCAGGCGTAGTACTGATGTCCAAGGAAAAGGCCAAAGAGCTTGGCTTGAAGCCTATGGCCACCTTTCGATATCATGTGGCAGAGGGCTGTCCACCAGAATATATGGGAGTAGGGCCTTCGGTGGCAATACCGAAGGTTTTAACAATCGCTGGGATGAACCTTGATCAGATGGAGTTGATAGAGTTAAATGAGGCCTTTGCGGCACAGGCCATCTATTGTATCAGAGAGCTGGGCATCGATGAAGAGATTACCAACGTGAATGGTGGTGCCATTGCATTAGGCCACCCTTTAGGGTGCACCGGAGCAAAATTGACTACCCAGCTTATCTATGAAATGCAGGATAGAAAGCTTCGGTGGGGCCTGGTCTCTATGTGCATCGGGTTCGGCATGGGCGCCGCTGGCATCTTTGAAATAGAGGATTATTAGTATCTGCTCAAAAGTTTAATACGCTTTAAGGAAAGACATGGGTGTCTTTTTTTGCTTATGCCCTTATAAATATAGTTTAAGCTTATTAGTCATTTCTAAATGGTTTATAGAGACGGATCATATGACTCTAAGGCCAAGTTGCCCTTCGGCCTCGAGCTCAGGGCCGAGAGGCTATTACCCAATTTTGAAATGACATGGCAAGGCGCCCTATTCGAAGGGCATAACAAAAAAAGACACCCATGTCCTAAAGAAAAAACAGTTTGAAATTTAGAAGATTTTGAGCAATTATGATTACTAATTAAAAAGGAGTGAAAAAATGGCAGAATTAAAGCTTTTTAAAGGTGGGGAATTCTTAATCACGGATGCCTTGCCGGAGGAGGTGTTCACCCCTGAGGACTTTACCAAGGAACATAGGCTCATCGGTAAATCAGCAGAGGAATTCGCATTGGGTGAGATTGAGCCGCGAAGGGAGGAGCTTGAAGAACTCAACCCAGAATTGATAAAGATCCTGCTAAGAAAGGCAGGGGA
>Ga0315545_1003651_pt1 | contig 13065 bp, 12 predicted proteins | sample SalMarSW160210MG_FD_203096 | JGI IMG/M metagenome (GOLD analysis project Ga0315545, IMG submission 203096) | Salt marsh sediment microbial communities from the Plum Island Ecosystem LTER, Massachusetts, United States - Salt Marsh Sediment SW1602-10 ... | reverse complement strand
TCTTCTCCTGCCTGAGTTAAAGCGGATTTCCGATACCTGGCTTTCTGAGAAAAATACCAGGGAAAAAGGATTCTCTTTAGGGTTTTTCAACGAAGATTACCTGAAGTGCTTTCCTGCCGGGATTGTGCGAAAGAATGGAAAAATTGTCGCCTTTGCCAATATTTGGACGGGAGGAGAAAAGAAGGAACTCTCCATAGACCTCATGCGTTACAACTCTGAAGCCCCTCACAGTGTAATGGATTACCTTTTTACCCACCTTATACTCTGGGGAAAGCAGGAGGGATATCGCTGGTTTAGCCTCGGAATGGCTCCCCTCTCGGGCCTTGAAGATCGGCCGCCGGCCCCTCTCTGGAATCGAGTAGGGGTTTTTATCTTCCGGCATGGAGAACATTTCTATAACTTCCAGGGATTGCGTCAATACAAGGAGAAGTTCGATCCCACGTGGGAACCCAGATACCTGGCCTGCCCTGGTGGCCTGTCGTTGCCCTTTATTTTCACCAACCTGGCTTCTCTCATCTCCGGAGGGCTCAAAGGGGCTATCTCCAAATGAGATATACTTTTTTGTCGATCCATTGCTCTTTAAAAGAAAGTAACGACACCGTGGCGAAATCAGTTGATAAAGTAAACCTATAAATCTAAGACTTCTGTCCTTAGGTCCGGATCTATCCAAAGCTGTATATGCAATTGTGAGGACACCTAGTGGGTTGCGAAACAAATATATATTTGATCCAAGACACCCATGTGGTATGATGAAAATGTGAGGGAGAATGAGCGATGAGGCGGAAAAAGGTAAACCTAATTGCCTGGCAGAGAAAGGAGTTTAACAGACATGCGAATACTCCTGGTTGAAGATGATCTGAATATCGCCTCCTTTATTTTAAAAGGGCTGAAAGAGGCAGGTTTTGCCGTGGACCATGCAGCCAATGGCGAGGACGGCCTTCACCTTGTACTAAACGAGCCTTATGATGCAGCCATCATCGACATTATGTTGCCCAAACTTGATGGTTTAACGCTCATCGAAGAGCTTCGACGTAAAAAGATCAATACCCCGGTTATCATTCTAAGCGCCAAGAGATCGGTAGATGATCGAATCAAGGGACTTCAAACTGGAGGGGATGACTATCTAACTAAACCCTTCTCCTTTTCTGAACTTCTTGCCCGAGTAGAGGCCCTAATTAGGCGGGCGACCCGGACTACGGAACCTAGCCGTCTTCATGTGGGAGATCTCTCCATGGACCTTCTGACACGGGAGATTGAGCGAGCGGGTAAAAAAATCGACTTACAGCCTCGCGAGTTCGCCCTGCTCGAATATCTGATGCGCAGTGCGGGAAGAGTAGTTTCCAAAACCATGATTCTGGAACATGTCTGGGACTATAATTTTGATCCCCAGACAAATGTCGTGGATGTGTTGGTGTGCCGGTTGCGAGACAAGGTGGACCGGGATTTTATGGAAAAGATGATTCATACCATCCGCGGAGTTGGCTATGTTCTTAAGGCCTCCTAAACGCTTACGAAAAAAGGTCGGCTTCCGACTGACTGTCTGGTATTCGAGCATTTTTATTTTCAGCTCTCTGTTCCTTTTTGCTCTCGCGTATTTTCTTCTTTCCTCATCCTTAAGTAAACAGGATCATGAGGCTATTCAGTTAAAACTCGAGGAGCTTTCAGCTCTTTATGAAACAGGAGGAAGGGAGTTGCTAGAAAGAGAAGTTACTATTGAGAAAAAATTTGAAAAGAAAATCCCCTTCTTTATCCGGCTTGCAGGGCGGGATAATAAGACCCTCTTCTTATATATTCCCTACCAGTGGGTAGAATTCGACATCAAACAGCTTGAAATAATGACTTCCAATATAACCATGGCGTGGGCTCGTTTACCCGGAAAAAACGATAAAAATGTACTTGAAGTCGCCTCAATCCGGTTGCCTAATGATTACCTGCTGCAAGTCGGCAAGAGCACCGAGGATCGAGAAAAGATTCTGAGGCATTTTCGTGAGATCTTTACCTCTGTCATGGTTCCCCTGATTCTGTTTGGCTTTGCTGGCGGAGCATTTCTTGCGTTTAGAGCTCTTCGACCAATCCGTCACCTCATCAGCACCGTCCGTTCTGTGGGTCCTGGCAGAATGGATGCCCGCGTGCCGAGCCCCCAGACAGGCGACGAGCTTGACGAGTTAGCCACGCTCTTTAACGGAATGCTGGAAAAGATTGAGGTCTTGATAAATGGAATGAGAGATTCATTGGATAATGTCGCCCACGACCTGCGAACTCCCATGACGAGACTGAGAGGTATCGCCGAAATGGCGTTGCAATCGGATCAGAACCCGGGGATCTGCCGGGAAGCCTTGGCTGACTGCATAGAAGAATCGGAACGGATGCTCACAATGCTGAACACCCTGATGGACATCTCTGAGGCGGAGACAGGGGTGATGAAACTGGATCTAAAAAGCGTGAATGTCTCGGCTATGATGGGGGATGTTATCGAGCTTTACCGTTATGTTGCCGAGGATAAGAGTATACTCGTGCATACGATGGCTTCAAATGACCTTTGCCTGACTGCAGATCCAAACCGGATGAGGCAGATCTTGGCAAATCTGCTGGATAATGGCATAAAATATACTCCCAGCGGCGGGAGGATAGACATCGAAGCGCACCGCAGAAGGCAAAAGATCGTTATCCTCGTAAAGGATACCGGAATCGGGATTCACCCGGAAGAACTCTCGAGAATATGGGACCGTCTCTATCGGTGCGATCAAAGCCGCTCACAAAAAGGACTTGGCCTAGGCCTGAGCCTGGTAAAGGCCATTGTCCAGGCCCACAAGGGCCAGGTCGAAGTCTTCAGTGAACCCGGAAAGGGATCAACATTCACCATTTCTCTTCCCTCAGACGATCACCTATCTTAGAACCATACATCTCAAAGAACCTTACCAAATTGTAATGTTCTTGAAAGGCCCCTGAAAGCTTCCCTGCTTATATTAATCTCAGAAAGAAGGCTTTGTGAGAAGCCCCAGCCAACACACAAGCGAACAGAAAGAGGGGGGTCCGTGAGTCTAATACTTCGAAGGGATATCCGTCAATTCAAGCTCGACGCGGAGAAGGTCCAAAGAGGCCTGGATATGCTGGAGCACGATTATGCAGCCTGGGCCATGCAAAGCCAGCAAAATATTTTGACGCAGCTCATCGAAAATTTCAAGCGGCTGGAATGTGATGTAAGTATCATGTTGTCAGATTGCATATTTCTGGGTCGTCAATACTGGAAAGATCATAGCTTGACACTTATTGATAGTCTCCACCATTCCTTCGATACCATGAATACCCTTTGTAACGATCTCAAGGAGGTCAGGTTGGCCCTTAGTAAAACGCATATCAATCCTTCTGACTTTCAGCAGGTGGTCATTGATTGGGTCCGGCTCAAAAAATCGATCGATCAGACCCAGAGGCTTGTGCAGAATCCTCAAAAAAGGAGGAAGAACCATGGTTGGTTCTCCGAAGTTCGCCAAAGGCGTAGGAGCCGACCTGGAGTTGAATTCGTGAATCCAGTAGCCGAGGAGTCGTTGAGCCAGGAATCTGCGGAGCCTTACAAGAAGGCCACATGCATAAGACACACGCCTTTTCAGGCTAAAGGAAAGAAGGAGATCAAACATTAAATAAGTGAAAGGAGTAATAATTTCTCTATCAACATAATCAATCAGAGAAGATAAGTGAGAAGTATCTTGTTTAAAAGCTTTTTTTATCATGGTGATTTACTAATCTTCGTATTTCTGTTGGCGATGGTGCTCATGCCGCTTCAAACTGTACAGGCTCAAGAGGAAAAGAAAGGCTCAGTTGGCTTACAAACCGCCATTGTGCAGGCGGAACGGAAGACTATCCGTGGTTCGTCGCCTATTGAACTGATTTCTCACGGCAAGGTGGAGCGTGGCTGGTTGGGCATCAGTGTGCAGAATCTCACACCGGAACTTGCAAGGTCATTCGGTGCGGAGAGCCCCAAGGGTGCACTGGTCACCGAAGTGGTCAAAGGGGGACCAGCGGAGAAGGCCGGCATGGAGCAAGGTGATATTGTGATTGCCTACAGGGAAAAGGAAATCAAAAACGCCAGCGACCTTCGTAAAGAGATGGCCATCGGCACCACCGGTCAAGAGGTAAAAGTGACAGTTTTGCGCAGCGATAAGCAGTTATTGCTTACAGTCACAATCGGAAATCATCAAGATGCTACCATTATGTTAGCCACCTCTGTCAGAGATCGGTTGGGGGCTGAGGCTCGGCTTGTAACTGCTAGAGAAGCTGAGAAATGCAATCTTGATTCTCAGCAAGGCGTTGTGGTCGTTTGGCTGGACCCCATAGGTCCCCTTGCGGAAGTCGGTTTTGAAGTAGGCGATATTATTCTGGAGATCAACGGTCAAGCAATTGAGGGCGAGAAAAGCTTTCTCGATCTGGTGAAATCTTTGAAGCCACATCAACTACTAACCATTCTCGCCCTTGACCACCGAAGCGGTCATGTTGGATACGTACAAATTAAAGTGCGATGACAGGGCAGAACAGGTGACGACGCAATTTGAATCGCATCTTGGGCGGAAAAATAGAGATGGAAAGAGAAAATACAAAAAAAGTTAACAACATAAATAGAAGCGCGAGTGGGCTCGCGCCGCCTTAGTTATAATCGACTTTGGGCACATTGCCCTCTGCCATTCTGATTACAGATTTATTAGTAAACCTTGTACAAACCTACCTGAAGGCAGACCGGGCAATGCCCCATCCACTTGGGATCTGTTGCTATATTATTTAGCATGAGAGGAGACGAGATATGCTAAGATTTATGAAGAAAAGATCAAAAAAGGCCGGCCTTCCACCAGGTGCTCTCGTGCATATGGGCGAGAAAAAGATCGAAAAAACAAAAATTACCCTGATGGATTATGATGAAATGCATTTTCAAGATAGGGAAATCAAAACACTTGATGAAAGCCTTTCATTCAAGAATCAGCCGACTGTTACGTGGGTAAATGTAGAGGGCATTCATCAGGTTAAGATTTTAGAAAAGCTCGGTGAGTGTTTCGGATTGCATCCCCTCGCAGTGGAAGATATCCTGAACATGGAAGAACGCCCTAAAATGGAGGATTTCGGTGACTATATCCTTATTATTCTAAAAATTCCTTATCACTATGACAATAGAAGCAATGAGATAGAGACCGAACAAATCAGTCTGGTTCTTGGTCCGAATTTTGTCATTTCCTTTCAGGAAAAAGGGGGGGATGTTTTCAACCCGATCAGAGAGCAAATCAGAAACGGTAAAGGCCGCATAAGAAAATCGGGAGCCGACTATCTCGCTTACGCTTTGGTAGACTCAATCGTTGACACCTATTTCATTGTCTTAGAACAACTTGGGGAAAGCATGGAGTCCATGGAAGAAGAGTTAGTCACCAATCCGATACCACAAACCCTACAGACAATCCATAATTTAAAAAGAGAAATGATACTCCTCCGTAAGTCGGTTTGGCCTTTTAGAGAGATAGTAAGTAGGTTGGAAAGAGGCGAATCACCGCTGATTAAGGAGCCCACCACAATATTTCTTAGCGATGTTCACGATCATACCTTAGAAGTGATAGAGACGGTGGAGACATATCGAGACATGCTTGCTAGTATGCTTGATATTTATCTCACAAGCGTGAGTAATAAGATGAATGAAGTTATGAAAGTATTAACGATTATTGCTACGATATTCATTCCTCTGACTTTTATCACGGGTGTTTATGGAATGAATTTTAGATATATGTCAGAACTTGGGTGGCGCTGGGGGTATCCTATGGTTTTGCTTGTCATGATCGGTATTGGAGTTCTAATGCTGATTTATTTCCGTAAAAAGAAATGGTTATAAGAGGGATTTATTATGGTTCAGCCCTTTTTTCCAGAGAGTCGATTTATTCCCTTAAGTTCCCCGGAGGGGGTGAATACACCTTCCGGCTGTCGCCATGGACACGGCCCCCTCCCAAGACCTTCCTTATCGAAGAACCTTACCAAATTGTAATGTTCTTGAAAGGCTCCTGAAAGCTTCCTTGCTTATAGTAGCTACAAATAGAATTAAGCAACTTAAGAGCCAGAGTTTCGGTCTTTCTCATTGACCAGAGGCTTGAACGCACAGGAGCCATAACGTGGAGAAGAGAGTGATTATTTCTGATCGGCAAGAAATCAGCAGTGTAGATCTCAAAGGCTTGCCAATTACAAACCAGAGGATCCATAGGACGAAAGAATGCGATGAGACAGGTTGTGCTAAAGGGCACAACAGACGAATTATGGTCGTTGATGATGATGAAGGAATGAGACATATCCTTTCAATGGCCCTTTCTGGAATGGGGTATGAAGCGGTAGCCGCCAGCAGTGGCACCGAAGCCCTTAATCTGCTTCTGAAAAGCTCTTTTGCCCTTGTCCTGACGGATCTTGAAATGCCTGGAATGGATGGTTGGAACTTGGCTTCCCGTATTAGGAATAGATTTCCCAGTATTCCAGTTGTGCTGATAACGGGGTACGCAAAAAAGGATGTTATGGAAAGAATGAAAGGGAGTTCCGTTGATGATGTGATCTTTAAGCCATTTCGATTGGAGGATATCCTAAAGACCGCGGAGAAAATGTTGGGCGCTGAATCATCAGAAAAAACGCATCAGGTTCATTGAATAATGCGGCTGTGAGCCATTAAATTGGGATCTTTCAAAAGGCACTAATTTTTAATACATAACAACACATAAGGAGTAACACTATGAAAAACAAAACTGGAGTAGCCCTTTGTGCACTATTTGTCATGCTATCACTTGCCATGGGAACCTCGGCCCTCACCCCTGCCCTGGCCGCCGAGAAAAAGGACAAGGCCGACACACGCCCCGAGCGGGGTGTATCCGTCGCCTTTGAGTACCCGGCCGTGGTGATCAACACGGGCGACGATGCGACGGTGGATCTCATCGTCAAAAACAAGGGAAGACGCGATGAGAGTATCCTGTTCACCATCGCCTCTTCGCCCAAGGACTGGAAGACGAGGATCAAGACCTACAACTTTACCATCGGCGGGGTGTTCGTGCCCGAGGATGAGAATAAGAGCATCCAATTTAATGCCAAGCCTCAAAAGGACACCAAGCCGGGCACCTACACCTTTAAGGTTGTTGCCCGAAGCGCCGACGGGGTACTCACTGCCTCCCCCACACTGAAAATTACCCTCACCGAAAAGGCGAAGGAGAAGGGGGCTGTGGAGCTCACCACCTCCTACCCCGTGCTCCAGGGACCAACTGATGCCAAGTTCGAGTTCTCCCTTGATGTGAAGAACAAAACTGACAAGGAGGCCCTCTTTAACCTCACCACGACCGCTCCCAAAGGCTGGCAAATCAACTTCAAGCCCCCCTACGAAGACAAGTATATCTCATCGCTCAGGCTCAAAGACAATGAGAGTAAGAGTCTCAACGTTCAGGTCACCCCCGACCGGTTTGCCTCCCCTGGTGAGTACCGCATCCCCGTGGAGATCGCTACCGGCGAGGCAAAGGCACAGGCAGAGCTAAAGGTCATCATCACCGGCACCTATAAGATCGAGGCGGGAACTGCCAGCGGGCTTTTGTCTTTGACCACCGAAAAGGGCAAAGCGGGCAATGTCTCTATTTATGTTAAAAATAACGGCTCAGCCCGGGCCAGCAATATCGACTTATTATCAGTGAAACCGGAGAACTGGAAGGTGGCGTTTGACCCGGAGAAGCTCGAGGCCATCGAGCCGGGCGACCTCAAACAGGTTGAGGTGAAGATCACCCCCGCCGCCGAGGCCTTGGTGGGGGACTACGCCGTAGGGGTAAACGTCAAGGGCGCGAAGAGCAGTGATGACCTGGAGCTTCGGGTCACGGTCAAGGCATCGGCAGCCTGGGGCTGGATCGGCATTGGCATTATTGTGCTCGTGATCCTTGGCCTGTTTGGATTGTTTGTGTCACTCGGAAGGAGGTAATCATGGAAAAGACGGCCATCATCGAAACCCACAACCTGACAAAGCGCTACGGCACTATGGTGGCGGTAGATGAGCTGAGCTTCACCATCAAAGAAGGGGAGATCTTCGGCTTTCTGGGGCCCAATGGCTCAGGAAAGACTACCACTCTCTTGATGCTCTTGGGGCTCACCGAGGCAACAAGCGGAACCGCCTCGATAGCCGGGTTTAATCCCACCAAAGAGGCCATCAAGGTCAAGAGGATCGTGGGCTACATCCAGGAGAACATCGGCTTCTACGACGATATGAACGGCGTCGAGAACCTCCGGTTCATCGCCCGGCTCAATGGGATTACCGATACGGTGAGTACCCCTAAAATCACCGAGGCCTTAGAGCGGGTGGGATTAAAGGATGATGTGGAAAAAAAGGTTGCCGCCTTCTCCCGGGGCATGCGCCAACGGCTGGCCATCGCCGAGATCCTCATCAAGGAACCCAAAATTGCCTTTCTCGATGAGCCCACCTTGGGCCTCGACCCTGAGGGCACCACCTTGATTATCGACTACATCAAGGCCTTGAGCCGTGAGCACAACATCACTATCCTCCTCTCCTCACACGACCTCAAGCAGGTCCAGCGGATCGCCGATCGTATCGGGATCATGATTCACGGAAAACTCATCGCCGAAGGCCCGATCGAGAAGCTCGCCCACGAGAAACTCGGAGTGGAGGATACGGAGATATCCCTCGATGACTTGTACATGAAATACTTCCAGGAGGTGACATCATGAACGGGATCAAGGCCATTGTCAGAAAGGAACTCGCCGATCACTTCAGCAGCTACCGGTTCATTATCCTCTTTGCCCTCATCGCCATGGTGAGCCTCATTACCACCTATATGGTGGGCATGGGGTTAAAAGAGGAGCTCAGCGGGGTAGCCAAGCCCAAGTTCGTCTTCCTCATGCTCTTTACCTCCACCGGCCCCCTGTTCTCCCTCGTGCAGTTCGTAGCCTTCTTCGGCCCCCTGATCGGGTTGGTTCTGGGCTTTGACTCCATCAACCGGGAGCGGAGCGCCGGAACACTCAGCAAACTCGCCTCCCAGCCCATCTACCGGGATGCCATCATCAACGGGAAGTTCCTCTCCGGGGTCATCACCATCACGATCATGTTGGCTTCAATCCTCCTGGTGGTCTCGGGGCTGGGCCTTGCCCTCATCGGGGTGGTGCCCGGCGTTGAGGAGCTGTGGCGGATGGTAATCTACCTGATCATCTCGATCTTCTATATCGCCTTCTGGCTCGGGATGAGTATCCTGTTTTCCATCCTGTTTCGGGGTATCGCCACTTCAGCCCTGGCCACCTTAGCCATCTGGATCTTCTTCTCCTTCTTTGTGCCCATGGGTGCCAGTGTGGTGGCAAATTCCGTGGTTCCAGGTGACACGAGTGAAAATCCTGAAATGCTCATGAAGCGTATGAGGGTTCAACGAGCCGTTTCTCTCATCTCTCCCATGCAGCTCTATAACGATTCCACTGGTATCATAATTGATCCTATGAGGAAGACAACACGGTCGCTCGTACTCATGGGACCGCTTGAGCGACTTTCCTCTGCGAGATTTGAGCGGCCATTGGCCCTTTCTCAGAGTATCTATGTGGTAATCCCTCACATGATCTCCCTGATAGCCATTACCTTTATCTGTTTCGGTGTCTCTTATGCGGTGTTCATGAAGCAGGAAATCCGGTCGGCATAGAGTAACTGATGATTTGAGGGAGTGCATGTGATAGCCAGGACTTGCCGGATAAAATTCGAGCTATATTAGCTGATTAGGGACTAACCAAACGCCCACTATGCAACTATATGAAATGATTTGGAATATCCGGAAAAAAGGCAGACGCCACTCAAGTATGGAGTGTAATAAGGAATCCAATATCATGATCAGGGTTCAAGTAGATACTCATGAACTTACGCCCACAGCACTTTAAGCTAAGGGCAGACCTTGAAGTGTTTTCTGAGTGACTGGTGGGAGGTCGCCGTACTTTTCACAACGTACCAGTGGGGGAAATCCCGCATATGCGGGAGAGCCTTGGAACGGAAGAAAAGACATCAAGGTCGCTCTCATCATTAAGGTATTCACCCCCCCGGGCTTACGCCCAGAGTCCTCTGCCAATTGTTGATAGAGCTATTGACAAAACCTCTCGAACGGGAGTAATTCTCTACGAAACGAAGCTGTCTTGCCCCAGTTTTAATGGATACCATCATGACTCAAGAAATCGAAATATGAGCCGTTTTGTCCCAAAGCCTGGCCTTGCAAGGATACCTGGAAAATTGTGTCATACTTATTCATAGAAGGAAGTGGAGCGGTTGAAATATGGAAGCTAATCAAAGAAAACCCAAGAAATCAACAGGACTAACATCAATTATCCGGGCCTTGCGGCATCGAAATTTCCGGTTGTTCTTCGGAGGCCAAAGCATCTCGCTGATTGGCACCTGGATGCAACGTATCGCCCTTGGTTGGTTGGTCTATCGATTAACAAATTCTCCTTTCTTGCTGGGATTTGTCGGATTTGCCGGCCAGATTCCTACCTTCCTTTTGGCGCCTCTTGCCGGAGTATTGGCTGATCGCTGGAATCGTCAGCGCATATTGATTCTGACGCAAACTGTTGCAATGATACAAGCTGTTATTTTATCCTTTCTCGTGCTGACCGAAACAGTCGTGATCTGGCACATTATCTTATTGAGCGTATTGCTGGGGATTATAAATGCTTTCGACATGCCAACCCGTCAGTCTTTCATGGTTGAAATGGTCGAAGAAAAGGAGGATTTAGGGAATGCTATTGCCCTAAATTCATCGATGGTGAATAGCGCCCGTCTGTTAGGGCCATCCCTAGCCGGGATACTTATAGCGGCTGTCGGTGAGGGGATATGTTTCCTCATAAATGGCATCAGCTATCTCGCGGTAATTGGCGCTTTGCTCGCAATGAAAATCATACCAAAAAATCTAAAACCACAAAGTTCACGGGTCTGGTATGGGTTAAAGGAGGGATTTATCTATGCATCTGCTTTTGCCCCCATTCGAGCTGTTTTGTTACTGCTTGGCCTGGTGAGTCTGATGGGAATGCCATATATAGTACTCATGCCCGTTTTTGCCAAGGATATCCTCCATGGTGGCTCACATGCGCTGGGGTTCCTTATGGGGGCGTCCGGTGTAGGGGCGTTGGCGGGTGCCTTTTACCTTGCTTCGAAAAAAACTGTTCTTGGACTTGGGCGATTGATTGCACTGGCTGCAAGTGTCTTTGGCATAGGGCTCATTGCTTTTTCACTTTCACGAGTCTTGTGGCTTTCTTTGCCATTGATGTTGATGACCGGTTTTGGACAGATGGTGCAAATGGCATCAAGCAACACAGTTTTACAAACCATTGTGGACGACGATAAACGGGGCAGGATTATGAGCTTTTATACGATGGCATTTATGGGGATGACCCCTTTTGGCAGTTTATTCGCCGGTTCTCTGGCCAGTAGCATAGGGGCTCCGTATACATTATTCATCGGTGGAATAACTTGCCTGATGGGCTCAGCCTTTTTTGCCCATAGACTTCCAGCGTTGAGAAAGATAGTTCGTCCGATTTATGTGAGCATGGGGATTATTCCCGAAATCGCTTCAGGAATTCAAAGCGCCACTGAATTGACTATGCCTGATAGGCATGCCGGATAGCGATCTCTCAGCTCCTTCTCAAAATTAGTGGTATCGGTTGCTATACGTATTATTCTTCTATGATGATTTTATCGATAGCGGAAGAACTAATCATTTACCACCTGCCACCCTGGCAGAGTTTTATTTGAAGGTACTTTCCCCTCATGCCCTCGAATCGGGTACGAAGCGGGGTGAAAACGAGGCCATACTGGTACACAGGCTTTAGCCAAGCCAAAAAGAGAGAATTTTTTGCCATGGAGAAGTGCTTTTTCTCTGACTAGCCCTTTAATGGGTGACCCCTGAAATGCCCAGAGCAGTAACGTCCTGATTATCAGGAAAAATCATTGTCGGGACGTAACCAGTGCCCCTTTTGAGATTTATATTCACAGGGAGGTCTTTAGCAGGCATGTTGCGAAAGGTGGCCTTTAGGATAAGAGCATTTCTTTCCTCCCCACCTTGGCAATCCCAAAACATGAAAAGATCGATTCGTCCGAATATTCAGTTGACATCTAATTTCTACAGAATTAATATAAGTATATTAGTGCTTACTTATTATCATGACACCATGTAGAGACAGTTCCGTAAGTATATAAGGCGTATTATACCGACTTGATAAGAAGGAGTATACAAATGACACAATCACTTGTTGCCTCAGTTGCCTTCGCCCTATTCGTTCTCTGCCCTAGAATGGCTGGTATGGCAAATGTTATAGCCAGTGCTACTAAGGTAAATCTAGTACTTGTATCCGTAATGGGAACGCTAATATCGTTGCCCCTTATTGTGTCTATGGTATTTATTTTTCGGCAGTATGGCTTGTGGGCTGCCCTTGCTTTTGCTGTATTCACCGATGTGCTGGCAGCTCTTGTAATGGGAGCCATAAGCTGGAAGTCGAGCTTCGAGACTTTTGTCATAGCACTTTTCGTGATAGCCGGCGTCAGAGTGGCCAGCTTAATCAGCGCCAACATATTCTAAATGTCTGGTGATGGCAACATTTCACAAGGAACTACCGTGATGGATTACGAAAGCATTGATGATCAAGCAGCACTATTTGGTGTTCTCGCCGACCCAACCCGACTGAAGTTGTTGAGACTCCTTGCCCAGCAACAGGAGCCGAATGCTCTCTGCGTGAATGCGCTTGCCTGCCGACTGGGAGTAACGCAGTCAGCAGTCTCTCAGCATCTTAGAGTACTCAAATCCGCGAGTCTGGTTAAGGGCGAAAGGCGTGGCTATCGTATCCATTATTTCATCAATCAGGAAACATTAATTCAGGCTCAACAGCAAATATCCAGTGCCCTTCGCCTCGAAGAGCGAACAAGTGATGGGAATAGCCAGGAAAAATGAAATAATGAAGTCAAATAACCAACCAGCTGTGGAAGTATCAAACCTCACCAAGCGCTACGGCGAAGTTCTTGCCGTGGACAATATCAGTTTTGATGTAAGTAAAGGTGAGCTATTT
>Ga0315545_1003649_pt1 | contig 13069 bp, 8 predicted proteins | sample SalMarSW160210MG_FD_203096 | JGI IMG/M metagenome (GOLD analysis project Ga0315545, IMG submission 203096) | Salt marsh sediment microbial communities from the Plum Island Ecosystem LTER, Massachusetts, United States - Salt Marsh Sediment SW1602-10 ... | reverse complement strand
GAAACACCACCCTCCGCATGGTGGCAACAGACGGCCACAGACTGGCTATGTCGGAAACATCTTCAGAAGATGGAATCCCTGCCCTTAAGGAAGGGGTTATTATCCCCTTAAAGGGCTGCATAGCGCTTCTTAGGATGGCAAGGGAGACAGAAGAAGACATTGAACTAAGGGTTGGCAAGAACATCCTGACAGTTTCTCAGGGTACTGAAATAACAGTTATCCGCCTGGTGGATGGGCAGTTTCCCGACTACCATGCAATAATGGATAAGGTAAACGGCAAGGTCATATCATCTGATCGGCGAGCCCTCAAGGAATGCCTTGATAGGGCATCGATAATGGCAGGCGGAGATGGAAAGCAGGTCTTCCTCAACCTGACCAATGGGGAGAGTCTGGAGATTAAAGCCAGCAGCCATGAACTCGGGGATGCCGAGGAAAATCTCACTGTCAAGGGCGAGCTTATGGAGATATCCACAAGCTTCAATGCCGGTTATCTCCGTGACTGCCTGGCAGTTATGGCAAGCAACGATGTGGAAATAATGGTCAAGGATTCCACATCCCCTGTCTTTATCACCGGAAAGGAGGATAAGGGATTCAGGTATCTGGTTATGCCTATGAGAACCTGATAGCCATATTAAAAGGGAAACAATAAACAGCTAATTAAAAGGCCGTTTGCACATTGTGCAGGCGGTCTTTCTATCTTTAAGGAGGAAACCATGAGATTAGCAGGAAGGATTAAGATGGGGTACTACCCCACACCAATATCAGTGATTGAAAGGATAAAGAGCTTTATAGCATGTCCTGAAAATCAACCTATAAATGCCCTTGACCCATGCTGTGGTGAGGGACTGGCAGTACAGAATTTATTTGAGGGCTTTAACTGCAATACCTATGGCATCGAGCTTGACGGTCACAGGGCAGAGGAGGCAAAGGGAAACCTGAACCATGTGCTTAAGTGCAGTTACACAGAGGCACGGATTACCAATGGATGTTTTTCTGTATTGTTCTTAAACCCTCCTTATGATGAGGAAACACTAAACGATGGCACAGTAACCAGCTCTGAGAGGAAGGAGAAGGTCTTTCTGAAAGACACGATCAAGTATCTCCAGCCTGAGGGGTTATTGGTGTATATCATACCCCAGTCCAGGCTTGATACATCCATTGTCAAGATCCTCAACTACCGCTTTGAGCAATTCAAGATCTATAGATTCCACGGTGAAGAATACGACGTTTTCAAGCAGGTTGTTTTGTTTGCGATTAAGAAGAAAGAACCAAGTATTGATGAGAAAGACTTGATCACACTTACAAATGCAAGAAATTCGGAACTCCCCGAACTCCCCTTTACACCTGAACCTATATATAGATTACCTAAGGCCAAGAAAGTAACCCTGTTTCGATCAACTGTCATTGACATTAAGGAGCTTGAGCAAGAAGCCAAACTATCTCCTCTGTGGAAAAGGCTCTCAGAGATGGCATGGATTGATGAAGCAAGAAATGAAAGGCCTCCGCTGCCATTACATCAGGGCCATATTGCACTTATGCTGGCCAATGGTTGCCTTGATGGTGTGGTTGGTGAAGGCAATGACAGGCATGTTGTAAAAGGCAGGGTCCAGAAGGTAGTGACCAAATACCAGGAGCAGAACGAAAGCGGGTATGAGGAAAGGGAGGTAGACCGCTATCAGGTATCGGTCAAGATCCTCACCTTAGACGGAGAGATACGGGTCTTGGTTTAAAGAGAAAGGAGGAACAGCAATGATTGAGAAAATATCTATGTATGACCATGCCAAGGGCATAGACATTGAGGCATATACAGACGGCTATTCTTATGATGAATATGGCTACCTGCACCTTATGTCAATCCTGGGCCATGACAGTGCTGTAAAGGCAATAAGCTCGGGAATTGTCTCGCAGAAAGATGTAACGATTCAGCAAGGCAATAACTGGGCAGGCTACGCAGCCATGTATGGTGAGAAATATAGGATCTTTGGCGCACGGCTGGATTCAGGGCTTCTGCACCAGATAGTTGCCATTGATGCACTGTTCAACTCAGTAAACAATAGCATTGGGTTGATTTACATTAGCACTAGCAAGGAGATCACTACAGTGATCTTTAATACCATTAAGAAGAATCTCGGCACACCGTTATTGCCTGAGTGGAAAGACTGGCTCATTCGCCAGATACAGAAAGAGGAATTGACGAAGGTTATGCAAGGCAATGTCCAGATCGTGCGGTTCAGCCTCACAGAGAAGGAGCTTGATTCGATAATCAGCGAAGGCATTAAGCAGAGAAGTATCAGATTTTAATAAAAAAAGGAGGAATGTATGATAACACAAATACAGAACGTGACAGATTACCTGAAAACCTATGGCAACCTGCTTGCAGAGAAGGTTAAGCAGAGCGCTGAGCCATTATTCAACCCTGGAGATCCCTGGGATGAAAAGATGGATACCTTATTAAGAAAACCTTTTGCAGCCCAGGGTGATGTTATCCAGGCACTAGTGAAAACCCTTGAAGACCAAAACTCGGCTATTGTTGTTGGGGAGATGGGAGTCGGGAAGTCAATTATCGCAGGGGTGGTTCCTTATATATCATTGAATGGCAGGAGACCTCCCAGGGTGCTTGTAATGTGTCCCGGTCACCTGGTCAAAAAATGGAGGAGAGAGATAATTGCAACCATCCCAAACGCAAAGGCACAGATTATCCGCAAGCTCAAAGATATCCTGGCAATTGAAACCACCAAAACAAACACAGTCTCTGAGTATTACATAATCTCCAAAGACAGGGCAAAACTGGGATATGCATGGAGACCGGTTGTCACCCGATCCAGAATCATAGGTGGATACGTATGCCCTGACTGCGGCAAGCTCGTCATAGACAGTGATGGTGTTCCAGTTGGCTTTGAGTTTTTTACAAAGAAAAAACGCTTTTGCCAATACTGTGAATCTCCACTGTGGCAGGCCGACAACACCAGGGCAAGAAGATACGCAGTATCAGAATACATCAAGAAGCACATGAAAGGGTTTTTTGACTTTTTCATAGCCGATGAGGTGCATGAGCTGAAAGGTGGCACAACAGCACAGGGAAACAGCTTTGGCGCACTGGCATCAGCTTCAAGGAAAACAATAGCTTTAACTGGAACGCTTCTAGGCGGCTACGGGGATGATATCTTCTATATCCTCTACAGGCTATCTCCAAAGACCATGAAACAGGAAGGCCTGGAATACAATCGCATATCGGAGTGGATGAGCAGGTATGGTGTCCTTGAGAAGATCACTAAGTACAGCTCAGAGGACAATACATGGTCACGTGGAAGGAAAAGCTCGACAGTACTTAAGAGAAAGCCGGGCATAAGCCCGATGGTGTTTAATAACCACCTGCTTGGTAAATGCGCATTTCTGCATCTCGCTGATATTGCCCTCAAGCTTCCTGCAATATCAGAGCAAGTCGTATGTATTGAAATGGAGCCAGAGCTTGAGGAGGCATACAGGGTGCTTGAAGAAGAACTTGTCACGGCAATGAAAGAGGCACTTATACATGGTTCAAAACGCCTCCTGGGAGCATATCTCAACAACCTCTTAAGCTATCCTGATAAGCCCTTTGACAATAAGCCTGTAATTGATCCTGCCACAAAGGATTTGCCTGCTGAGGAGCAGAAAGTCATAGCAATACCAGTTGAACTGCCAAGAGAGAAAACCTATGCAAAGGAACACCAGCTTGCAGAGCTTGTCAAAGCAGAGGTACAAAAAGGCAGGAAATGCTTTGTGTTTGCTACCTACACGGGTACAAAAGACATTACTCCCAGGCTCAAGGAAATCCTTGAAAGAGAGGGCTTAAATGCAGAGATACTGCGCTCTGTGGTAAAGCCGGAGCTAAGAGAAGAATGGGTTAAGGCAAAGGTCAGCCAAGGAGTTGATGTCATTATTGCAAACCCTAAACTGGTGGAAACTGGGCTTGATCTCCTGGATTTTCCTACTCTGATATTTCATCAGACCGGGTACTCTGTTTATACCCTGAGGCAGGCATCGAGACGGTCATGGCGCATTGGCCAGGATAGGGATGTGAAAGTGTATTATCTCTTCTACAGCAACACAATCCAGGAAAAAGCCCTGCAGCTCATGGGCTCAAAGATGGAGGCCTCTCTTGCTATTGAAGGAAAGTTTTCTGAAGATGGGCTTTTGGCAATGACCCAGGGAGAGGATATGAGCACTGCCCTTGCCAAAGCGCTTGTAGATGGCCTGGATGTTGAAGGAGCAGAGGGCATCTGGAGAAAGATTAATGAGAAGAATGCTGAAATGACAGGCAAGGAGGTTACTGAGGATCTTCAAAGTGAACCTGGTGAAGAAAAAGAAAGTGATGAAGCAAAAGAATCAACACCAAAGCCTGAGCCAGCAAAGAAAGATCCCAACAAAGTTGTCTATGTTGATTTCATGACCTTTGTGGGCAATAAGCGTAAGAAAAGAAAGGTCAAGAAGATGGCTCTTACTCAAGCTGAATTTGATGAGATGATTTCTGAGAAAAGGGAACAGATTCACGCACAGTTCTCTCTCTTCTGATGGTAAGAAAAAACAGAGAGGGCCTTTTCATAGGGCCCTCCCTGTTTGTAGGTCTCAAAGCCGTAATCTTTAAGTTGTACTTATTTTTTTATTAACAACCAGACGTTGAAACATATATCCATCACAAACAATTATAAAGATTTTCACCCCGCTTTCTTTTTCCTCTTAATTTGAATAATGGTACCGGTGATAGTAAGTGCGATTCCAAGAAGACCTCCAACAGCCTCGCGTAACTGCCTGCTTTTCCTCTTTCCAGTGGCACAGTACGTTGCAAAATGTTCACAGTTGTTGAAGGCAAGTGAATACCTATTATCAGACAGATGCTTTATTGCAAGGCTGAGGGTCTCAGAAGGAGGCAAACGCTTTTTATAATCACGCCTTCTCAGCTTTCCGTCTTTGAGAAAAACCTCTATGTTTGTTTCCCTGATAAGCGGGTCTTTTTTCTCTTTTTCTTCCCCGGTATAATGAATAACATTTCCTTCTCCGGCGTATATTCCATGATGAGAATAGACGAGGCGTCTTACATAGATGTGATCTCCGAGGTTTAGGTCTTTTTCTAACAAACTAATACTATTTCTCTGATTAAGGTTAAGCCTGCTCTAAATTGCATTGATCTTATTCTTTAATCTTCCAGAACACTTGAAAGTTACCACCCTCCTCTCACCCAGCATCAAATCATTCCCGGTCTGAGGATTTCTCCCTCTCCTTTCCCTTTTTCCTTTTACACAGAATTTTCCAAATCCACTGATCAAGACATCCTCGCCACTTTCCAGGGTCTTTTTGATGATGTCTATAAGGGATTCGACCACCTGTGTGGATTTGGTTTTAGGGACATCTAATTGGTTGTAAATAGTATCAATAATATCCGCCTTGGTGAGGGTCATCATGGTTGGTGCTCCTATGGGGTGTTTTCAAGTTGTTATCACTGAGCCAAATTACTTTTGACCCATCATTTTGTCAAGGGATTAGCTGGCCGCTGTTTTTTATTAGGTGTTTATTAGGAATGCTTTTTTAGAGGGATTTTATTGATCAATGGATATCTATTAAGATCATCTTGAAAAAGCAAAAGGGTATTTTTGTAACGTCAAACGATTCGAGTTTCGCAACCGCTTATAAAAGACTATGAGATTCTCTGGAAGCTGAGTAATCGATTACTGCGTGGATTTATGGCAGAGTAAGTCTTAATTTCACTTTATTTAACACCGATTGCTAAAAAGGCGATAAAAGGTAAAATTCATCGCCATTTGCTGTAGTATTCCAAATCCTCGTCATCAATCGGTCGCATGATGTTTTTGACCAACCTAATACATGCAATGATGATGATAGCTAAGGCCGCGAGTAAAATGATATGCCAATGCATAGTATACCTCCAACAACTTTAATCCCGATTATAGTTTTTTCACTAACAGCAATCGAAATATAGAGCGTTCATAATTCCAGCATAAAAACACAGCTATACCCTTTGCGATTCCTATATCCCGCAGGCGGCAGTAAATATGCAAAGGATTCAAAAAATGTCTCATGGTTGCCCCCATTGCAATCACTCACCCTCTTTTATACTATATCATTAAGGTTTAGGGCTCATATAATACACCCCGCCCATCATTTCTAATGCTTCCCGCAATGCCGTTATTCTTAGCAGCGCAACTTTCCTTTTCAAATATAGCTGTGAGATGCCCCGCAGACAAGATGCACGCACATCAAAGAAGCTTATTTCAGTGCCTCTACACACTCCCTTTCTTAAAATATAACCTTTGGAGTCCTTTGGACATCACATGGTTAATTATATGGGTGTTAAAGTTGAGTGACACTTAATACTATTTTTAATCTGCTAAAATCATGCCATAGCTTTCAATTAGGAATATTGCCTTGAATTCACAATAGTTAGCGTAACGGAAAGGAGAAATCGTCTAAAATATATGGAAAGATGGGCATGGATTGAATTACCTAATTATCAGGATTGTATTACATATTGTGCCACCATTTACCCACTTTTAGAGGTCCTAATAGTAGAAAGTGAAGCACAGATGAGAAAGCCCTGTTAGCGGGTATGCTAACAGGGCAACGAGGAGGTGTTAATGAGAAAAGAGGAAAAAGTTATAATCTTTTATACAGCAATTATTGTGCCATATCCACAAGGATAGTGAAACGATTATGGATTTAGCAGCCTCAACACCATCTATCAGCAGGTTGAAGACCTTTCCCTTGTAATCCTCACCCACGAAATGGTGTACGCTGTCATTGATCACTATTTTGTCAAACGGTCGCCACCCAAAATCGCCAGAATGTTGCACCAACTCTACCTTGAATAGATACCAAAACCCACCTCTCAAAGAGGTGGAGCCCCACGGGCTTGCCAGTTGCACCACTTAGTTTCGCCGATTCGCTTCGCGAACGGCAGGACTTAGTGTCACGACATCCCGACTATAATCCCGACCACAAAAGGTCGGGACCAAAGCCGTACCTTTCTGCGGTCGGGGTAAAAAGGCTATTGAATGGGACAGATGGAATGCTCAGTATCGGATATATCGCTTAAAGACATATGAAAATATTACCCTGACAAAGAATTTATCCGGAAGGTATTGATCATTGACAACCAGATTCTTGTAACAACTCACCAGTGACACCTCTCATGTAGGGAATCATTTCCTTATAGTAGGTGTAGTAGTTCCATAGAAATCAATCCATACATGTCTTTTCAATCATCCTATCTTTTCAATTTTGACGATTAATATCAATGGAACCAAGGGGGAAGAATAAAAAGCAAAGGCTGGCATAAAAAATGCACAAAAGAGACACTAAAACAACATTCCTATTGGGTTAGCGATGTAACCCAAGGGGCGGAGCTGTATAAAGATAAACACAAGCAAAACCTTTGCAAAACCTAATTCACCCTGTAGAATTCCCGCTTTGCGGGTCCCCTTCGGTCCGTTCTCCCCATCCCGAGAGCAGCAGCCAATGCTTCCTGAAATAGTATCATTCGTCGCAGGTGGAATTTTTAATAGAAATATGCGAATTCAAAAGTTAAGAATAGCAATCATTTTTTTCTTTATTGTAAGCTTCTTTAGCCTATCATACGCCTCTGTAAACATTCCTCTGGATTCTTCGTTTTACACGGACATAGATATCCTAATTTCTCAAGGATTAATTAAAAGCAGCATTTCATCAACACAACCCTTTACCAGGGATGAAGCAGGGAGATTATTGGCTGAAGCAGTCGATTATTCTGAGATTGACAAGATTCCATCTTCATTCTCCAAAATCCTTAATCGAATGGTAGAAGACTATGATGAGGAAATCTCCGAAGCCAGAATTCGGGGAAGTGCCCCGGGAACCTTTATCAAACCTCTGGATGAATTCTCCATGCACTACAACTTCCTCAATGGTCCGTTCTCAATGTTTAATAATGAAGGTATAAACTACTTTGATGGAAGCAATGCGATAATCCAATTTCAGTCAAGGGCCCGGTTATGGAGAGTCTTTTCTTTCTATATTCAACCTCTGTATATCTATAATTAAATTCGCCACGTTGTCACTGAAGTGAATGTAACCTGGTAAACTGTCCTTCGGTCCCTGTGAAATGGTCCTTCGGGATTTCACTGGATAAAAATTTAACGGGATAAACCTCAATGAAATGGTTTCCAAATTTCACGGGGCGGGCTGAATTTGAATGATTTTCTTTTCTTTTTCTCAGTTTCCCCTTTATCCCTTGAAGCTTTCTCTTGCCGCCCGTGGCGGCATTGGGTTTTTGTCCTTATATCCCCGCCCACCTCGCCTGCGCGAGAGCGATGGCGGGCAGGCGGGAAGGACAAAAGGGCAACAACAAAAATCTCTCAATCCCCTATATCCTGTCTAAAATAGTAACGTAGTGGCAGGATAAGTATTGTAACATGAGAAGTATCATTCGCTATAGGAATTTTTATTACATGCTGATGTCAGATGCGGTTCTGGTGGTGGCCTGTTTCTTTCTGGCCTACCTGTTTCGATTTGAATTCGCTATTCCGGACAAGGAGCTCGCTACTATTTCAGCTACCTGGCCGTTTGTGCTACTCATTAAACTGTGCACCTTTTTCTTCTTTAGGCTCTACAAAGGCATGTATCGGTACACAAGTCTGGAGGATTTGATAAATGTGCTCAAGGCGGTCTTCACCAGTTCACTTCTCATCATCCTTACGGTGCTGATAATACATCGTTTTGTTGGGTATCCACGATCGGTCTTTATCATCGACGGGTTTCTAGCATTCCTTGCCATAGGCGGTATCAGGGTGGCCATCCGCATTTACTTTGTAGGGCGAGAAGGAAGGGCTATTTTGCCTGCTCTCAGCAAAGAAAGATGTGAGAAAACAAGACTCCTGATCATTGGTGCAGGGGATGCAGGAGAGAAGATCATCAGGGAAATTCGAGATAATCCCGGCCTCAGATTTACACCGGTGGGATTGTTAGATGATGACACGGGCAAGCAGGGGAAGAACATACACGGCATCCCGATTTTGGGTACCTTGAAGGATATCACGAGGTTTACTGACGCCTTTGATGAGATCCTTATCGCAATCCCTTCTGGCAAGGGCCATGAGATGCGGCAGATCGTGGAGCAATGTAAGAGTATGGACAAGCCGTACAAAACCATACCCAGCATTGGAGAGTTGATCAACGGGCATGTCTCGATAAAGGCCATTCGCGATGTAAACCTTGCAGACCTTTTGGGTCGCGAGGAAGTGCACCTCGATCATAAGAAAATCAAAAACTTCCTGTATCAGAAACGAATTCTGGTGACAGGCGCTGGAGGGACAATAGGCAGAGAACTGGTCAGGCAGATCAGTCAATTCAATCCCATAGCCCTGGGACTGCTGGATATAAGTGAGCTGAACCTCTTCCAGGTAGAGATGGAATGTCACCAGCGCTTCAGCCATCTCTCTACGCCAAGCTTTTTAGTTGATATACGAGACCGGCGCCATATTGAGCGAGTCTTCAAAGAACTTCGCCCCCAGGTGATATTTCACGCAGCAGCCTACAAACATGTACCCCTTCAGGAGCGCAATCCATGGGAGGCTGTCTATAATAACGTGCTGGGCTCACGCAATCTCTTGGAGGGTGCCCTGGAGAACGGCGTGGACCATTTTGTCTTTGTATCCACTGACAAGGCCGTACGACCCACAAATGTGATGGGTGCCACAAAAAGGGTGGCTGAGATGCTTATAAGCTGCCTCAACCACACATCGGATAGCTGTTTTATGGCCGTCCGTTTTGGTAATGTGGTGGGCAGCTCCGGCTCTGTCATCCCTGTCTTCCAAGAGCAGATCGCCAGGGGAGGGCCCGTGACCGTGACCCACACTGAAATGGCACGGTACTTTATGAGTATCTCTGAGGCAGCCCAGTTGATCCTTCAGGCAGGTGCCATGGGAAATGGAGATGAGATCTTTATCCTTGAAATGGGAGAACCCCACCGTATTCTGGATATGGCCCATGATCTGATTCGACTCCATGGATTTGAGCCCGATCAAGACATTCCTATCCAGTTCACAGGCCTTCGTCCTGGGGAGAAGCTCTATGAGGAGCTTATCTCAGAAGGAGAAGGTATTGTGAAGACGCAACATGAAAAAATTCTTGTCCTCCATGCAAACAGAAATAACTGTCAGATGTTGAATACCCAGATCGATGAACTCCTCTCTATTGCCCACACCTATGATGCACATGCCATTAAGCGTAAGCTCAAAGAGATTGTCCCGGAGTACACTCCACAATTCTAATCCGCAGATTGCACAGATTACACAGATTGCACAAAAAAGAAGATGAAAGAACATATACAATAATTGGAGCGGCAATCAAGGTACAATCCACAAATTTCATAGACCCGCCTGTCACTGCAAGGCCCAAGCGGGTAGGTTACCCCTATGAAATAGAAAAGAAAGGGGCATTTCATGGGACAGGCGCAGATTAATGATGAGAGATGTAAAGACCTAATAAGGCCAATTAAGAAAAAGCCAGAGATCTTAGTCCAAGCTAAATCGGTTGCGCCGTTTCACTTCTTCTGTTTATGAATGGTAAACTACGTGAAAAAGGAGATAAGAAGATGCCATCTAATTTTAGGATTATGTCTATCAGAAACTTTGCTGGCCCGAAAGTTCATAGACCTTTAGCTCACCCAGAGTGTAGCCGATGTCATATGTTCCGATTTCCTTTAGATCCAGGTTAGACCGAGAGGCCCGAGACGTCGTTTCGGTAATTAAGATACTGTTAGGAAAGGTCTTGGTAAGGTCCTGCAGCCTGAAAACAACATTCACCGAATCGCCGATAACTGTGTAATCCATTTTCCTGTCAAAACCAATGTTACCGACCACAACCTCCCCTGTATGAATGCTGATACCCATACTCACCCTTTCCCCAATTTGCCTGGAAATATGGTCATTTATGGCCACCATAGACTGTTTCATGTCCAGGGCTGCCGTAATAGCATTATCAGCATGCTGGGCGCTTGAAATTGGGGCTCCAAAAATGGCCAGGAAACCATCACCCAGGTATTTATCAACAATGCCTTGATGCTTAAAGACAATATTACCCATATGAGAAAAGAAATAGTTTAGTGTTGAGACAGTCTTTTGGGGCCCAATCATTTTGGTGAGGGTTGAAAAGTTCCGTATATCAATATTGAGTAATGTCAATGACTTTAATTCTTCTATTACTGCTGTCTCTGTATCTTTGCCGAGGATAATCTTGTCCACAATCTCTTTGGGCACAAACTTCTGGAACAGGTGCCGAATGCCTTGTTCGTGCTCAGCTCGAGATAGCGTTTCTTTGTAAAGTCTCGCGTTCTCCAAGGCAATGCTTACCGATGTAGCGATCGATTGTAGAAGCTGCTCATCGTTCGCATTAAAGTCACCATTGATTTTATTGAGGACCTCGATCACCCCAATCACATTGCCCTGCGAAATCATCGGCACACACAACACGGACCTTGTTTTAAAATCCGTATATTTATCCACTTCCGGGTAAAAATGCCTGGATTCTTTCACATCATTTACAATTACTGCCTCCCCCCCGGATGCCACATAACCGGCAATCCCCTGGCCAAGTTTTAGTCGGTGTTTACGAAGGGATTCAAAATCAATATTAAAACTAGTCTTGAACTCAAGTTCCTTATCATCCAAGAGCAACAGGGAACCCGCCTCTGCGTCCATCATTGTACGGATCATATCCATAGTATAATTTAATACCTGACTGATGTCGAAGGTGGAAGAAGCCAGAGCGCTCCCAATCTGTTTAAGCTTGTCTAATTCCTGTTTCCGCTTAACTTCCGATGTAGATAATCTGTTCCTTTCGATGGCGAGCGAAAGTCCATCTGCTATCTTATCTATCAATTCTTGAGCGGCATAAAATTCCTCAGGCTGGCTGGAACACAGGACCAGCAACCCTATAACATGTCCATCCAGCTTTAAGGGAGTCAGAAGACATGACTGAAAGCCCTGCTCTACGAAGAGTTCTTTTTCAACCTGATGGGAGAGCGTAGTCATGTCGCCCACAATCATACTCACCTCCTGCTTGAGTGCTTTATCAATAATAGAACCCAGATGAGGGTAGTGGGTACCTTTGGAGAGATTGGTTGGCACAAGAGCCAAAAAGTCAAGAATAGAAACACGGTCGGGGGCATTTTCGTCCCACGTCAGAATAACAGCCAAATCAAAAACAACATACTTTTGAATTTCATATAAAATGGCAGATAGAAGTTCGCTGTCTCTAAGACTCGAGTTAATGGCCTTTACAACTTCTTCCATAGACCTTAGGCGGCGTTTCACCCGTTTATTTTCCCGCAAAAGACGAAGGTTATCATAGGTGAACGTTGCATTGCTCAAAAGCGGTATCAGGACTTCAACGTCTTCCTGGGCAAACGGTATATCAACAGATTTTCTGGAAATGGTAAGCACACCAACAATATCATTGATGGTCTTTAAAGGCATGCACACAAAGGATTTTGTTCCATAATGCAGATGAGATTTGCGCCCAAAGCGACTATCTTTTTCAATATCCTCTACAACAAGAGGTGATTTATTAATGACAGCATATTTGGCAATACTGGTTGCAAAATCGATCCGGTCTCCCTTTTCAATAATCCCTTCAAGCCCAATACAGGCCTGCACAACAAATGCCTTTCTATGAGATCGCTCCAGGATCAGAACCGATCCAATATCTGCGTTCACTATTTTTAAGGCGCGTTCTAAGGTGATATAAAAAAGTTCTTCTGTATCTAAGGTCACATAACAAAGGTCAGAAAGCTCCTTGAGAGTGGCAATTTCAACAAATTTTTTCCCAAGATTTTTTACAGTAACTCCAAGTTCATTCTTAAGGCTTTTAATAGACTGCGCAATAACCTCTAATTCATTTGTGGCATACGGTTTTTGAGGACCCGAAACCTCGTTTGTAACCGTATCTGACATATCCTTGGAGATATCTCTGATCTGGTCAAATAATTTTCGAATTATAGTAAAGCCGATTAAAGAAAACGCTAAAAGGAGAATAAAATATA
>Ga0315545_1003648_pt1 | contig 13070 bp, 10 predicted proteins | sample SalMarSW160210MG_FD_203096 | JGI IMG/M metagenome (GOLD analysis project Ga0315545, IMG submission 203096) | Salt marsh sediment microbial communities from the Plum Island Ecosystem LTER, Massachusetts, United States - Salt Marsh Sediment SW1602-10 ... | reverse complement strand
TGCTGGTATCATCGTCCCATTCGATTGTTTCCAGAAGCTCGCCGTAATGGTGGACGGCTTTCGTCTCGACCCAGATTCCTACTTTGAGAATCGCCTTCGACCCAAGTAATCTTGAGGCAAAACCCATGGCAAAGCCGACGAGCCAGTATGCCCATCGCAGGATGCTCGGTCTGAAGCCATATTCGTAAAGCTTTACCTGGAAGTCCTGGTAGTGTGTCATCTCGTTGCACATCGCGGCGATTAATCGGTGGTTAAGCTCGCTCGGCTTTTTTGTGAGCTGGAATTTATAAATAGTTTGCGCCATTAATTCGAGCGTGTGCAGAGTATGCAGGCCCTTTTTGATTTTGGCGAGCCTGTTTTGGGAGAATCCTTTGCCCCGCAGCCCGACGTCGTCCTTGCTCATCTGCGGGCGGATAATCGAGATGTTGTAATTGCTCTTCGAATACTGACGGTTTTGGTTTTCTTCCATGATCTCCGGCGCCTTTTTCTATTCTATCTTGCCTGACGAAAACTTAGTCGAATAGACAAGTACTATTGTAGAAATTTCCTTTTGGCGCTGCCAGGAAAAAACGGCCGGAGAGTAAAAGAAAGTCGCTTAATCGAATCTCTTATGTTTTAAGCAAAATGTCGGAAATCTTCGGATTAATTCCCCGCGAATCTGGTTATAGTAATCATTATATCTCCGGAGAATGTCTGTCCCGAAGTCAGTGTGCCGAGAACTTGCAGCTTGACCTGGCCAAAGTCGTCGATGGCGTCCATTAGCTCCGCCATGTCGAACATAGCGACAAGCACCGTTCTGCCGGCTGTTTCATTGACGATTTGGTTATTTGCTTTGACGTTTCCCGGCTGGATGACCAATGGCTCATCACTGATTTGATCTATTGCTATCCCTTCGGGGAATTCCAGTGCGACCATGAGATTCGTGACAGTGCCGTCACGTCGGAGCGTTTCGGGAGTGACGCTTATATTTTCGATTACAAAATCTGTGAAAACCTCTGTCGTGATTGTCGTCAGCTCCGTCCAGTTGCCGGGATTCGTGAAGACCAGGTATCCGCTGAAATCGCCCCATAGCTGATTTGAGCCGATTGTCGCATACTTTCCGTCCGGCGGACCGAGCAGATTATTCGGTTCGGATATATTCATCCATTCCATATTCGGCTCGAAGGACATGTAGTAGGATTCGCCCGGACCCCGGATGCAGTCGAGGCGAAATTCTCCCCGTGTTGCAATCATATAGTATCGATATTTGCCGGTGAAAGTTGCGACCTGCCCATCCGATTCGCCCATCTTGACGTAACCGTTGGCTTCAAGCTGGTCGAGACTCCCGTAGCCTCCTCCGATGTACATACCCGAATCCAGTCCTACGAAGACGTCACCTCCCCAGAGTTCATAGGTCGAACGGGGATAACCGGCCACTGAGAGCTGTTGCCTGCTCCGGCTGTATTTGCCAACCTCGACCGATACCCAATCGTCGATGTTGGTCGATACCCATTGCCCGTAATCCAGCTCGGCTTCCCATGAGCCGTCCGTCAATACAACGGGGCCCCAGATTGTTTGTTCCTTATCAACGGAGTCTTCTTTATAATAATCGCCTGTATTGCTCTGCTTCACATTTATCCGGACCTCCGTTGCGTTTTTGTCGGTGCAAGGCTCCCATGTAAACGTAACGGGGGATTCCGCCGTCTTGTCCTGTCCCGGGGACGTTAAGACCGGCTCCTGTGTGGGTTGTGGGATTGGGTCATTCGTACCCGGAATGCCGAACCATAATGTCATTTGGATATCGCTGTCAATTACATCGTTTACCTTTATCGTATATTCCCCGTCTCCGTACATTTTTAAGTCGTTTATGTTCGAGGACCTGGCTCTGTACAGCCACCTTGCACTGCCCAATTCGGGATCATATTCGTATGATTTCCAGATGCCGCCCGACCACTGTCCGGGGAGTTTCGGAATCGTGAAAACATTTCCCGCCGGTGTCACAAACTCCAGGTCCTCGACAAAAGAGTCTATGTTGAAAGGAGTAAAAATATAGCCTTCCCATGCCTCGATTTCCAGCCGGAATTCATACATCAAATCAGAACCGTCGTTCGGATTCATATAATCCCAGATTTGGTTGATGTTGATGTCTATAGATGATACGTAATCAGAGATGTCACCTTCTCCGATTATATAAATTGAAGTATTTCCCCGGAAAGCTCGGCCCGACGATAAAAAACCGATGACTTCCAGATCGAGCGGGCCAAAGTAATCCTCGAATACGGCATTCAACAGTGCGGCTTTATCGAATACGGCCAGGATCATGGTTCTACCTTCCGTTTCGCTGATGAGCTGTTCGGTTGCTTCGATACCTGCCGGCTGCAGCATCAACGGCTCGTCCCGGACGTCATTTTTCCCGATACCTGCGGGCAGCTTCACAACCACCGTTAGTTCACCGAAAGGATCCTCTCGGTTGATTATATTCGGAATTATCTGTATGTCGTTAGAGTCAATAATCAGCTCGCCGCCGTCGGTCTGATCGCCGTCATCGGGCTTTTCTCCACTTTCGGCTACTATTATGTCAACAGTCGCCGTTGCCGGTAGCGCAAGCAGGCTGTCAACGGAGACTACATTGGTAATACTTTTGCCCGGATTTACATCCGAATTCACTTGTACGGTTAAATCCAGATAAACGGTCTCACCGGGTGAAATATACAGATAGTACCATGTGTATGTATGTGCTGTCGGGTCGTAATGTCCCATGACTCCATCGCCGTAAGCTGTAACGAAGCTCACATCAGAAGGAAGGATATCGACAATATTTATTCCGGTTACTAATTCATCGTTGTCATTATTATCGAACTCGATATCGTATGTGATTTGCTCGTTTGGTGCTACCTGCCTGGTTTGACCTTCGAGAACGCCGGAAACAGTTTTTTTCACGTTAAGAGGATTGTGTACTTGTGCGATGGTTGTGTTCGCAGCCAATGCCAGAAATACCGCCGCAGTGAGAAGAGCAAATACTTTATTAATCTTCGAAAAATTTGATATGTGTAATTTTTTCATGATTGAAATCTCACAATAAATGGTTTCATAATTACCTTCCTTTTGCGGCAAAAAGCCCTGCACCGGAACAGTACAAGGAAACATTTCTGCCCAAATTTGTGCCCCCCTTCCTGCTTTTACAGGAAGGCACAGGGGCCTCGCAGTGGATGATTTTCAGTGTAAGAAGTACGCGAGAACGGAGAAATTCATGTTCATCATCCACCTCTTAACGCCATACCCAAATATATATTATTAATCCGTTTAAGTCAAGAAAAATGCCGTATCTTTCTTATATATCCCCTTGCCGGGTATAGAATTATGACTTTTTTAAAGAGAAAGTTTATTCTTACCTTACTTAGTTAAGAGTCATTACAACAAGTTTTGTCGAGAATTGTTCTTAACAGTTTATGTTCCATTGTAAGAATGGTGGATATTCATGCTTTTAAGGCCTGTTTTCATAATGATTTTCCGCAATTGCGGATTGTAAATGAATTGGGATTTGAGGTTCTTGACGAGCAGGTTTGCCCTTATGCGGACGGTTTTTCGTTTGTAACGTCTCTCGAAATCATCGGGCTTCTCAAGCAGCACGTCCGCCAACGCCAGGGCGCTCTTAAATGCATAGCTAATTCCCTCGGCTGAACTCGGACTGATGAGACCCCCGGCCTCGCCGATGAGGGCAATACCATCGGCCACCGTGGAAATCTGTCGTGGCAGCATGGGGCGAAGGATGAAAGACGCCTCCCGGCGAACAAGTTTACCGAACCGAAATCCACAATCTGTAAGCCGTGATTTGAGCAGCTCGAATTTATCCGTCACCTCCGGTCCCGGCGAAAGAGCGGCGCCGATAATTAGATGCTCCTGTTTCGGGATCGTCCAGCAGTAGTAGTCCGTGATTTCAGGATCGAACAATGTGGAAAAGTACGGCAACTGCTTCTCGGCCTCGAACCATTGCTGGATTGCGATGTAGCACTTTGGAAAAACAGAGTTGGGCAGAGCAAGCTTCCGGACCCTTGAAGATGCTCCGTCGGCTCCGACCAAGATTCGGGCATGTTCCTCATTTATATTACCGTCTTTGACGAGTTTTATGGTGAAGTGATTTTTATCTCGCCGGTAAGATTTGAATCGCAAACCGAGCCTCATTTCAACTGATGGAGCAATCATTGACAACAGCCATCGGTCGAATTTTCCGCGATCCATATTGATATAATAACGCTGGTAGTATCTTTCTAATCGATGCCGGACATCGATTGCGCGGACGACAAAAAGCTGGGGCCCCACTAAGACGTTTTTCGGCAAACCAAGTCCCATCTTCGAGAGCATCGCCTGGGCATCCGGGGCCAGCAGGCCGCCGCAGCATTTGTCGGGGCAATGCTCCTCGGGATTTTCATCCAGCGGCCTTTTGTCCACGAGCAGAATCTTGTAGCGTTCTGCAAGGAGCCGGGCCAGGGTCGAACCGGCAGGACCTGCGCCGATAATGGCTATATCATACATTACATGGTCTCTTGGTAAAAAAACAGCGATATTGTTTTGAACGGATGACACATTATCCCGAGAACGCGGGGACATGTCAAAGGATAAGCCCATTCAAGCGGTAGGAATGTACTTTTTTGCCGATGACAAAAGCAGGGATTTCCAGTATGATGGAATATCGAGATAACAGACAGGGAAGATCAAGTTCTTTAATTGTCCATGATAGATGAAAGGAACCGATATGAAAAGGGGCATTATTATTCTGTTCACCTTCTTTATCGTGAATTCCTCTCTGGCTGATTCTCCCGCATTGCCAACTTATGAGCAGGCCAGAAAATTGGCAGCCGCCGCCTGGAAGTTCCCTCCTCGAAGTATTGATGTAACATATTATTCAATAATAAAAGACAACAGAAGAACTGAAGAACAAATCCGCAAAGTGTATAAAGAAGTGTTTGATAACGAGTATGGCCCGGATGAAAAGCTAAGTCCCGAGATGCTCAAACAAAAAGAAAGAGAAATTCAGATTAACGTTGATAACCGCCTTGTGGAACTACAGGATAGAAGAATCAAATGTAGGGTCCGCTTTGATAGAAACCGCTATCGAATAGACAATGTTTACGGAAGTCCGGACAGGACTATCAAAACTATCCAAAAGGGAATTGTCCGGGAAGTGTTCCAACCAGAAAAGAAACTTGACGCTAACACGCCTTTCGAAATAACCTGGACCGAGATACCGGATGCGAACAACGGCTTTGAATTTTATCACTATTCCCACGATCACAAAACTCTAAGAGTAGAAAAAAGAGAGAGAAGCTCGTATATGTTCATAAACAACAGGAACCAGATTAATAGCATTCTGATGATACCCAATGCTTTTATTCTACAGATGAAGTTGGGCACTCGAAATAATAAATTAGTAACAGAACCTTACGATATGAACGAACCAAAGATAGAGCAGTTATGCTCAGGTACATTAGAAGGTTTCGGCGTGAAAATTATACCTGATGAAAATGAACCCAACGTGAAAGATAGAATTGAGATCAGTCTTTATAATGATGAAAAAATCGAAGTCTTAACATCATTAATGATTTGTGCGAAGGACGATTACTCGAAGGTTTATTATTTCGAAGCTACAAATCCTGCTACTAATAAACTCCCCATGTTCACAAAAACGTGCAGTAATTTCGATGCTCAGGGATTCCCACATAATATTATAGAAGTTCAATATGACGGCGAGGGAAATGTTCAACTTCAGGAAACCTACAAAATTGAAGACATTCGCGTAAATATACCTATTCCAAAAGAAGTTTTTGAATTTAATCCTCCGGAAAATTATGAGGTTACGGATTTCCGTTTGCCGGAGGCCCAAAGGCAGGCGGCAAGAATCGAAAACCTGAAAAAACGACTCAAGGACGAAAATTCGGGTCGCAGGTTGGAGGCTCTCATTTTATTAGATAAAGAATATCTGAAAGATAAACCTGCCGAGCTACGAGATATTGCTGTTTCTATGCTGGAAGACCAGCGCGATGATATTCGCAGATTGGCACTTTTTATACTAAACCGAGTTTTAAAAGATAATCCCGAAGAGTTGAGGAAGATAGCCACCTCCCTGCTAGATGATGAAGACCCTATGGTCCAACAAATGGTTGCCAAAATTCTTCGGCAAGTTGAATCAAATGAGAAGGAGGAGTAAATGAGCGAGAATCCATTCGCAGCTCTTTTTTAATTAAAGGGGACATGTGTTATGCTGAGTGAAACGAAGCATCTGGCCGGCGAAGGAGATCTCGCCAAAAAGAGGGAAATATAAACCGCCGGCAAAATCACAAAATCCTTGCATAAATCGGGGCTGTTTGTTATCCTTCTCGAATTCTATTGCCGAATGAACATCGAAAAAATAATGTTTAATAAGTGGGAAAATTGTGATGAGTAAGACCATGAAGAATCCGGGACTTTCGGAACTCGACGAGCTTTGTATCCAGGCTATTCGGTTTTTATCCATGGAGGGCGTTCAGGAGGCCAAATCGGGCCATCCCGGTATGCCGATGGGAATGGCGCCTGCGGCGTATATTCTCTGGACGAAATATATGAACTACAATCCCGCCAACCCTCGCTGGCAGAACCGGGACCGCTTCGTCCTTTCGGCTGGACACGGCAGTATGCTGCTGTATTCGCTGCTGCATTTGGCAGGTTATGAAATCAGTATGGACGAGGTCAAGACTTTCCGCCAATGGGGCAGCAAAACCCCGGGCCATCCCGAATATGAGCCGGACCACGGCGTCGAGGTGACGACCGGTCCGCTCGGCCAGGGAATTTCCAATGCAGTCGGTATGGCAATCGCACAGAAATATTTGGCGAACTATTTCAACCGCGATGGATTTCCTATTATCGATTACAAAATTTATGTCGTAGCCAGTGACGGCGACCTGCAGGAAGGTGTTGCGTCCGAGGCCTGCTCGCTGGCCGGACATTTAGGTCTGGATAATATAATCGTTGTCTATGACGACAATCACATTAGCATAGATGGAGTGACGGAGCTGTCGTTCACCGAGGACAGGGCAAAGCGTTTCGAGGCATACGGCTGGAATGTCCAGGAAGTAGGTGGCGACGGTAACGATATGGCCGCCTTCGAGACGGCACTTGACCAAATCAAGCCGGGTAAGCCCACGATTATCAAGCTCCGCACTCATATCGCATACGGCAGCCCCAACATGCAGGATACTGCCAAGGCTCACGGTGCTCCTTTGGGCGACGATGAAATCCGCCTGATTAAGGAAAAGTTCGGCTGGGACCCCAACAAAAAATTCTATGTCCCTGCGGAAGTGACGGCACATTTCAAAAAAGTAATCGAAAAGGGCATGGAGGCAGAGACCATCTGGAATAAAATGTTTGACAGCTATGCCAATAAATATCCGGAATTGGCAGAACAGTTCAAGGAAGCAGCGGCGGGTAAGCCGTCCGTCGATCTCGACGAAATCCTGCCGAAGTTCAAGGCGGGCGAATCAATGGCGACCCGCAAGGCCTCCGGCATGACACTTGCGGCGGTCATGCCGAATCTGCCGATGTTAATGGGCGGCTCGGCGGACCTGACTCCTTCGAACAATACAAGCTGGCCGGGTGCGAAAGATTTCCAGAAAGACGCACGCGACGGCAGGTACCTGCGTTTCGGAATCCGCGAACATGCGATGGGCTCGGTCCTTAACGGCATTTCCGTCAGCGGCATGATGCGGGCATACGGTGGGACATTTCTGGTTTTTTCCGATTATATGCGTGGCGCTGTGCGAGTGGCGGCGATCTCGAAATATCCCAGCATATTCGTATGGACGCACGACAGTATCGGCGTCGGCGAGGACGGCCCGACCCACCAGCCGGTCGAGCACTTAGCGTCCCTGCGGGCGATACCGAATTTGATAGTCTTCCGCCCTGCCGATGCGAATGAGACCGCCCAGGCGTGGAAGTATATACTCGAACACAAAGACGGCCCTGCCGCCCTGCTGCTGACAAGACAGGGACTTGTCGTGCTGGATCAGGAAAAATACGGCTCGGCGAAAGATACAAGCAAGGGCGCTTACGTCCTTGTCAAAGTGGACAAGCCCGATGTGCTGATACTTGCAAGCGGTTCGGAAGTTTCGGTCGCACTTTGTGCCGCTGAAGTCCTTGCAAGTGACGGCGTAAAGGCACAGGTGGTAAGTATGCCGTCGTGGGAGCTGTTCGAGAAACAGACCCAGGCGTATAAGGATTCGGTTTTGCCGCCTAAGGTTAAGGCGAGAGTCGCGGTCGAGGCGGGCATCGAATTAGGCTGGTACAAGTACATCGGTGATAACGGTATCTTCATCGGCATGTCTTCATTTGGGGCATCGGCGCCGGCGAAAGTCTGCTTCGAGAAATTCGGCATAACAGCGGCCAATGTCGTAAAAGCGGCAAAAAAATCGATCACAAAAAGCAAATAAATCAGAAGACAGAATACAGAAGACAACCGGCGGTACAACCGCCGGTTTTTTTACATTGCTTTTGACCGCCGGAACGTATGTGGTAAAATAATGCCGAACAGACAACGGGCAGGACGAATTGTGGTTGAGACAATTTAAGGAGCATAGGCCTTATGAATGATGTTCGAATCTTTACTACGCCGATATTAGACGGGATAAAAATCAGGGAGTACAAAGGTTTTGTAATTGTGCGGAATGTTCGGGCGGTCAATATCGTTCGCGATTTCTTCACGTCGTTTCGTGACATCTTCGGCGGACGCTCGGACTCGTACCAGGAAGTGATGAGACTGATGCAGGAGGATGTAATCGCCGAAGCAAGGGCCGAAGCGATGAGATTAGGCGCCAATGCCATCGTCGGATTTAATCTGGACTATGACAACGTCGGCTCTAAAAATAAATCCCTTCTGATGGCATCGGCCAAGGGCACAGCGGTCGTTATAGAATAAAAGTACCGACGTTGGATTGATCATAATTTCTTTGTGAAATTAAAGATTAAGCGGGAAAAAATGAACAGAGATTTTACAACCAAATCGTTTTTTATCGTTTTCTTTTCCGCTTGCTTATTTGCCTCACAGCCGAAATACTCGGTCGAGCTGCTGCCGGAGTATGATGTATTGTTCACAAAGACCGAAGGCTGGACTGGTGCGGATGGGGCATATTCACTGCCTTTGACCGATGAAGTGACACTATGGCTGTTTGGTGATACGTGGATAGGCAAAGTCGCAGACGGCAAACATACAGGCGCGACAATGATAAACAACTCTATCGCATTGCAAACCGGCAAAAATCCCACCACGGCTTCGGTCAAATTCCTCCGGCAGACAACGCAAAAGGGTGGGCCTGCCGCATTCTTTAAGCCCGACGACGGGAACGGGTTTTTCTGGATATCCCACGGCATAGTTACCGGCGGGAAGTTATATCTGTTTTTGATGCAGATCGTCAAGACCGGCGAAGAAGGTGTATTTGGTTTTAAGCAAATCGGCACATCACTGGCCGTGATCGATAATCCGAACGACGACCCGCTCGAATGGCGAATTCACCAACACAAAGTCCCATACGGCAGATATTCCAAAGACGGCAATCTTTTCTTTGGCTCGGCTGTAATGAAAGACGGCGATTTTATTTATATCTACGGCGCCGATGAGGATTGGAGCAAAGGAGTGGACGGGCGAAGCATGATAGTCGCCCGCGTTCCGGCTGATAAGATAGCTGATTTTAAACAATGGCGTTTTTTCGGCAATGGTCAATGGCAAGCCGAATTAACAGATACTCAGGGACTTTTTGCCGGTACGGCGACGGAGTATTCAGTATGCTATCAGCCTTCACTCGGGCGGTATGTAGCCATTTATACGGAAATTGGAATGTCGAAAAATATAATGATGCGGCTGTCTCCGACAACGACGGGGCCGTGGAGCGATGCTTACGGGATTTACGAATGTCCCGAGGTCAAGTGGCATAAAACCTATTTCTGCTACGCTGCGAAGGCACACCCTGAAATTTCCGCGAAAGACGAGCTAACTATCACGTACGCCTGTAACTCGACCGATTTCTGGCAGATGGCGGCCGATGCACGTATCTATCGGCCTCGCTTTTTGAAGATTAAATTTGACGTTCATAATAAATAAGGATATAGAAAAAAATGAGGTGAGAGTTATGGACAAGCTATACGAAAATTCGGAAACGGGCTGCTGCCCGAAATTCAATCCTGAGCCGTGGGATGAAAAGGAAATCACTTTCAAGGACAGATTATTCGTTAAGGACCATGTCACGAGCTTTTTTCACATCCCGCTGAACTTCGGCAAAGTGATGGTCCGGAACATGGAAAAAATCCAGGCCGCCGGTGCCCTCGAGCCGGAGCCGGTAATGCTTTCGGATGAGAAATCGCTCTGGGGGTCGGATATTTACATCGCCGTATCCAAAGATGTTACGGGAGCAGAGATGGCAAAAATATCCGGAACGTTTATGACTAAGGTATTCGAGGGCCCGTATAAAGACGTCAGGAAGTGGATAGAAGAAATGAAAGCCTGGCTCGAATCGAAGGCGGCAAAGATGAAAAAGATGTACTTTTTCTATACGACCTGCCCGAAATGTGCCAAATACTACGGCAAGAATTACGTGGTCATCCTGGCACAAGTTTAAAGAAAGCTAAGTATTATGTTTGGTGATTCTGCAACCGCGATAACGATACTGTTTATTATTTTCGCCGCCGGCCTCGGCGCTTTTATCAGAAAAAGAAGCAGAGACAAGTGCCTGCGTGATTTCGAGCACAATACCATAACGCTCGAGGACGTATCCGGCAAGACTGTCTGGGGCAAATTGCGGGTGGAAAATACCGGCCTGGAATTTATCTATAGAGACAAACAGAAAGACACCGACGGGCACGAAGAGGCAAGTTATATCCTCTATAAATACGAGTTCCCGAACATCCAGGCGGTGATTCGCTTTCACGACGACCTCAGCGATGAAAATAAGACCAAAAGAGAGAAAGAGCTGAAAGAAACCTATCATCCCGGGCGGTGGCGAAAGTTCAGAAGGAGCACGCTAAATGTTTTTAGGACCGTACGCGACTCAGTTGTGGAGATTGTCAATCTGCTTATCAGCCAGGCGAAAAAAGCCACACCGGCCGGCAAGGTTCTAAGCACACAGGATAAATATGTCAACCAGATGAAGCAGGAGCTGGTAGGCTCGGTGGGGGCATCTTTCGAGCCTTTGCTGGAGCGATATATCGGCCGGAAAGTCGTGCTCGAGATGTTCAAAGGCGATAAAGTGCTGGAATACTGCGGAGTGTTGAAGGATTACACGGCGGAGTTTATCGAAATCATGGATGTAAATTACGCCATCAAACAGGGTGATGCAACCCACAGGGCCGATCTTGTCGTTCCCCGCAAACTCGGCCTGATACGCCATCTGGGAGAGTAGTTTTGATATTGCAGATTATTTTAGGTTTGGAAAATTAAAAGCTTATTTTGAAGTCTTTATATCGCGGATCGAGAGGCAGTTCTTCGATTTGTGTGTCTTTTATGTAACCGGCAAAGGATTCTTTGATATTTTTTATACAATCATCTATATCCTCAGTGTAGCCCTGGGCGAGCATCTCGACCGAGCCGTCCGACAGGTTGCGAACATATCCTTTTAGCTGATTGAGCCCGGCAATCCTGTGGGCGGTGAATCTAAAGCCGACCCCCTGAACTCTGCCGGTGAAAATTATATGTCTGGCAATCATAATCTGCCCGCTCTATCATGAATATTAACGACAGTCAACCGATCGCTTCAACAGATTCTAATTATATATTATGTTAGCGGCAATTTGCACAGTATGCAAGGAGAACAAGGGCAAACAACGGGTGGAAAATACCAGCATAGAGTTTATCTGTCCGAAAAAACAAAAAGACGAAGACGGACACGAAGAGGCAAGTTATCTTCTTTGTAAATATGAGTCATCACTTTATTTCGCACTTCGACAAGATAGAGAAGCTAAAACTCATTTTGTTCTTAAGGCTTTTCTGAAAAAACCCACCTGGACACGGGTCCTGACGAGCCAAAATAGCAGAATTCAGAGATCGCAATGCACCAAAGGTATAGTCAAGACAGGAACGTTCATTTTTCTGCGCCCATTCTACCTGAGAAATATTTGAACGGTTGCAAAAAAACTTGACTTTTCAAGACATGCGCAGGATTCTATTGAAAATGTGACTCAGCGCCGTAGCTGAGAAAAGATATATAATATTATATGGGAAATCCCAGATAAGGAGGATCTTATGGATCCGATCATGATCTTTGTGTTTGTTATCGTTGCGCTTGCTGTACTCATCTTTCTTTTAGGCATAAGAATTGTGCGTCCCACTCACAGGGGCATAATTGAGAGACTCGGCAAGTACAAACAATTTGCTTCACCGGGTTTTCATTGGATCATCCCGGTTATTGACAGAATGATTCAGGTCAATATCACCGAGCAGATGGTGGATGCCCAGCCACAGGAGATCATTACCAATGATAATCTTAATGCCAGGGTGGACGCCCAGGTTTACTTCAAGGTCAAGGACAATGAGGAGAACGTTAAGAACTCCCAGTACAATGTGAACAACTATCAATTTCAGATTGTGAACCTGGCTCGTACCACACTGCGTAACATCATCGGTACGCTCACGCTGAAATCAGCAAACAGCGAAAGAGACAAAATAAATACGGCCCTGCTTACAACGTTGAGTAAAGAAACCCAGAACTGGGGTATGGCGATCGTCAGGACGGAGTTGAAGGAAATCGATCCACCCAAAGATGTCCAGGAAACCATGAACAAAGTCGTCAAGGCGGAAAATGAAAAGGTTGCTGCCTTGGATTTCGCCAATGCCACCGAGAGGCAAGCGGATGGGATAAAGAGGGCTGAGATCAAGAAGGCCGAAGGGATCAAACAGGCCAAGATCCTGTCGGCCGAGGGCGAGGCCGAAGCCATTAAACTGGTTAACGAGGCAGCGAACACCTACTTCATTGGCAACGCACAACTACTTAGAAAGCTCGAGACCCTGGAGAAATCCCTGATGAATAATGCCAAGATCGTCATTCCTTCAGGATCTGAACTCGTTAATGTTATTGGAG
>Ga0315545_1003647_pt1 | contig 13070 bp, 9 predicted proteins | sample SalMarSW160210MG_FD_203096 | JGI IMG/M metagenome (GOLD analysis project Ga0315545, IMG submission 203096) | Salt marsh sediment microbial communities from the Plum Island Ecosystem LTER, Massachusetts, United States - Salt Marsh Sediment SW1602-10 ... | reverse complement strand
CGTTCAGCCGCAGCTATTATCGCCTTAAGCATTTTATATGCAGGCTCCTGATGCGAAATTTCCCTTTCCAACAAATCGGCATAACCGAGAATAATACCCAGTATATTATTATAGTCATGAGCCACTCTTCCGGCCAACCGTAAACGCCCTGTCAAGTACACTCGCTCTCGTCCATATCACAAAAACGATAACGCTCACATCGAAGAAAAAAACTGGACACTCGTCAGACAATACCTCGGCTATCAACGCTTGGCGCAACCCTGCTAAGCCGACCAACTCAACGATCTCTATCGATCTCAATGGAGACTTCTGATGAACTTCTTTATCCCTTCTGCCAAGCTCATCCGCAAAGAACGTCGTGGCTCTAAAATTATCAAAGTCTATGATTCTCCAAAAACTCCTTTCCAACGTCTTCTCACAACTTCTGTGCTCTCTCGTAAAACAAAAAAGAACCTTCATAATGTTTACGCTTCGCTTAATCCATTTTTACTGCAACAGCAAGGTATCCAAGAAAATTAAAGCCATCCTTGCTCAAGCTGATCCCCTTCCTCGGTACGTTGCTAAAGACCTACCTTCTTTGTAGTTTTTGGTTACCTTTATTTATGAGGCAACACGCTAAAGAGGAGCTAAAAGTGCCCTCTAATTTGCCTTATATTAAAAGTCACAAGTGATTAAATCAACTCTTTCAATGTTTCCCCTATAATCTGTATTCCCTTTTCGATTTGCTCTTCAGGAGTATGCGAGTATGCCAATCTGAAATGGCTATTATCTTTCCCTTCCGGATCGAATGTTCTCCCCATAACAAATACAGCACCTTTCTCGATACTCGATTCTAGCACCGATATTATATCGATTTGAGGAGGTAACTTGAGCCATATATAAAATCCGCCCTTGGGTTCTATCCAGGTAATCGCTGCCGGAAAATATTTCCGTATTGCGGCAGCCATTGTGTTTTTGCGCCTTTTATAAACTTCGCGCATACGCACAATGTATTTTTCCATCTTACCGCTTCGTATAAATTCATCGGCAAGCACTTGTGTAAAGCTCGGAGAACAGGCGTCCACCGATTGTTTAACCAATTCTGCCTTTTGATAAATCTCCTGCGGTACAAGCATCCATCCAAGCCGGAAACCGGGTCCAAGTATTTTAGAGAATGTCCCTATGTAGCAGATTGTCAGTTCTTTCTCATACAAGGTCTTCATCGGTGTAACTCTTTTTCTGGAATCTTCATCAAAATACAATTCTCCATATGCATCATCTTCGATCACCGTCAGACCATGTTCTTTCAACACGGGCACGAGTTCTTTTTTTCGCTGCTCGGTATACAATGTTCCGGCCGGATTGTGAAAATTCGGAGTAATGTAGAGAATTTTTGGGGGCACAGGTTTATTTCTATAGAGATATGTATTGAGCGATACGATATCAATACCGTCTTCATTCAAATCGATGCCGGCTAAATTCGCCTGGTATGATTTAAATGCCGAGATGGCGCCGATGAAGCAAGGGTTTTCCGTTACTACAGTATCTCCGGGATCAATAAATACTTTTGCCAGTATATTGATCGCCTGCAAAGAACCGGTGGTTATCATCAATTTATTTGTATCGACCGGCATGCCTTTCTTTTTCAGGTATTCTTTCAAAGATTCAAGCAGCGGCGGATAACCGGGAGTCGGACCGTACTGAAAAGCCGTACGCTTGAGATCAAGCGGCAGGTTATTGTAAATTTCATCGATGTCTTCCACCGGAAACAATTCGTTCCCCGGCATTCCGCCTGCAAAGGAAATAATATCCGGCCGGGTGGCAAGTCCCATTAAATCCCTGATTTCTGACGTGCGAAGAGAGGAAACTACTTTTGAAAAACGAATCATGGAACTGTCCTTAATCTCCGGTTAAAATCTCAGTTATCAATATCCAAATATCAAACAAATTACAGATAAATAATAAATTCCAATATCCAAATTACAAATAAATTCCAGACTTCAAATCTCAAATATCAAGCAAATATTAAATTTCAATATCCATATTACAAACAAATGTCAAATCTCACATTCCAATGTTTAAATATCAAAGATATTGCAAATACCAAAAATCAAATAACATTATTTAATTTGCGATTTGGAATTTATCATTTTGTGCTTGTTTGGAATTTGTTATTTGTTTTTTGAGATTTAGTATTCATACTTTATAGATATCACTTGCTTTGAGTAATTCCATTTTATGCTTTTGCAAAGCGGCAATGGTCTGCTCCACAGCTTCGGTGCGTATAATAACTGTTGCCCGATCACTGAGGGCAAATGCATACATATATTCCAAACCGACTCCTTCGGAGGAAAGAATCCGGAGCGCTCTATGCAATCCGCCCGGTTCGTTGGGAACCACCAAACCTATTACTTCGGTAATATGTACTGAAAGACCTTTTGCTTTCAGCAATTGTTCTGCCTGCTCCGGCTTGCTTACGATCATCCGGAGGATGCCGTAATCGGCCGTATCGGCTATGCTGAATGCGGAAATATTTATTTGCGCCGAAGCCAGCACTTCCGTCACTTCGGTTAGGCGTCCTGATTTATTTTCCAGGAAAATAGAAAGCTGTTTGATTTTCATAGGCACCTATGTTGGTTTTCTTTTATCTATAACCCGTTTGGCTTTTCCTTCACTGCGTTCGATGGTTTTCGGTTCAACAAGCTTCACAGACGCATTTATACCTAAAACAGATTCAATGTTATGCTGAATTTTTTTCTTAAGTTCTTCCAGTTTTCTGATTTCATCCGAAAATAATTGTCCGTCAACTTCCACCCACACTTCCAGAACATCGAGATTGTTTACGCGATCGACTATCAGCAAATAATGCGGCTTGGTTCCGTTCATTTCAAGAAGCACAGTTTCTATTTGCGACGGAAATACATTGACTCCCCGGATAATCAGCATATCGTCCGACCTGCCCAGGCATTTTTTCATACGTACGATTGTACGGCCGCAAGAACATTTCTCCGCATTCAAAACCGTCAGATCGCGTGTACGGTACCTGAGCAGCGGCAGGGCTTCTTTTGTCACACATGTAAAAACCAGCTCGCCGATCTGTCCGTAAGGGAGCACCTCAAGTGTTTTTGGATCTATAATTTCCGGAATAAAATGGTCTTCAAAAACATGCAGTCCGCATTGATCCATGCACTCCGAAGCAACACCCGGACCGATAACCTCGCTTAGTCCATAAATATCGATCGCCTTAATTTTTAATTTACTCTCGATTTCGCGGCGCATTTCTTCCGTCCATGGTTCCGCACCAAAGACACCGGCTTTTAACTTGAATGATTCGATCGGCATACCGGCTTCGGCCATTGCTTCTGCCAGAAAGAGAGCATAGGACGGCGTGCAAGCGAGAATTGTCGATCCGAAGTCCTTCATCAGCTGCAATTGACGCTGCGTATTACCCCCGGACATGGGAATGACCGTGGCACCGACTTTTTCCGCACCGTAATGCACACCGAGTCCGCCTGTAAATAATCCGTATCCGTAAGCAACATGCAGCACATCCGTCCTTCCTGCTCCTGCGCAAGTGAGTGTCCGTGCCATGACCTCCGACCAGATATCGAGATCTTTCCGTGTATATCCAACAACCGTCGATTTTCCGGTAGTTCCACTGGAAGCGTGCAGCCGTACGACATCTGTCGCAGGCACAGCAAAGAGTCCGAACGGATAATTATCACGTATATCCTGCTTTGTCGTAAACGGCAGTTTTTGCAATTGGTCAACGCTTTTAATATCGCCCGGCTCGATGCCGTTTTTTTGAAACTGCTTACGGTAAAAAAGCACATTGTAATAAAGCCTTTCCACCATTGCAGACAACCGCTCGCTTTGCAGTTTTGTAAGCTGCTCGCGGTCCATACATTCTATATGTTTATTCCATTTCATATAAAAAACTTCTCTCAATATTGCTTTTAACAGTTCAATTCAATTAATCACTTTTTTTCATAAGAATAAACACCTTTTTGGATGGAAAAAGAAATGGTAACCCCGGTACAGAACTGTCAATCTAAAATCTAAGAGTTATGTACCAAGCCATGCCAGTATGGAGATAGCGAGAAATACAATCCAGGAGAAATGCCTGCCTCGTGCAATAACCAATGAAATAATAAAACTAACAAAAGAAGCCACGGCAATAGTCCTTGTAACAACTGTATAAAGAGTAAATGTATCAAGAGTAAACAGAATTGCCGCAAAAGCAAACCAGGCAACGGTTGTAAGATGCCATGCAAAGCGGAGAGTGCGCACGGCAAGCAGTTCACTGTTGAATATTTTAGGAAGATATCCTCTTTTGGAGACTACCAAGGCCATAACCAATCAATTCTTTCTTTTCCAAATATCACGATATCGAATGATAATCATTCTACGTTACTTTTCAATATTAAAATGCAGTTTCGGACCAAGACCAGGTTTATTTTCGGAAGCATAAAAAGAAACATCTATAGCACCCAAAGGACGAATAAGCATACCTTTCATCTTGCCATCCAGCATGCGCTGTAATACCGGTTTAGAGATTGTAATAAAATTTTTACTCCCGCGTTCTTCAGATACCTCGGTATCGAATATCATCTGCGTATTAAAAACTTCGGAGTAATCACGGCCTTGAAAAAGATTGTCATAAGTTACCTTATTCTGATCCCATTCAGGATCTCCGCCGAGAATTTCAATAACTCTTACTTTACCGAATTCCATGCCGAAATCTTCGCCATAAACATCGATATAATTTCCACCTTTTGAGACGGACTGCGTTGTTAATTCCAACAAACCAGGTCCATCGACTTTCATATTTCTATATTTATCAAAATCCCATCTTAAAATAGCCCATTGATTTGCATTGATAGTTAATACCCGTGACGAGCCCTTTTGTTCGTTAACCGACCAGTTATTGAAGTTCACATCTGGAAAATGGGAGTTAATCACACAATCGTGTGTAACATCTAGATGATATAAAAAAGTGTTTAATTCGGGAACCGTCGGGTGATAAGGCACAAGCTCTCCTTTATCCGGCCCGGCAATATTGACATTTACGATGTCGGCGCGATAATAATCCAGATCGACATAATATTTACCCAATCCGTAATCGGTGGCAGCTAATTGTACATAAACCGTATCACCCGGAAGAGCATCAAATTTATTTGTTGTCATACTGACGATATGCCAATTGGTTGTGTCCGGTATACCGAACTCCATTAAATCAATATGAAAGTTAGTTGTTCTATTTGTATTCACCATCATGTTTAGCCGGCGAGGCGCATTATGGACTCGTACTTTTGCCTCAACGCGCAATTGAAATGCAGTATCTTTCAATTTTCGTAAATCCAGGAAAGCCGTTACATTGCGTTTAATAAGCGCCCAGTAGACATTGTATTTATCTTTTGTCGCATCGACGACAATAGTTGCATATCCATCATTCTGGACAAAATCCATTGCAGCTCTATAGAAGAATCCATGCTAAATACGGTGCTCCCTTGGCCAATATTGCCACTGCTCACAAACTTGTTCGTATCGTCTATGCTATGCTAAAATATCATACCAAACATCACGATCCAGGAGAGCTGTATTATGATACTTATTTCTGGCAAAGCCATTCCTTCGTAAAAAAAACGTTCTCTTAAACGTCTCAAACGAAAAGCCGCTGATCTGGGCTTCCAACTTATTCCTTTTTCTGCTTCCTCCTGAGTTTGTTACTCAAGAGGAGGACGCAGTCATTTACTTCGGTTCTATCAAACGTTTGAGAGTGATTTCCATGGTATCTCCTTGCATACCGGGAATTTTCATGGATATCGAATCTGCCACTATTGTGCATTGGTGATTGATCGTCATATCGTTAAAACTTACATCGAAAGAAAACTGATGAACATTCACTTTTCCATTGCTAATGGACATATCTCCCATCGGACCTTCCACTGCTCCGGTTAAGGTATCAGCGTTCACATTGAAGTTAAATACGATGTCCATCGTTCCATTAGGCCCCTGCATTTGTCCTTTCCATTTGCCATTGATGTCTTGTGCAAAACCATAATTAAATAAACCTATTGTAAGTATAACACACACGCAAATTATGCCTTTCATAATTACTCCTTTCTTAAAGTGTGAATGCTTGGTGTTAAGTGTACCTTTCAATATAAAATATACATTTCTTCTAGCGAGGTGTGCTGCATCTTAACGATTTCTATATTACAAAAAAAATAATGGCAGGACAATCAAAAACATGAAACTAAAGCGAATGTTTCGTACGTTATATATATAAAAAGATAATTATCGTGATCTCTCAGGAAAATACCACCGCAAATCAGCGGCTTGCAGTTGTAATCAGAGGAGCTGTGCAGGGCGTCGGATTCCGGCCGTTTATCTACAAACTTGCCGCAGAAATGCAGGTAAACGGCTGGGTATCCAATACATCAGCAGGAGTCTTTATTGAAGTTGAAGGCATAAAAGAAATTCTCGACCGGTTTCTCCTTCGCATGCAGAATGAAATTCCGCCGCGTGCATTTATCCAAAGTCTGGAATTCTCGTTCCTCGATCCGGTCGGATTCAATAAATTTGAAATCCGCGAAAGCGTTTCGGCCGGATTGAAAACAAGCATCATACTGCCGGATATCGCTACCTGTCCGGATTGCCTAAAAGAAATTTTTGACCCATCCAATCGCCGTTATCTTTATCCCTTTACAAACTGTACGAATTGCGGGCCTCGTTTTTCTATAATTGAGGCATTGCCGTACGATCGTGCTAACACATCTATGAAAAAGTTCGGAATGTGTCCCGAATGCAAGGCAGAATATGAAAATCCGATGAACCGGCGTTTTCATGCCCAACCGAATGCATGTCCCAAGTGCGGGCCGCAGCTTCAACTCTGGGATGAAAATGGAAAAGAATTAGCCGAACGGAACGTTGCTTTATTACAAACATCAAGCGCGATTGAATCAGGAAAAATCGTTGCCGTAAAAGGCATCGGCGGATTTCATCTGATCGCAGATGCGAGGAATAATGAAGCGGTCAATCGCCTGCGCGAACGCAAGCACCGTGAAGAAAAACCACTGGCGTTAATGTTTCCATCGTTAAAAATGATTAAGCAGGTTTGCAAAGTCAACGATTTAGAAGAACGGTTATTGACGTCGCCGGAATCACCCATTGTTTTAATTGAACGGATAAATATTCAATCCGAAATCAAAAATCCGAAATTCGAAATTGCTTTTTCTGTGGCTCCAAACAATCCATATCTCGGGTGCATGCTTCCATATTCACCCCTTCATCATATTCTGATGGATCAACTTGGATTTCCTGTAGTAGCCACAAGCGGCAATCTATCCGACGAACCGATTTGCACGGACGAATATGAAGCAATCCGGCGACTGAATGGAATTGCGGATTTATTTCTTGTGCATAACCGTCCGATCGTGCGTCACGTAGACGATTCCATTGTGCGGATTATAATGGGACGCGAGCTGGTCATGCGCCGTGCGCGCGGATATGCGCCGCTGCCAATCACTGTAGAGACAAAACATGTTGTATCCCTGCTAGCAGTCGGTGCGCATTTAAAGAATACAATTGCAATTACATCGGGTTCAAATGCTTTTATTTCACAGCATATCGGCGATCTGGTAACAAAAGAATCGCTCGATGCATTTCACCATGTCATTACCGACTTTCAGACAATGTATGACTGCAAACCGGAACAAGTTATCTGCGATCTTCATCCTGATTATCTTTCTTCAAAATTCGCCCGAAGTAACGGTATTCCGTTATTAGAAGTTCAGCACCATCATGCACATACTGCCTCCTGCATGTTAGAAAACCGGCTTGAAGGTGAAGTGCTCGGCGTATCGTGGGACGGTACCGGCTATGGGCTCGATGGCACAATTTGGGGCGGTGAATTTTTACTCGCTCAAAAGACATCGTTCGAGCGCGTTGCGACTTTTCGTCAGTTTGGACTGCCTGGCGGTGAAAAAGCCATAAAAGAGCCGCGCCGCACAGCTCTGGGAATGCTGTATGAGCTTTTCAGTGATGATATTTTTCACCGACAGGACCTGCCTACACTGCAGGCATTCACATCAGCGGAACTTGAGCTCCTCCATCAAATGTTATCAAAGAAAGTAAATTTTCCTTTTACCACGAGCGCCGGTAGAATTTTTGATGCCGTCGCTTCGCTGATCGGACTGCGGCAAAGACTGAACTACGAAGGCCAGGCAGCAATGGAGCTGGAGTTCTCGATACAAAACGTGGTGAGTGATGAACATTATCCTTTTATAATCAATGATGTGCAGAATATAAAAACCATCGACTGGCAGTCAATTCTGGAGGGAATACTTGCAGATATAAAGAATAATGTTGACCGTTCGATCATCTCCGCGAAATTTCACAATACACTCGTTGAAACAATCGTTGCAATAGCAAAAAAGTCCGGCCAGACGCGTATCGTTCTTTCGGGCGGATGTTTTCAAAATCGATATCTTACTGAACGGGCTGTTAAGAGACTGCAGGAAGAAAAACTCCGGCCGTACTGGCATCAACGGGTTCCGCCGAATGACGGGGGAATTGCATTGGGACAGATATCTGCCGCTATCCGTTCGCAGAAAGAAGATAGGACTTGAAGATGGATTTAGAAATGAGGAAATTGAAGATAGATAGGAGTTTTTCATGTGTTTAGCAATTCCTGGAAAAGTCGAAGAAATTGACACGACGGCCTCGCCGATGATGGGCAAAGTAAGTTTTGGGGGCATCAAGAAAGAAGTCTGCCTTGAACTCGTGCCCGACGTGAAAATCGGTGAATACGTAATTGTTCACGTCGGTTTTGCAATAAACACAATGGATGAATCTGAAGCGCTTGGGACATTAAAACTATTCGAACAAATGGGGGAATCAACATCTGATGAGATTAGTCCTGCATAGATGTTCTATAAAATCTAAACCTTTTTTGACAATGCATTGTTTAAATTTTAATAACAACGAGGTACTGTGCGATTCATAGATGAATTTCGAAACGGCAAAACTGCCGCGGCATATATTAAACGCATTCATACTGTTTGTACACATCCATGGACAATAATGGAAATTTGCGGCGGGCAGACGCACACAATCGTCAAATCCGGAATTGACGACCTGCTTCCATCATCGCTAACATTAGTTCATGGGCCGGGCTGCCCGGTCTGTGTTACTCCACTGGAAATAATCGATAAAGCGATTGCCATAGCTTCCCAGCCCGGTGTTCTCTTTACATCTTTCGGTGATATGCTGCGAGTACCGGGTTCGGAAAAAGATTTGCTGACCGTTAAAGCGCAGGGCGGCGACGTTCGTATCGTTTATTCTCCGCTCGATGCGGTAAAACTGGCAAAGCAGAATCCAGATAAAAAAAATGTATTCTTTGCCGTCGGTTTTGAGACAACGGCGCCTGCAAATGCCATGTCCGTATGGCAGGCATCACAGCTTGGATTAAAGAATTATTCGATTCTATGTTCACACGTGGTTGTACCACCGGCAATGGAAGCTATTTTATCTTCGCCGGAAAACCGCGTACAGGGTTTTCTCGCTGCCGGACATGTCTGCACTGTTATGGGATACGAAGAGTACATACCGCTTGCTGCAAAATATCACGTTCCCATTGTCGTTACCGGGTTCGAGCCTGTCGACATTCTTCAAGGAATTCTCATGACACTGCAGCAGCTGGAAAAAGGCATTTCGATAGTTGAGAACCAATATTCGCGGTCTGTAAGGCAGGAAGGAAACCGGCCTGCCCAGGAGTTGATTCATAGAATATTTCAGGTAAGCGACCGAGCCTGGCGAGGCATAGGACCAATACCGAAAAGCGGTTACCGTGTGCGCAATGAATATGCCATGTTCGATGCGGAAAAAATATTCGATGTCGCAACTATTCGTACACACGAGTCGCCGCTCTGTATTGCAGGACAGGTATTGCGGGGGCTCAAGAAACCCCTTGAATGCCCTGCATTCGGCACTCAATGCACACCGGAGCATCCGCTTGGCGCTCCTATGGTTTCCTCCGAAGGTGCCTGCGCAGCCTATTTTCATTACGGTAAAATGAATCGCTAAAAACGAGATAATGAATTATATTATGGAAGAATTCTGAACCTTACGAAAGGATACGGCATATGAAGAATCGTCAATCCAGCCGGACAATTCCCTGGTTCCTCGTCAGTGTGTTTATCTTCTTCGTAATATTTATACTCATCGCCGGTTTTCTTTTCTATCAAACGCAGCAGAGACGGCTGAAATCGGAAGCAGAAAATTATCTCGCCGCCATCGCAGATTTAAAAGTCAATCAAATCGTTCAATGGCGGCGCGAGCGAATTACCGACGGCCGGCTCTTCCTGAATAATCCGCCTATCTTAAAAACTGTGGAAGCATTCTTGAGATCTCCGGGCAGAAGCAAGCAAAAGCAGGAGCTTCTTGCAGTTATGAAGGCCTTTCAATTAAAAACCGGATATGAATCTTCCATTCTTTTAGATGCAAAAGGAAGAATACGGCTTGCAGTATCACCCTATGGCGATACTATCGGCACTCAAGCTCAATTGCTATTTAAAGAAGTTCTTAGCCAACGAAAAGTTATCCTTTCCGACTTGCATCAATCAGGGCCCTTACCTTTTACACATATGGATTTAATGGTGCCTCTTTTTTCTCCATATCGATCTGACAGCTCTCTTATCGGAGTAATCATGCTGCGTATCGATCCGCAGGCTGTCCTCTTTCAACTTATCCAAACATGGCCGACACCAAGCCGCACTTCGGAAACACTGCTGCTTAAGCAAGACGGAGACAGTGTCGTCTATTTAAATGAGCTGCGCCATAAAAGACATACGTTATTGACACCACGCCTTCCTGTTTCAAACGAACAGCTTCCTGCTGCGATGGCAGTTCGCGGTATTGGAGGAATCGTAGAGGGAAATGATTATCGCGGTATTCCGGTTCTTGCAGCTTTCAGGCATATATATGATTCACCATGGTATATGATTGCAAAAGTCGACAAGGAAGAAATTTATGAGCCTCTTTATTCACAAGCATGGAATATCATTGTTGTAATGCTGCTTCTCATCCTGTCAGCAGGCGGCATTATCGGCTTTTGGTGGCGGAACCAGCGTGTCAAATTTTATCGTGAGCGATATGCTGATGAGCTTGAAAGACAAGCGCTTCTCAAGCACTTCGACTATATCATCAAGTATGCAAATGACAGTATCCTACTAATCGATATGAATGGCAAGATTGTTGAAGCCAACGATCGGGCATGCAGGATGTACGATTACACACGAGAAGAGTTATCTCATTTATATATCCGTGATCTCCGCTCACGGGAAACTCGCTCTCAGATCGAGAGCCAAATGAAACAGGTTGAAGATCTTGGCGGGTTAATGTTTGAAACAGAGCACCAGCGGAAAGACGGTACTGTATTTCCTGTCGAGGTCAGTTCACGATTTATCAAGATTGAAGGAACGAGGTTCTTCCAAAGCATAGTTCGGGATATTACCGAGCGAAAGCGGAACGAACAAGTATTACAGGCAGCAAAAGAATATGCAGAAAACCTCATCCAGACTGCAAATACGATCGTTGTTGGATTAAATACAGAAGGTACGGTCACAATTTTAAATCGTGCAGCCGAACAAATTACAGGATATACACGAAAGGAATTAGAGAATAAGAATTGGTTTGAAGTACTTGTTCCCAAAAGCCGTTATCCGAAAGTATGGAATGAATTTGACCGTCTAATGAAAGGGGGAATGCCTAAGAGTTTTGAGAATCCTATTCTCACAAAAGACGGAAGGGAAAGATACATTGTCTGGAGTAATAGCGATATATATGAACAGGGCCGTATTGTCGGGACTGTTTCTTTCGGGCTCGATATCACCGAACGTAAACAAGCAGTTGAAGAAATACGTAAAAGTGAAGAAAGATTTAAAAATTTGTCCGATTTACTGCCTCAGACTATTTTCGAAATGGATGAAAAGGGGAATTTAACATTTGTCAACCGTCAGGGATTTAAAACTTTCGGTTATACGGAAGAAGATCTTGCCGGAAGCCTGAATGCTATTCAAATAATTGCCCCGCAAGACAGAGATAGAGCATTAAAAAATATGCAAATGCGCATTAAGGGAGAAGAAATAGGACCCCATGAATATTTAGCGACCAAGAAAGACGGCAGCACGTTCCCGGTAATTCTCTATGCAAATAGAATTATGCAGGAGAACAAACCGATAGGCCTGAGTGGAATTGTCATAGATATTACCGATCGCAAACTGGCAGAAGAAGCACTGCGTCTTAGTGAAGAGCGTTTTCGGCGATTGGTAGGATCAGTAACAGATTATATTTATTCCGTGAAACTCGAATCCGGACATCCTGTTTCGACGTCTCATGCTCCGGCATGCGTGTCTGTAACCGGTTATACGGCGGAGGAATATGAAGCCGACCCGGAACTGTGGTACCAAATGACCTATGAAGATGACAAACAAATTGTAACAGGTCTTACAGAAAAAATTCTTGCCGGAAATAATGTACTGCCTCTCGAGCACCGCATCGTTCATAAAAACGGCTCTATACATTGGATAAAAAATACACCTGTATTAAAACGGGACAACAAGGGAACTCTAATTGCATATGACGGCCTAATTGAAGATGTGACTATGCAAAAGCAGTCAGATGAAGCCCTGCGCGAGAGTGAAGAGACAGCACACGCACTTCTGAATGCATCTAAAGATGCAGCATATCTATTAGATACTGACCGGAGAATCATCGCTGTGAACGAAGCCGGCGCACAAAGACTTGAAAAAAGTATTGTTGAGTTAATCGGTGTTTGTGTTGATAACTTATTCTCACCGGAAATAGGAGAACCAAGAAAGGCATTCTTCAATCAAGTTCTTAACACACGCAAACCGGTTATCTTTGAAGATATTAGATCTAAAATACATTTTGAGAACTCAATGTATCCTATCACTGATGCACGAGGAAACGTAACAAGAATCGCAATTTATTCAAGAGACATCACTGAACGTATAAAGGTAGAAGAGGCAATCCAGCGCGAGCGCAACCTTCTCAGGACATTAATT
>Ga0315545_1003646_pt1 | contig 13073 bp, 16 predicted proteins | sample SalMarSW160210MG_FD_203096 | JGI IMG/M metagenome (GOLD analysis project Ga0315545, IMG submission 203096) | Salt marsh sediment microbial communities from the Plum Island Ecosystem LTER, Massachusetts, United States - Salt Marsh Sediment SW1602-10 ... | reverse complement strand
CCGAGCAGGGCTATAAAGGAAAGAAGGATTAGAACCTATGAACCTAATCATCTTCACTTTTGCGATTCTATATAAATTAAAGACTATCTTGAGCAAATGTAAAGTGCGAACAGAGGGGGATATTTTTATTTTAGAGTTACGCAATTAGTGGAGTATCATAAAAATTTTCATAAGTATCATTTACTAAATCCCTTGCAAAATAGATGTAATCTCTCAACTTCAAAACAAAAATTCTCACTTAACACTCAGAATCAATTTCTGATAACCTTAACAACACTGGTCTTAAAAACATTTATATATTAGAATTATTTAGTTTTTTAATGGCAGAGAAAAAGGAAGTGTATGCTCAAAGTATAAAACAAAAGGGTTTCTGGAATTTTAAAGAGCTTTATGATTTTTGTTTTGAATGGTTCAACGATGAAAGTTACGGATTAAAAGAAAAAGAATACACAGAAAGAATTTCTAATCTTGGTAAAGAGATTATTCTTAAATGGGAAGCCTCAAAAGAAGTAACTGATTATTTTAAAAATGTTATAGAAGTAAATTGGCATATACTTGGGATGAAAGATGCAGAAATAGAAAGAGATGGAAAAAAAGAGAACACAAACAAAGGTGAAGTAAAAATCACATTAAAGGCGAGCATTGTTAGAGATTACGAAGAGAATTGGGAAAAAAAACCAATGTGGAAGTTTATGAGGGGGATTTATGAAAAATATATTATAAGAACAACAATTGACCAATATGAAAAAAGGCTTACAGATAAAACAAAGAAATTAATAGAGGAAATAAAAGCTTTTCTTCAAATTGAAGGGCGTTAAACAACCACAATAATCTTTATAAAATCTTTAAAATATTGATAATTATGAAAAAGTTATTAGTTGTATTTGTGGGGTTATTTTTTCTGACTTTAGCTTCTGCTATAAACCTTTCTATTGAATACGATACTGATATAATTGTGAGAGACCTTGACACTTCAATAAAACTAACATTTAAGATAACAGACGCTCCTGCTGGAATTTATAATGTTTATACTTTATCAGATGTGTCTATAAGTCCGTCAGAAATGTTTACTATTGACAGCGAAGAATTAATCAAAGAGTTCACAATAAAACAAACAGATAGTCTTAATGTTAAAGGTTATTATACTCTTACTTATACACTACATCATCGCAATGTGGAGAAAATAGACGAAAAATTAACTATTAAATTACTTGATTTAAATGAAGTGATTGAAATAAGGAATGGTTCAGCAGATTACGAGAGGGGGGAAATAATTTTTTATGTAAAAAATAAAGAGAATGTTTCCCTTGAGAATTTGTCTGCGAAATTTTCTTCACTCTTATTTGATGTGGAAAAAAAATTTAGTTTAAAACCTTTTGAGGAGTATAATATAAGTGTTTTTGTAAATAAGGAAACTATTAAACAAACAAAATCAGGAAATTATGTGATTGAATCTTTTTTTGATACAAATGATGGAGAGAAAAGAATAGAAGGAAATTTATACTTAGGAGAGAAAAAAGCCATTTCAACTAAAGAAGAAGAGTTTGGGGTTTTAATTAAAAATTATATAATCACAAAAACAAATATAGGGAATACTTTAGAAAATATTAGGGTTGAAGTTAATAAAAATATATTTTCTAGATTATTTACTTCATTTAATATAGAACCAAATTTAATTGAAAGAGATGGTTTTTTTGTGAGGTATATATGGATAAAAAATCGTTTTGAACCAGGTGAAATATTTATTTTAAGAATAAAAACAAACTATATTTTACCTCTTATTATTTTGTTAGTAGGTGTGGTTGTTTTTCTTGGAATAAGAAGATATACAGAAACAAAAGTGGAAGTTACTAAATCTGTTTCTCCAGTGAGAACAAAAAACGATGAATTTGCATTGAAAATAAAACTTTCTGTAAAAGCAAGAAAAAGTATAGAGAATGTAACATTAACTGACCGTATCCCTCGTATATTAAAAATCTATAATAAATTTAGAACTGGGGAGCCTAACAAGATAGACGCAAGTAGTAGAAAAATTCACTGGAATTTAGAAAATATGGATAGCGGGGAGGAGAGAGTATTTAGTTATATAGTTTACTCAAAAGTAGGGGTTGTAGGAAAGTTTTCTCTCCCAAAAGCAATAGTTGTTTTTGAGAAAGAAAGTAAAATTCACGAGGTCAGCTCAAAAAAAGTTTTCTTTATGAGTGACCAGATAAAGCGAGAGAAATAATTAGATTAAAAGTTAGATTGAGGATTGCCGAAGACAACCATTGGTGAATTTGCGTTTTGGAGAATAATCTTTAATCAAACTTTTACCTAAAATTATAATAAGAAGAAAGACACCATAAGATTTATAAATAGTTTTTTACAGAATTTAATGTAAAGAAGAGAAAAACAGAATATATTACAGATTTTCTCATTAAAGAAAATGGATAAAGAAGAAAGACAAATAGTTATCCCTGGAGAGACAATAGTTAAAGGTAAAGAGTTTTTACCTGGTGACAATGTTTATCGTGAGGGAGAGGAAGTTATTGCAAAAAGATTTGGAGTAGTAGAGATATCTGAAAAGCATGTTCGTATAATACCTATTTCTGGTGTTTATTATCCAAGAAGAGGGAATACAATTATTGGGACTGTTGTAGATATAACATTTAATGGGTGGCTGATCGATTTTGGAGGGGTTCAAAATGCATTTTTACCAGTTGCAGAAGTTCCAAGATATGTTAACAAGAACGAGTTAAGAGAATATTTAGATTTCGGAGAGTCTGTAATTGTAAAGGTGTGGGATGTTAAGTCAAGAGGAATAGATGTCTCTATGAAAATGAGAGGTTATGGAAAACTTAGTGGAGGAATGATAATTTCTGTAAATCCTAATAAAGTCCCGAGAATTATAGGCAAAGAAGGGAGTATGGTGAAATTAATAAAAAATGCAACAAGATGTGAGATTACTGTTGGTCAAAATGGGAAAGTTTGGATTTCAGGAGGTTCTATTGAAGAGGAGATGGTTACAAAAAAAATTATAGAATTTATAGTTGAAAATGCTACGATTAATGGTTTAACAGAAAAAGTTGATAAGTATATCAAAAGTTTGAAATTGAATAATGATGTAGAGATTATTGCAGAAGATACAGATAAAGAAGGAGAACAAGATGGTTAAGAAAATAGAGAGTTTGTATACAAAGAGAAATGATGGAAGGGCTTTTGATGAAATTAGGCCTATAAAAGTAGAATTAGGAGTTATTCCTTCTGCTGAAGGTTCAGCGATGTTTCAGACAGGAGACACAAGAGCAATAGCAGCTGTGAGAGGTCCAAGAACATTTCACCCCCAGCATATGCAAAATCCAGAAACAGGGATTTTAAGAGTAAATTATGGTATGATGCCTTTTTCTGTGTGGGAAAGGATTCGTCCAGGGCCTTCAAGAAGAAGCGAAGAAATTTCCAAAGTAAGCGAGTGGGCTCTTTCATCTGTAATTGATTTATCAGGATTTCCAAATACTGTCGTTGATGTTTTTGTTCAGATTCCTCAAGCCGATGCAGGAACAAGAGTCGCAGGACTAAATGCTGCAGCAATAGCGTTAGCACACGCAGGCATCCCTATGAAAGAAATGCTCTCTGCAATTGCTGTCGGGAAAATTGATAAAACATTAGTTGTAGACATAAATAAAGAGGAAGAAGATTTCAAAGAAGGAGAGGGTTCAACAGACATTCCAATGGCAATAACATCAAGAAAAAAAGATATTGCTTTATTACAATTGGATGGAAAAATCTCCCCCGATAAATTAAAAGAAGCTATCAAAATGGGGAAAAAAGCGTGTGAGAAAATTCTTGAGTTACAAGTTAAAGTATTAAAAGAAATAAATAACAAGGTGGAAAATGAGTGAGCTTATAATTCCAAAATTACAGAGAGAGAGAATAATAGAATATCTTGAGAAAGGTAAGAGGATTGATGGAAGAGAAAAGAGTGATTATAGAAATATTGAAGTAGAAAAAAATGTGAGTAAAAATGCTGAATCTTCTGTAAGAGTAAAGATAGGAAAAACGGAAGTTCTAGCAGGAGTTAAACTTGGAATTACAGAACCATATCCTGATTCTTTGGACGAAGGAACTTTTATGACAACTGCAGAGCTTCATCCAATGGCTTCTGACCAATATGATATTGGAAGACCAGGAATAGAATCTATAGAACTTGCCAGAATAATTGATAGAGGAATTAGGGAGAGTGGTTTTATTGATTTTAAAAAATTATGTATAGAAAAAGGCAAAAAGGTGTGGCAGGTTTTCTTGGACATATTTGCAATTAATGACGACGGAAATCTCTTAGATGTTGCAGGTTTGGCGGCACTAATTGCTGTCGGAAATGCTAAAATGCCAGTTTATAATAAAGAAGAAGAAAAAATTGAGCATAAGTTAAGTGACAACTCCTTGCCTTTGAATAAAGAAGCAATGTCATTCAATATGACTTTTCATAAAATAAATAATTCTATTATCTTAGATGTTAATAAAGAAGAAGAAGCGATTTCTAACTGTAGGCTTAGTATTGCAGTAGGGGAATTTGAGAAGAAATTAAGAATTACTGCAATGCAAAAAGGTAAGGAAGGAATCCTTACTTCTGAGAATATAGAAAATATTTTAAATATTGTGGGAGACAAATGGAAAGAAATGTTTCCTAAAGTAAAAAAATATGTATTTGGGTAATGGTTGAAAATAAATTTTCAAAATATGAAATGGCAAGAATAATCGGAGCAAGAGCTTTACAGATTTCTATGGATGCACCTTTGTTGATTAGGTTTAGTAGTAAAGAACTAGAAGAACTTAATTATGACCCTTTAAAGATAGCTGAAAAAGAATTGGACAGAAAGATTCTCCCAATATCTATTAATCGCCCTATGCCAAAGAAAAAACAGGAGAGTATTGAAAAATTAAAAATTGCAGAAAAAAGCGAAAGTGACGAGGAAAAGGTAAAAGTTGAAGAGCAAGAAGAAAAAGAAATTGCAGAGAGCGGAGAAATTATAGGACTTACAAATCCTGAAGAAGAAGTTGAAGGGGATTTAGAAGAGAAATCTGAAGGAGAAGAGTAGAGATTTTGTTTAAAAAACTTCTGGAAAATTTTTAATACAGATTAAGAGCAAGTTTTATTAACCTACCTCCTTTCTTATTTTTATGTTTATCAAAGAGGTAAAATCAAAGATAATTAAGAATTCCCGAGGGGAAAGGACGATTGAAATTATTCTTAAAACTTATGAAGGAAAATTTATTGCTTCAGCTCCGTCAGGAAAGTCACGGGGGAAAAATGAGGTTGAGCCATATAACCCAAAAGGTATTGAGCACAGTTTAAGATTGTTAAATTTTCTTTCAAAAAAATTAAGATATAAAAATTTTATAATAAAAAAATTAGATGATTTGAAAAAACTTGTTGAGTTTGTCAAGAGGTTTGAATTAAGGTTTGGACAAATCGGAGGAAACGGAAACTATGCTCTTGAGACGGTTTTTTTGAAAGCAGCGGCGAAAGAGAAAAAGAAAGAGTTATGGAGATTAATTTCTGAAACGGGCAAGATTAAAGTTCCTGTGCCTATTGGGAATTTTATTGGTGGAGGGATGCACTCTGTAAAGCTCAATAAAAAAAAGCCGGATTTTCAAGAGTTCTTGCTTATCCCAAAAGAAAAAACTTTTTCACGCGCCGTAACTCTAAATTTGAGAGCTTACGAATATGCGCAAAAACTTCTTCGCGCAAGAAAAAGAAATGATGAGGGAGCGTGGATAACAGATAAGACGAATGAGGAAGTTCTGGGTATTTTAAAAGAAGTAAGTAAAAAGTATAAAATCAGAATTGGTGTCGATTTTGCTTCATCAACTTTTTATGAAAAAGGATATTACAAATACAAGAACAAAGAACTAATAAGGGATAAAATTGAACAGTCAGATTACATTGAGAGATTAGTGAAAAAATATAGTTTATTTTATATTGAAGATCCGATGCAAGAAGAGGACTTTTCTGGATTTAAGGAAATTATGAATGTTGTGGGAAAAAACAGATTGATTGTTGGAGATGATTTGACGACGACAAATTTAAGATTAGTTAGGAGGGCAGTGGAATCAAACGCAGTTAATTCTATTGTCATAAAACCTAACCAAATCGGCTCAATTCTTGAAGTAAAGAAAGTAGTTGAGTTTTGCAAACAACACAAAATAAAAATGATTTTTTCTCATCGCTCTGGAGAAACGATGGACGATGCAATTGCAGATTACTGCGTCGGCTTTGGTGGGGACTTCATTAAAACAGGAATTTATGGAAAAGAAAGATTGATAAAATTAAAGAGGGTTGTGGATATTGAGAAGAAAGTAATAAAACAAGATGGTTAAATAATTAAATTATAGGCAATAGCTATAATTTAATTAATAAACTTAATAAATATTACTAAGAAAAAATTCGTTCCAAAAACATTTATAAAGAATGTGCACTTAATTTTTGTATGATAAAAAATGAGGAAAATAATCTTGTTTTTGGCGGTGATGGGAAGCGCAATAAAAGAATGACTGCACAGGAACGAGAAAAAATTCTTGTAGAAAACTTTGTAGGACTTCAACACGCAATGACAAATCTTTCAATTAAATTCAGCGCTCTTTCAGAAAACATAAATAAATTGCTTCAGATTTTTGAGGAGGCTGCAAAGGGATTTTCCCCTGCTATGGAAAAATCCGGAGATTCTGAAACAAACAATGATCTGATAAAAAAGATAGATTCTCTAATAGACCAAAATAGAACAATAGCACAAGGATTAGTTATTATGGAAGAAAAATTAAGATTAAGAACAGAACCTTTTTCTCAAACAAATAATGAGGTATTACGCCCAAGACTAAAACCTCTTCCAGACAGATGAGTTCTAAACAAATTCTGACATTAGCGCAAAATCCTTTCATAAAGGAATTTACCTTACAGATAATAAAAAAATTTTGGGAGCAAAAATTTGATTATAGAATAACAGAAACTATTGATGCAGAATTGGTTCCTAAAGTTGTTGGATCCAAGAAACCTTCAATAATGGCGCCTCCAGAGAATTTTAGAAAAGAAGCTCAATTTAATCATCCGATTTTTTCCTTAAAAAAGAAAATCAAAAATATCCAAATTGAAAAACCTCCTATTAAACCTAAAATAATCCCAAAAAAAACTGCTCCAGTTATATCCTTTAAAAAAATTATTCCTATAGCTCCTGCAATGATTTTTCATCCAGTAATTACTATGCAAACAAGCCCAATTACAGAGCCGCCAGTAAAAATAGGACAAAAACAACAAATGTTACAGCCTCTAAAACCTCTTATTAACACTCGACCAAAGGGACAGGAAAAACTCAGTCCTTTATTAAATGATCCTTTAGTTTATTTAATTGAATGCCCAGGAGCAGGAAAACCTCTTGTAGTTTTAAATAGAGGACAAAAACAATTAACGAAGATAGTAATGACTGAAGAAGAGATTAGGAACTTTCTCAAGAAAATTTCTGATTCAACTCATATTCCTTTATTAGAAGGAGTTTTTAGAGCTGTTATAGGAAAAATTTCAATAAATGCTATTATCTCAAAAATTATAGGTTCAAAATTTCTTATAAAAAAACACATTATTTAAAATTTATGAGTAAAAAAATATCAAAAGAAAAATTAGAGAAATATTTTAAAATTACTGAAAGTGCTCTGAATGAAATAAAAAAGAAAGTATCCAAAGGAAAAGAATCAGAAGCCAAAGAGATAATAGAAATGGTAGAAAATTATCTTTCAGATGCACATCATTTTGAAAGCAAAGGAGATTTTGTAAACGCTTTCGCAGCGATAAATTATTCTCACGGATGGATAGACTCGGGAGTAAGATTAAAAATATTTAATGTCGATAATAACAAATTATTTACAATTTGAATTTTTACTAAAAAGTTTCTTTAAAAGATATGAAAAATAATCCCCAGAAATTCTCCCACTTCTGCTTCTTTTGACTTCTATATCCATTCTTTTTACAAATAGATAACCTTCTTCAACTTTTTTTTCTAACTCAACAAAATTTTTTTTACCCTTTCTTAAAAATTCTAATGAATAATCTTCTTTGAAGATAGAAAATTGAACAAGATTGTTATGATGCTCTGCACGAAATGATCTTTCTGGTCTTCTAAGAAAGTTTACAAATTCCTGCGCGAAATATCCTAAGGAATTATATTTTCTATGAGACATACTATTTTCTAATTTTCTGCATTAATATTTATTATTGTTCTCCAAAATATATATAAATCTTGATTATTTACTCTTCTTATGGAAAATCTATGGGTAATAAGTCTTGGCGGTTCAAGGATTGTTCCGAAAGAAGTTGATGAAAATTTTATAAGGAATTTTAAAAAATTGTTGGGTTCTCATTTAAAAAAGAAGTTTGTAGTAGTTACTGGTGGGGGTTATACTGCGCGTAATTATATTAAAGCAATGAGAAAATTCAGCAAGAGCAAGAAACAACAATCACAAGTTGGGATTTCTATTACGAGATTCCACGCAGAGTTTTTAGCAAGAATATTTAAAGAAAAAGCTAATCCTCCTGAAAAATTACCTAAGAATATGAGAAAAGTTAAAAATTTATTAAAGAAAAATCAGATAGTTTTCTGCGGGTCTTTAAAGTGGGAAGAAGATAAAACTTCTGATGGAACCGCCGCTGAAATCGCAGGCTATTTAAGATGTCCTTTTATAAACCTTACAAATGTAAAAGGACTTTATACTTCTAACCCAAAGAAAAACAAGAACGCAAGAAAAATCCCACGAATAACATGGGAAAAGTTTAATGATATGGCACAGAAAATAAAATTTGAAGCAGGACAAAACTTCGTCTTAGACCAAGACGCCGCTGAAAAAATTATGAAAAACAAAATCCCCGTATACATATTAAAAGATTTGATTGATGTTGATAAAGTTTTAAATAGAAGAGAAGATTTCAAAGGGACACTGATAAAAGGATAAAACTAAAAAGTTATTTTTTCTTAATGAAATATGAAAGATATAAATTTATTTCCAATAAGAGATTCAATTTATTTGAAAAAAATAAATTCAAAGGCAGAGATTTCAAAAGAAGATAAATCAGATGGCTACTTTATAGACGCGGACGAAAAAGAATCAAGGAGGATTATTGATTCATTAAAAAGGAAAGAAAAAATTATCGCTGTTCTTGGAAGGGATAATGCATTTAATAGACGAGCAATTGAAACTTTAAAGATAAATTATCTCGTTTCTCCTGAGAGAGGAGCGAAAACAGACACACTAAAGCAAAGAGATTCAGGGATGAACCATATTACTGCAAAAGAATCTGCTAAAAAAAATATAAAATTAATTATGAATTTATCTGAAATTTCAGTCCTTGAAAAAGAAGAAAAATCAGAGAGATTTGCAAGAATTATTCAGAATATAAAAATTTGCAGGAAGGTAAAATGCCCGATTAAAATCGCGAATCTTTCAGAAGAAAACAAAAATTTAATTAATGAAATCGGAAGAAAATCTTTTGGTATAAGTTTAGGTATGAGCAGTGAACAAGCGAAAGAAAGTGTTGTATTTTGAATTTATTACTTTCTCTCAATCTTTGGATGCTCGTGCCCTTCCTTTAATCTCTCTTTAAGATTTCTTATCTGAACAGCTCTGACTTCTGCATACTTTTTTTTATTAGTTTTTGCATCTTCAATTATTTTTGCGGTATATTCACCACCTAAAAAGTGAGGAAGAATCACATAATCAGCACCTGCCTTGTAAAGCTTAAACGCTTCGTTTATCTGCCTTGCTGTGACAATAAGAATCATCTCTTTATTTTTCTGTCTGATTTTATTCAGCAAGAGCAGATTGGCTTCCATTTCCGGAACTGTTGATACAATCATCTTTGCTTTTTCAATTTTTAGCTCCTGCAAAAATTCTATATCCTCTATGTCCCCGTAAAAGCAGTTCTTGTTTCTTTTAGAAAGTTTTTTTGTTGTTTCAGGATTATAATCTACTATAACATAATCCTTATTTAATTTTGAAAATGCTTTTAATACTGAAAATCCTATCCTATTATAACCTAATAAAACATACTCAAATTCTTTTTCTTTAAATTCCTTCTCTTTAATTTTCTTTCTCTCAAAGACAGAGAGATATTTTGAGACAAAAGGATAAATTTTATCAGAGTAGATTATCATATAAGTTGATCCAGCAATTGTAACTAATCCAATTATAGTAACGAATGAGAGGATTTCCTGTGAAATGTGTCCTACTCTTACTGCGAGAGCAATTAGTATCAACGAGAATTCAGAAATTTGCGCAACAGTCAGCCCTGCCATGAAACCGGTCCTTTTTCCGTAGCCGAGCATTCCCATCAACACAATAACAATTAAAGGATTCCCTACTAAAATGAAAATTGACAAAAGAATTGCTGGAACAATGAGATGAAAAATATCTAAAAAAATCATCTGACCTCCTAACAACAGAAAAAAAGATATAATAAAAAAATCTCTCAAGGGTCTTAATCTAGAACTAATTTCATAACTGTAAGGAGACATTGATAGCAGAATACCTGCAATTAACGCGCCGACTTCAATTGAAAAACCTGCGTAGAAAAACAAAGCAGAAAGCCCCAACCCCCAAGAAATAGCAAACAAAAATAAAAACTCCTGAGATTTAGCAAAAAAGTTGCTCGCTTTCGGCAAAAGATAATAACATAAAGGTGCAAGAAGAAGAATTATAAAAAACCCTTTTAACAAAGTTGAGAAAATAACAAACCCTGCCCCTGTATTCCCGGCAAAAGAAGAAATGACAATTAAAATAATTATAGCAACAAAATCTTGCACGAGCAAAAATCCGATTGATATTTTTCCATATAATTTGTCAAGAGCATCTTTATCTGAAAGAAGTTTCATAATAATTATCGTGGATGAAAAAGTTAGGGCAATTGCAATGTAAAGAGCTGTCAAAGGAGAAAAACCAAAAAACACAGCTAAAAAATACCCAATAAGAGTTGTAAAAATAATCTGCCCAAGCCCTGTGATAAGAGAGATTTTTCCGACTTCTCTTATAACTTTAGGCGAGAGATGAAGACCGACTATAAAAAGTAAAAATGCAATTCCAATTTCAGAAAAAGCAGTTATTGTAGAATTTTCCTGAAGTAGATTAAGAAAAAAAGGCCCGACTAAAATTCCTGACAAAATATAACCAATAATCAACGGCTGTCTTAAAATTCTCATTACAAATGACACCCCCAAAACTACGAGAAGAATAATACTCAACTGAAAAAACATATTCATCATCAATTTATTTAATAATCAACTTTTATAAGGTTTTTTATCTTAAAAGAAAAACAGCAATCAAAACCATTGAAACTAAAAAATAGATTAAAAGGCTTGACAAATCCCTAACCGCAGTTGCGAAAGGTCCGCTTGAAATCGCAAGGTCAAATTTGATTTTTGAAAATACTGCCGGAAGTAGAATTGATATTCCTGTAGATGTAAGAACTGTTAATAAAATAGAAAAGCCGATTATATTTTCTTTGTCTACAATGGGAATTGTTCTTAATCCATTTTTAAAGCAAGTAGTGCGACTTTTTCTTGGTCTGTATGAGGTTCTGTAGAGACAATTTTTCTATTCATCACTTTTTTACAAGAGTGTTATTTGGAATACGGAAAATATCTTTTATATAAACAATCCCACTAAACTTCCTTTATCATCTACAATATGAATATAATCCACTGATTTAAAATTATTTCTCAAAAGAAAATTTTTAACATCCCTAATTGTTTTTTTAAAATTAATTTTTGGATATTTGTGGTTATTAACTTTCAGCAAATTTTTTAAATGTTTAGAATGAGTAAAGACATATAAATCTATTAAGATTAAATAGATTATGAAAAAAAGTTTTCGCAGATTAAATAAAATTGAAAAATTTCATTTTGTTTTTACATCACTAATAAGGATTACTTTAGTTATTGCTGCATCTCTTACAATTTACGAGAGAAACTGGATGGCGCTTTTTGTTATTGCTTTAACTTTTTTTCTTACTTTTCTTCCTGCTGTAATTGAAAAAAAATATAGAATAGATTTGCCTGCAGAATTTGAAATTATTATTCTCCTATTTATTTATGCAGGGATTTTTTTAGGGGGGCCAAGAAATTTTTACTATCTTTTTTGGTGGTGGGATTCTCTGTTGCATTTCTTTTCAGGAGTTGCTTTAGGTTTTTCAGGATTTTTGATCCTTTATGTATTCTATAAAAAAGGTAAATTTAAGGCGAACCCGAGGACAATAGCATTTTTTGCTTTTTGCTTTGCTCTTGCTCTCGGAGCAATATGGGAAATTTTTGAATTTGGCATCGATTATTTTTTAAGTTATAATATGCAAGAATCAAGATACTTAGGAACTCTTGAATTATGCAATACATGGCTAGGGGTTAGGGATACAATGATTGATTTAATTCTTGATACTATAGGGGCATTAATAGCTTCTATTTCCGGATATTTTTATTTAAAAAAAGATGAAAAAGGGGTGCTTAATTATTTTATTAAAAAATTTGAAAAGAATAACCCTTATTTATTTAGAAAAATTAAATAATCATACAATCTTTAATTTTAAAATATGAAAATAATCTTTCAAAATGTCTGAAAGTTCTTTTTCACGCACTCGGTTTCTTCCTATAATTATGGCTTTGCTCTGGCGGTTAGCACTGATTATTAGAGTGTTCTCTTTTATTTCTATCTTATTAATTTCTGTAGGTTCTGTAATTTCTTTAATAAATTTTTCAATCTCCCCTAAATTTTCTTTATCAGGCATAGCAACAATTTTAATTTTTTTTCTTAGTATTCCATAAAGTTTTTTCACATTCTCTGCGTCTTTTCCAATTGCCTGTGAAACCTCTGAAGGATGAACCCCAAAAATAATTTGGTTATTATAAGAGAAACAATTTGTCGTTGAAATTTTTGAAATTCTGGAAAAAAGATTAATATATCGCATAAATTTCATATCAATTGTACCAGCCATTTTACTTCAAAGAAAAAACCTCACATTTAAAATTAAGATTTAATTCTAAACTCAACAAATGATACGGCGACCACCG
>Ga0315545_1003645_pt1 | contig 13074 bp, 11 predicted proteins | sample SalMarSW160210MG_FD_203096 | JGI IMG/M metagenome (GOLD analysis project Ga0315545, IMG submission 203096) | Salt marsh sediment microbial communities from the Plum Island Ecosystem LTER, Massachusetts, United States - Salt Marsh Sediment SW1602-10 ... | reverse complement strand
ACTCACGGCTCTTCCCGGCGTTCCCTTTTCGCCGGCGATAAAAGCAGGTGACTATATTTTCATCTCCGGCCAGGTCGGACACGTCGATGGTCAGGGCAATAAACTGGAGGGAGTTGAGGCTCAGACCAGACAGGTGCTGGATAACATGAAGAGAGTCTTGGAGGCAGCCGGCGCATCAATGGACGACGTGGTCAAGACCACGGTGTTTCTGGTGAGGGCGGAGGATTTCCCCAAAATGAACGACGTATACAAGACATATTTCACCAGGGACCTGCCGGCCCGCTCGACGGTTATCGTTGCGGCGCTGGCCAGAGCGGAGATTGTGGTTGAGATTGAGGGCATCGCCTATCGCTCCTAGCTGGAAAGGAAATAAATATTTATATGCGAAAAATCATCATCGATAAATCCGGCAATAATACCATTCCCGATGAAGCGCGCGAGATTCTGCAGATACGAAGGTAGAATCGCCCGCGCGCATTACCGGCGTAGTTCAGGTGGCAGTTGGGGCGATGGGACTTAAGTTATTGAGAATTACAGGGCTGGTCGTCATAATGATGGCCAGCCTGCTGTCATTGGCGCGGCCAGCCTCGGCGGCGGCTCCATCCTGGGCAGCCGTGTCTATCCCTGGTACGGAAGGTTACCAGCTCGGGCCACCTGGTGTTGATATCTGCGACCTGGCGGTTGCCGCCGATGGCACCACTCTATACGCCGCCCCGGGCAACAGTACAGCCGACAGGCTGGTCTTCAAGTCAGATGATGCCGGGGCAAGCTGGGTGGCGCAGTATGTTGACATCACCGCCGACCTTGTGGCCGTGGCCCCGGATAATGCCGATGTGGCGGCGGTGGCCAGAATCATCGTTCCCTCGGTTTGTTTCACCATCGATGGCGGCATAACCTGGCACTCGCTGGGGGTGGTAGAGGGGGCCGGCGGCACTATCGCAGGAGAGATTCACGATATCGCCATTTCGGAAGCAGATGAAGGGACATATTATCTGGCGGTTGCCGGAGAGGAGGTTGGGGGGACAGGCAATATCTGGTACTGCGAAATCGGTGGCGAGAAACCGGAGTGGCAGGCAGCCGGTGTCCGGCCCGGTTCTGCTTCGACCAGCGCCGCGAGGGCGCTGGCCTTTTCCCCGGATTTCCCGGAAGACGGCATCCTGATAACCGCTGGCGAGACCGGTGACGGACGGACGACCCTGCAAGCTTTCAGCTTTGCCGCGCAGGCGTGGAACGTTCCGGCCGGATTTGCTGGCTATCCGGTTACCCTGTGCGAGTACGGTGCCGCTGGCCAGACTGTTTCCGCTTCGCTGGCCTTGTCTCCGGAATATGCTGGCGATAGAGAAGACAGCCGCCTTGCCTTTGCTGGCCTGACGATAGACGGCGACGAGGCGGCCAGCGGGGTCTACCGCATCAGGGATGCAATCTGCGAACCACTGGCGAACGGAATCGGCATCCATAGCATTGATTTCGATGGTCAGGTTCTGGTCGCTGCCGCTTATGATGATAATACGGTCTATCGCAGCACAAATCCCCTGGCCCGGACACCCTCTTTAAAGCCGAATTCCGAGATGAAGGGGCCAGGAGGAGAGGGTAAAGTTGTTGCTGCCCGGGCGGGAGATGTGGTGATGGCGGGGACTTCGGGCGACGAGAGCGCTTTTGCCATCTCCGGAAATGGCGGGCTGACCTTCAATGATATCAGCCTGATTGATACTGCACTGGACAACCTCAGCGATGTTGCCGTCTCCGATGACGGTGAAACGCTTTACCTGGCAAGCGATGATGGCGCCGACCTCAGCCTGTGGCGCAAAACGTCATCATGGCAGCGTGTGCTCAGCCAGAGGGATACATCTGGCTATATTATAAGGCTTGCTCCCGCCGAGGCCGAGGTTATTTACCTGGCGGAAAAGGGGGGTTATAACATTTACCACAGCCCTGATGGGGGAGAAAGGGACTGGTCGGCAGGTACCTGTCTGCTGGAGGTTCAGGATCTGGCCGTTGAGAGCGACAAGGTTGCCTATGTGCTTAACACAGAGGGAGAGGTAACCAGGACGCGTTCCGCCGGCCTCAGCTGGGATATGGCCGTTGATACCGAGCTCGGGGAAGATGAGGAAGAGGATATCGGGCACACTATTGTCAGCGGGGGAGAGGACATCCTGCTCGTGGGCAGCAACGATGGCCGTGTGGCCTATTCCGTGGACGGGGGGGCTTCATGGGAAAAGATAGCGCTGCGGATTCAGAGCGGGGCGGGAAGGGTTCAGGTTGTCCCCGATAAGAATTTTGCCGTCAATAAGATGGTCTATGCCGCCAGCGACAGCCCGGGGCAAAAAGTCAAGCGGTGGCAGATTGGCACCAGCTCCAGGTGGACAGAGATCTTTCGCTATACCCTGGAGGGAGGGGTTTACGGCCTGGCGGCTGAAGAGAACGTGCTCTATGCCCTCAACTACAGCCCGAAGGCAAACCAGAGTACGCTGTGGCGGTGTCTGCTGCCTGCGGCCGCGTCTGCTTCATCAATGAGCTGGGAGTCAAGGGCCACCGATAGCGAAACAGATGCCTCGGACCCTTATGTGGTTTTCAACGCCTCGCCGCAGGCGCTGAAATCAAGCTCGGATGGCAGGTTATGGGCGATAAAGACCAGCGGCACCAACCGGCTTTATCGTATTGATGATGTTATGACGGAGCTGGTGCTGGAGGCACTGGAAGACGGCTATGAGATCCCGGTTAACCGGGTGACCGGAATTGCCGAAGACGTAACGTTCCGCTGGCGGCAGGCGCTCGATGCCACTGAATACGAGCTTCTCATCGCCCAGGATGAGGAATTCGATGTGCTGGTTGCCGATATCACCGTAACCAGTGACGATTCGCCGGTGGTTATTTTTGTCGGTCCGTCGGCTGAAGGCGAGGCACGGGTTATTTTTTCCACGGGGGCCACTTACTACTGGAAAGTGCGCATAACGGAGCCGCTCTTCCGCATAAGTTCCGGGCCGCGCACCTTCCATGTTGCGTCTCTGGTGGCGACACCGCCGGTAATCATCGAGCGTCCCCCGCCGCCGGTAATCAGCATACCGCCCCTGCCGGAACAGAGGATACCATCCCCGCCGATAGAAATTCCGCCTTCACCACCGGTGCCGGAGATTGTCATCGGGCCAGCACCGGAAGCGCCATCTCCGGAGGTGCCGGGCTATTTCTGGGCGCTCATCGCCGCCGGTGTCCTCATCGTGCTCACGGTTCTGGCATATGTACTGATGACTTTCATGGACCGTTTTCTCATTTTATGGCTGCGAAAGGGTAGGTACCGCTGGTCAGGGTTAAGACGAAAGTGGTTTGAGGCTAAATATAGAGAGCTACCTTTGCCGGCGGCTGATTCTCTGGAGCAAATCGAGGCTCTGCTCAAGCAGGTAACCTGGACGATGGACGGCCCCTTTCATCTCTTCGATGCCATCAGCTACCCGCAGACGGTCTGGACGAAGAAGAAGGACGATTGCGATGGTTTCGCGGTGCTGGCGGCAGCGTTGCTGCGGCAGTGGCAGCCGGAGTCACGCCCGGTTTTAATTACCGCCATGCTCCGGCCGGTGCGCAAAAGCCACACGGTCTGCGTTTTCAAAGTCCCCGGGGCCGGCCTGTGGCTCTTCGATAATTACACGCTGCGCCGCGGCCGTTACCGGGCATATGCCGATATCGCTGCGGAGGTACAGGGGAAGGCCAGGCTGGTCTGCTGGGACGTGGTCGCACCCGACACGCTGCAGACGCTGGAATTTCATGTCGCCTCGCAATGATGAAGCTGCCGTGAATTCGCCTTACTTCTGCTTCACCGCCTGCTGAGCGGCTCTGGCAATATCGTCAACGGCCATCCCGTAATGGTCAAGCAGTGAGTCAAAGTCTTTCGAGGTTTCAGCAAATTTGTCGGGGACTCCCACCCTTTTTACCGGCACGGGGAACTCGTCCGCAATGACCTCAGCCACCGCACTGCCCAGTCCGCCGATGATGGAGTGCTCTTCGGCGGTGACAATAGCGCCTGTTTCCCTGGCACACTTTCTCAGCAGTGGCATATCCAGCGGCTTGACCGTAGGCAGGTTTACCACCCTTGCCTTTATCCCCTGGGAGTTTAGCCGGTCGGCGGCCTCGAGGGAGCGGCTGAGCAGGTGACCGTTGGCGATGATGGTAACATCGCTTCCGTCGCGCACCACCATGCCCTTGCCGATTTCCACCCTGTGGCTTTCATCAAAGATGATGGGCATCTCGGCGCGGCTGATGCGTATGTAGACCGGCCCTTCGTGCTCGGCAATCAGAGGTATCATCTTCTTTGCCTCAATGCTGTCCGAAGGCACGATGACGGTCATATTCGGCATGGCGCGAAATACGGCGATGTCCATGATGGAGTGGTGGGTGGCACCATCCTTGGCATCGGAAAGGCCGGCGAAACTGCCGATTATTTTGACATTGGTATTGGCATAGGCAACGCACGTTCTGATCTGCTCCGTGGCCCGCAGGAGGAGCGCGGCGAAGGTGTTGGCGAAGGGAATCATGCCGGCCAGGGCGAAGCCAACCGCGGTATCTATCATTCCCGCTTCAGCAATGCCCACGTTGAAAAAGCGTTCCGGGTTCTTTTGCGCGAAAAAAGTGCTCATAACTGATGAGGAGACATCGGCCGTCAGCACAACGACCTTCTTATTCTTGACGCCATATTCGGCCAGTGCCTCTCCGAATATTTGCCTCGTATTATCCAGATTAGACATTTTGCTTCAACTCCTCCATTGCCTGCTGGTACTCTTCATCATTGATGGCTCGGCCGTGCCAGGCTGCTTTTCCTTCCATGAAAGACACTCCCTTACCCTTCACCGTGTGGGCGATTATCACCGTGGGCTTGTTGCCGTTGGCACGGGCCTTGTCCAGGGCTGCCAGCACTTCGGGCACGCTGTGGCCGTCGATTTCGAGAACAGCCCAGCCAAATGATTCCCATTTGCTCCGCAGCGGTTCGAGGGGCATAATCTCTTCTATGGTGCCGTCCAGCTGGACACCGTTGTAGTCAACGATGGCGATTAATCTGGATAATTTATACTTTGCCGCGAGCATGGCCCCTTCCCACAGGATACCGGCCTGCAGTTCGCCGTCGCCGAGCAATATATAGGTATAATAATCGAGACCTTTGAGTTTCCCGGCCAGACAGAGGCCGGCGCCAATATTGATGCCGTGTCCCAGGCAGCCGGTGGTCATTTCCACGCCGGGCGTCTTCAGCCGGTCGGGATGCCCCTGCAGGCGGCTCCCGATGCAACCCCAGTTTTCCAGTTCTTCAAATGGCAGGTATCCCTTGCGGGCCAGCGCTGCGTACAGTATCGCAGAGGCATGTCCCTTGCTCAGTATGAAGCGGTCGCGCTGTTCCCACTGCGGTTTTTGTGGGTCGAGCCGCAGGTGGTGGAAAAAGAGGACGGACATAATCTCCGCCGGCGAGAGTGAGCCTCCCGGGTGGCCCTGCCCCCGACAGTGAATCATCTCAACCACATCAATGCGGAGCTGTTTTGCCATGTCTTCCAGTTTCCTGACCAAATCCGGGGGGTATTCTGTTTTGGCAACCATCTCTAAGACATAACCTCCTTAAAATGTCTCGTGCAAGCAAACTAATCGTATTCCCTTGCCCGTTGCCTTGTCAAGATGTCTTTCTCTGGCATTGAAACGACTTCTAGGGTATGCTCTTAGCCTCGGCCAGCGATGGTTCGTGCATCGGGATTAATATATCCGCCAGCCCTTTGATGCGCAGGGTGTTCTCGTAGGCAGCTTTAACATCGGTATGCGTTCCGGGCGTAATCACCGGCATAATTTTCTTCAATTCTTCCGGCGGATAAAAATTTTCTTTCACGCAGCAGAAACCGGTGATGATGGCCTTGCCCTTATCGGTATTGATGGCCACTGCCTGCGTCCCCGGCGAGTGTCCGGGGGCGGGTATGATTTCAATCCCCGGGGCGACTTCATAATAGCCATCAAGCAGGACAAAGTTCAGGTCGTTCAGCAGGTCTTTCTTGTAGCTGAGGCCGGTCATTGGGTGTGGGGAAAAGGCAAAGTGCAGTTCGTCTTCGTTTACCAGTACCCTGGCGTTAGTGCACTTGGCGGTATTGGCGCAGTGGTCCCAGTGCAGGTGGGTCTGAATGACCAGGTCAATATCATCAGGTTTTAATCCCAGGCCGGCCAGAGCCTCTTCAAAGGACATGACTTTTTCCGCAGGAAAACCGCGATAGCTTGTGGCCATTTCGGCGTCAGCGGCGGTGTCGACCAGGATGTGCTTATCGGCCCCCTCGATGTACCAGCAGCAGGCGGGGGACATGAACTTTTCCCCGTAGCGATAGCGGTAAAGAAGAATTCCCAGGTCCAGTTCCATTTTTGAAAGCAGAAGAGGTCTTATACGATACGTTTTCAAAATAATTAGTCCTCCTTTTCCGGATTATCCGCGCCCATTATACAACAATTAAGCGGGGTAATGCCGTGGGGCGGATTCTGCTTTTATCTTGCTTTTATGGTTTGAGCAGGACGGCAATATTCCGCCCGCTCCGTATTGAATCGAAACCTCGCTGAGCATCTTCCAGAGGCATAATCTCGGAAATCAGCGGCCTGACATCTACCAGCCTGTTCGCCATTAGATTTAAAGCTGTCTGTACCGGGCCGCTGATGTGTCCTTTTATGGTCAACTGTTTTTCCGTCCAGATTCTAGGGTCTACCGGCATGGGGTTTACAAATCCGGTTAAGGCTATCGTGCCCCCCAGCCGGACCATCTGAGCCGCTTGATTTAAGACTGCCCCCTCACGTACGCAGATAAGCACGGCATCGGGGCCGGCATCGGTAAGTTTTATGACCTCTGCCGTAACGTCAACCTCGGCAGCATTGAGCACGGCATCGGCGCCCATTTCCAGCGCTTTGTCCAGGCGTGATTTGACCAGGTCAACAAGAATAATCGGGGCCGCTCCGCTGGCCCTGGCACACAGCATGGCGCCCAGGCCAATTTTGCCGGCGCCAATGATGACCGCTGATTTCCCCGGTCCCAGGTCAGCGGCCGTAACCGAGCCTATGCCCGTCGCCAGTGGCTCAGCTAGGCACGCCTCCTCTGATGACACGTTTTCCGGAACAGACTGGACCAGGTTCGGTGTTTTTATAAAATATTCGGCCATGGCACCGCCCCTTAGCCCGAAACTCTGTCCGCCAAAGACAGAGCCTCTTGAGAGGCCGCCGATGCACAGATGATATAAAAAACGACGACAAAAATAGCACACCCCGCACGGCCGTTTTGTCGGGCAGTAGGCCACTCTATCCCCGACTGACCACCCGCTGACTCCTTCTCCTGTAGCCGCAATCTCGGCCACCCATTCGTGCCCCAGTGTGACTCCATCATAGGCTTCAAAGCTGGCGAGGTCTTGAAGAGCACCATCCAGGTACTCTATGTCCGACCCGCAGATAGAACAGTATATGGTCTTGAGCAGGAGCGTGCCCGGCTGCACCGTCGGTTCTGGCACTTCCTTGATTTCAATGCTTCTTGTATCCTGATGAATAACGGCTGCTTTCATGGTACTTAAGACCTCGTCTCGATAAATTTTTCACCCGGTCATTATATTCTAGAAAGAAAAAAGGTACAAAATACACTCATAGCGTGGGTATGATAGAAGGTATAGCAAACTCACTATGACCCAGAATCTCGGCTCTGGTCGATTTACCCGAAGCGACATCGATGACCTCTCCGAATATCCGTTCACCTACCTCTTGAACTGATTCCGTATCATCTATTACCGTGCCGGCATTTATATCAATGTTATCCCGCATATTTCTATAAAGGGCACTGTTGGATGAGACCTTGACTACCGGAGCAATAGGTGAGCCAATCGGAGTTCCTCGTCCGGTGGTAAACACGATAAGCTGAGCTCCAGCAGCTATCATGCCGCTGTTACAGACGACATCATGTGCCGGTCCATCCATTATGACCAGTCCTTTTTGGACAGGTTTTTCGGCAAAATCAATCACTTGTGCTATGGGTGTATTCCCCCCTTTGAGAACAGCGCCCAGTGATTTTTCTTCCAGGGTGGTTAAACCTCCCTCTATATTGCCTGGTGAAGGCTCTGTTCCATGCACATCAACACCGATGGAGCTGATACTGGAGTAAGCGGCCGATATCATTGCCCGGATGCGCTCGCTGACCTGCTCGTTTGCCCCCCGTCTGGCCAGAACGTATTCTGCCCCGAGCATTTCCGGTGTTTCCGAGAAAATTACTGTTCCGCCCTCAGCTATCAACATATCAGAGGCGATACCTAGGGCCGGGTTGGCAGTAAGCCCGGAGACGGCGTCCGAACCACCGCAGCTGGTGCCCATGGTCAATTCGGAAGCAGCGACCGGTTCTCGCCTTGCGTTTGCTGCTTCTGCCAGAAGCTGTTTCGCCAGTTTTACCCCTTTGGCCACGCTATTGGTAGTGCCCCCCGCTGCCTGGATACTGATTGTTTCGAACCTCTGCCCAGCTTTGGTAAGCTCTTCGGCAATCAGTGTGGGAGTAAGCAATTCACAGCCGAGGCCGACCAATAATACCCCGGCGACATTGGGGTTGGCGCAGAAACCGGCCATGGTTCGAACCATAAGCTCCTTTTCCTTACCAAGATGGCCGCAGCCGTGCGGATGGACCACGCTGACGGTGCCGGCGACTTCTCTGCTTATCATTTGCGCCACCGTGGCGGCACATGTTGTGGTGGGAAAGATTAGCACGTGATTTCGCACTCCGGCAGTGCCATTACCTCTTGTGTAACCCCAAAATTTCATCTCTAAAACTATATAACTTAACAACTGCTCAATCAACTGCTTGAAGGTCTTTTATATCCGCTGGCTGGAAAAGCTGATTGCAAATAAAATGCTGCTTACCTTAGAATGATTTCACATGGCCAAGCATTCAGCAATGCAGTCACGGGGCAGGATTATTTTAAAAGCGGGATTGAGATTCGAAATCTTTGCGGAGGTGATAATCAATGAGACTGAAGGATAGGGTAGCCATTATCACGGGTGGTGGCTCGGGTATCGGCCGGGCCATTTCATATGCGTTCGCCTCAGAAGGAGCCGTTGTCGTTGTGGCTGCCCGCACAGTTTCCAGGCTAAATGAGGTAGCAGAGGACATCAAGTCTAAAGGTGGTAGGGCCAAAGCAGTACCAACTGATGTCTCTGATGAAAATCAGGTGCGTCAGATGGTAGCGCAGACCCTCGGTGAATTCGGCCAGATAGATATACTGGTTAATAACAGCGGTATTGCCGGTCCCACTGCCGATGTCGTTGATATGGACCTGAACAAATGGAACGAGGTGCTGGCGGTAAACCTGACCGGCACCATGCTCTGTGCCAGGGAGGTGCTTGCTAGCATGATTGTCCGCAAAAGCGGCGCCATTATCAATATCGGTTCTGAAGGCGGGAGGTCAGGCTTCCCCATGAGAAGTCCGTACTGCGTATCCAAAATGGGTGTTATTGGCCTTACGGAAACACTGGCTGTTGAGGTGGGAGAGCACAATATCCGCGTCAATTGCATCAGCCCGGCTGCCGTCAGCGGAGAGCGCGTTATCAATTCTGCCGAAGCGAAGGCCAAAGCACTCGGCATCAGCTATGAAGAGGTGATGGCCAGACTGACCCGCAGCTATTCCCTCAAGAGGTTTATTGAGCCTTCAGAGGTAGCGGCCACGGCCGTATTCCTGGCCTCAGATGAAGCGAGCGCTATAACCGGACATACCCTCGTTGTTAACTGCGGATTGCATATTGAGCACTATTAAATGGAGGGCCTTTCGTGATAGTCTCCGGTGATTCCGGTAAAAAATGGCATCTGCTGGGGCTGGCTGCGGTCACTCATACCTTTGCCGCTGCCATACCGTTTTCCTGCATGCCCGTTCTCTTCGAGGAGATTTCAGAGGATTTGGGCTTGAACATAGTGCAAATAGGTGCTGTCTGGGGCATGATCGGCCTTGCCGGCGTGTTTGTTTCCCTGATTGGCGGTGTCCTTGGAGACAGGTTGGGAGTAACACGTGTGCTTGGCCTGGCCTGTATCCTCGGGGGATTAGCCGGGGCTTCGAGGGGACTATCATCTGACTTCGCCAGCCTTGCCGCAACTGTCTTCGCCTTTGGCCTCATCCGCGCGATTATACCAATTAACGTGCATAAGACGGTCGGCATGTGGTTTCAGGGCCGTAATCTGGGGATGGCTAACGGCGTTGTTTCTATGGGCATGGGTATAGGGCTGATGCTGGGGCCCCTGATTAGCGCAGCAATATTGTCACCATTACTTGGAGGCTGGAGAAACGTGTTGTACGTATATGGCGCTGCTTCTATCGTCATGGGGGCGCTCTGGTTACTATCGGGGGGGATGCCTCAGCCTGACGCTGAGAAAACAGGCCGGTCCGGTGCCGTGCCAGTGCGTGAGGCAATCTCCAGGTTAGTGCGCATTAAAATGCTGTGGTTGATCGGGTTGACAATGATGCTCCGTATGGGAGGCCTCATCGGGATGGTGGGCTACCTTCCGCTGTATCTCAGGGGACAAGGGTGGGAGGTCGCCAGTGCTGATGGCACTCTGGCCGGCTTCTATGCCATCAGCACCATATGTGTCATTCCGCTTTCGCTGTTATCAGATAGAATTGGCTCAAGGAAGACGATATTGTTGGTAGCGTTGATTACCGCTATATTCGGCGTCGGTCTTATACCTGTGGCGGATGGCATTGCCGTCTGGATTCCGGTACTAACTGCGGGTTTATTTTTTGATGGTTTTATGGCAGTGTCATTGACGCTGGCCCTGGAAACAAAGGGGGTGGGGCCGAGGTATGCCGGAACCGCTCTGGGCCTGGTTTTCACTTTCTCACAGCTTGGTTCCTTTATCTCTCCTCCTCTGGGTAACAGTCTGGCGAATTTCAATGCTGGACTGCCCTTTGTGTTCTGGGCTTTGCTTTCTGTTGTCGCGGTAATTTCCTTATCTTTTGCGAAAGATGCCCGAACGGAGAGATAGGGGCTCTCTCAATTGACAACCAAATAAACAGTAGCTAGATTAATTTAACAACAGTATATAAAGTGTAAGAATATAGGGTACAGAATCGGAACACGGTGATTAACCATAGGGACAGAAAGGAGACAGATGACATTAGAAGAGTTAGAAAAAAGGGTTCAGGTCTTGGAAGATTTGGAGGAAATCAAGAAACTGAAGGTCCGATATGCTAAATATATTGATGATAACTTCAATGTTGAAAAACTGGGAGAGCTGTTTACGGAAGACGCCGTATGGGGTAGTGAAGCGTGGGGAGTGTTCCAGGGGAGAGAAGCAATTAAGGAGTACTTTGCGGGAGTATCAAAACACATGATATTTTCATGTCACCGTATTGTTGCGCCTGATATCACCGTCGAAGGCAATAAAGCATATGGAACGTGGTACGGGATGAACACGGGAATCCTGCGCAATGGCAAAGGCTTCTGGGCAAGTTGTTTGTATATCGATGAATATGAAAAAATAAATGGCCAGTGGCTTATGAGCAACGTAAAACTACATCATTTTTACCGGTCGCCTTATGAGGGAGGTTGGGCCAAAGATAGGCACATGGCGCTTAAGGTTGAGGAGCAAGGGTAAAAGATGTAGTGAGATTGAGCGTAAATATAGTAAGCAAAATTTCAATATCTGTCTGAGGTTCAGGAAAGGAAGATTACAGTAAGATGGAAAGGAAAGAGCCCTACGCTGCCCAGGAAGAATACAATAAATGTGTCGTTCAATACCGCAATACTCCAGTAATGGAGCTTATCCCGGGTGCTAAAAACTACATCGTATCCACGGAAAGAATCACGGTCAGCTTTGTTACTTTGAAGCCCAATCTCTATGTTACCCCTCACCGCCATGAACCAGAACAGATGGTGATAGTTAACGATGGTGCGTGTGACTTCATAGTTGATGGAAAACTATATCACCTTGAGGAAGGGGATGTACTCATCATACCTTCCAATGTTGAACATGGTAACTACAGTTCTGATAGAGGTTTACGCATGATTGAGGTCTTTTGCCCACCGCGATATGACCTTGTGGAAAAGCTGCAAGCGCTGAAGAAAGGTTTGAAAACGTAGTTTTTAAGTGAAAAAATGGCTGATAGTCATCTCTCGGGTTGGGATATTTGGTAGCGGGGGTTGGATTCGAACCAACGACCTTCGGGTTATGAGCCCGACGAGCTACCACTGCTCCACCCCGCGTCCTTTTGACATATCTAGTATAGTTCCTGTTAGAATTAGGTGTCAAGGATACCCGCCGGGCGGCAGTTCGCTCAGGTGCGATTTATTTCCTTGCCCGGCTTAAAATTTAGGCATTTTAAACATTGACCAAACGGGAGAAATGGTTTACACTAAGGGCATGAAAAACTTCGGCAAAGCTGCAGCCGAAGCTGATAATATCCAATCAATGCTCAAGGTTGCTGAAGAGGGAAAACGGCCGGCACGGCGTGCCGGCGGTGAATGACACTCGGTAAGTCATTCTGCCTGCCATTATTTTCGCAATTGCTTTCAGATAGATTCGGACGATGACACCTGTTATAGGCTGATTTGAAATATAACCGATAACCCACTCAAAGGTGAGAGAGGGGAGGGGGAAATGACAACCAATTACAGCATACTTCGGTCCCGGTTGGAGGCGGAGCGGAAACGTCTAGCGGAAGAGCTGGAACAGCTACAGGCAAGTGCCAATCCTCTGGATGAGCGGCGCGAAGGCAGTCCGTTTGGCAAGCGTGAAGAAGAGGCGACGGAGGCGCTTGAGCTGGAGAAACGGCTGGTTCTGGAGAGAAGGGTAAAGGAACAGATAGTCGGCGTGGAACACGCTTTACATAAATTTGAAGAGGGCACCTACGGCTTTTGCGATAGCTGCGGTCAGCCCATCGACCCGGCGAGATTGGAGGCAATTCCCGAAGCAAGCTTGTGCATAAAATGTAAGTCTCAGCAGGCAAAGAATGCGAAGGGAAAAGCGCACGCCGGCTAGGTGGCGTTATCCGGTATTTTTTCTTGTCGCGTTATTTATCATAGTTGCTGACCAGATCAGCAAGGCATGGATAAGGTCAAGCCTGCCTGAAG
>Ga0315545_1003643_pt1 | contig 13087 bp, 9 predicted proteins | sample SalMarSW160210MG_FD_203096 | JGI IMG/M metagenome (GOLD analysis project Ga0315545, IMG submission 203096) | Salt marsh sediment microbial communities from the Plum Island Ecosystem LTER, Massachusetts, United States - Salt Marsh Sediment SW1602-10 ... | reverse complement strand
GTATGTCCTGGTGTGTAGATCACCTCAATTGTTTTCCCGCCGAATTTGAGCGTGTCCCCGTCATTGAGAACTACATCCGGTGCGACCGAGATATAAGGTGTGTCAACCATGACCGAAAGATTGAGTTCCGGATCCAGTAACATTTCAGCGTCGCAGGAGCCCACTGCCAGCACTGTGTCGTGATGCGCCTTGAGCTGGTTATTTGCACCGATGTGATCGTAGTGCCCGTGGGTGTTCAGAATATAGGTCAGCCTTCTTCCTTCGATGTATGGTTTGATAATTTCGTAGTTTCCTCCCGGGTCGATGATGAGTGCTTCTGAGTCTGTTCTCAGAATGAAGCAGTTTGCCGTAAGGATCCCGAGAGTTTTTGCAATGATTTCCAATACTCAACCTTCGTTTTCACGATTTTTCCCCCCAGAGTTCAGCAGTAGGGTAACCGGACCATCATTTGTGAGGTCCACTTCCATCATAGCGCCGAAAACCCCTTCTTTTACCTCGATATCCATCTTCCTGAACTCACCAAGAAGCTGCATGTAGAGGGCTTCCGCCTCACCGGGAGGGGCAGCCTGTGTGAAGGAGGGGCGTCGCCCTCTGCGTGTATTCCCTAGGAGAGTGAACTGTGATACAATGAGAATCGAACCATTCTCATCGATGAGTGAGCGGTTCAGGTTACCAGCTTGATCGCAGAAAATTCTGAGATTTGCGGTTTTTTGCGCGATGTACGCCGCATCCTCAAAACCGTCGCCACGGGCGATCCCGACAAGAAGAAGTACGCCGCGTCCGATACGTGAGACGAGTTCGCCATTTACCCGTACTTCAGCTCGTGATACCCTCTGCACAACACCGATCATGGAATCTATTTTCCCTTTTCGGCTTCTTGTTTTCGCAGCATGGTTGCTTTTATTACATCATCCGCTATCTTTCCGCTGATCGGTTCGTAGTGAGAAAATTCCGTTTCGAATGACCCGGTTCCGGACGTAATGGAACGAAGTTCAATCGAGTACTTGAGAAGCTCTGCCTGCGGCACCTTCGCGCGTATGAGTTGTATGCCTCCGCCGATGTTGTCCATTCCCAGTACCCTTCCTCTCTTGGCATTGAGATCGCTCATGATGTCCCCGGTGTATTTATCCTCCACATAGACATTCAAATCCAGTATCGGTTCCAGGAGCGTGGGTTTCGCCTTCTCCATTGCGAGCTTGAAGGCCTGTCTCCCCGCAATCTTAAATGCAAGTTCTGAACTGTCAACTTCGTGATAGGATCCGAAGACAAGAGCGGCACTGACATCGACCACCTGATAACCGGCAACAACGCCTTCTTCCATCGCCTCTTTGACACCTTTTTCAACTCCAGGGATATATCCCTTTGGAATGACACCGCCGACAATCTTGTCTATAAACTCAAAGCCGCCGCCCCTTTCGAGAGGCTCAAGTTCAAGGAAAACCTGGCCGTATTGTCCGTGACCTCCAGACTGTTTCTTGTGTTTGTAATCTGCCTTCGCAGGAGCCTGAATGGTTTCGCGGTATGCGATGAGCGGCGTCGAGGTTTCGAGCTCTATCCCGGCTTTTTCCTTGATTCGCGAGAGGATGATTGAAATCTGCTGTTCTCCCATTCCCGAAATAACCGTCTGCTTCGTTTCGCTGTTGAACTTGACAAGAAAGGAAGTATCTTCCTCTTCTGCCCTGTGCAAAGCCTGGCTGAGCTTGTCTTCTTCTTTTTTATTCATTGCCTTGATTGCCACACTATGGACAGGGCTCGGCAGCACCATTTTGGGAAGCACTACAGGATTCTTCTGTGAGCAGAGAGTATCACCGGTTTCTGCGAAGGGTAGTTTCGTGAATGTAATAATATCGCCTTCCTCTGCATCTCGGTCGAGAAGCACCTGGTTCTTGCCGAAGGAGATGGTGATCTTTGAGAGCTTTTCCTTCGTATCGCGGGAACTGTTGAGCACTTCTTCGTCCGACCCGATACTCCCGCTCAGCACACGCACAAATGATATTTTTCCTGCAAACTGATCGATGATTGTCTTGAATATAAGGCCTGTAAAAGCGCTGTCTTTGCTGCAGACAACCTCCACCTCTTTCGCTCTGTCGTTCGCGTCAAATACCTGTATCTTTTTCCGGACTCCGGAGTCCGGTGCAAAATCCAAGAGAAGATCCGCTGCTTCAGAGAGCCCTCGGTTCAATGAGCAGGAGCCGAACATAACGGGAACTGCCGCCCGGTTCTGTATCATCGTCTTTAATCCCTGTATCAGCTCATCATCACTGAGTGACTCGCCCTCAAGATACTTCTCGGTCAGTTCATCGGTGGATTCTGCAGCGATTTCGATAAGATTGCTGTGGAGTTCTTGCGCCTCAGCTGCGAGATCTTCCGGGATACCCTGCTCCTTCCCCCTTTTTTTGTCACCTTCGTACACATGGGCCTTCATTTTTACGAGATCGATGACTCCGCGAAAATCACCCTCTTTTCCGATTGGTAACTGGAGTGAAAACGCATGAATCTTCAGGTTATCTCTGATGTTGCTCAGCACCGCTCTGTAATCTGAATTTTCCTTGTCCATTTTATTCACAAAGATAAGTACAGGAAGCTGCATTTTCTGCGCCCAGTTCCATATTTTTGTGGTCCCGATTTCAACGCCGTTTACCACGTCAACAAGAAGAACAACAGAATCAACCCCGTAGAGGCATGAAACGACCTCGCCTGAGAAATCAGAAGAGCCCGGAGTGTCGATGATGTTGAGCATACAGTCTCTGTACTTCACGCAACAAACGGCGGACTTGATCGATATTTTTCGTTTGATTTCCTCCTCATCATAATCACTGAGCGATTTCCCCTCGTCAACCTTTCCGATCGCAGATACTGAGCCAAGATCATAAAGAAGGGTATCCAAAAAAGATGTTTTCCCAACCGAAGTGTGCCCAGTTAGTGCAACATTTATCTTCTTCATCAAAGCTGCTCCTTTTCCGAGTGGGGTATGCTCACTATAATGCCGTGAAAAATGAGAGTCAAGTTTTTAATCCGCTGGTCTATTGATCTGAGTTTCGCCCTCCCCTGAAGAAGAGTTTTTTGCGTGGAAACTCAGAATCTCTATCTATTGAAATTTCACCCTGAGTTTGTTATGTTATTCTTATGAAAAAAAGGAACGCGTTTATTTCTCTTTTACTCGTTTTTTCTCTTACCCTTATATCCTGCATGACCACCCCGGTGGGAGAGCGACCGGATGTTCAGAAAATAGATCAGCAGATTGTTGCAGAATTCGATAGAGCGGTTGAAAACGGTGATTTTTTCGCTGCAAGCAGAAGCTATATTGAGTTCTCCTCCTGCTGCACCGATACTCGATCCGCGAAAATGCTTTCAGATATAGAGGATCTGTACATCGAAAAAATCTCCGAGTTCACTGATGCCGGGGACATGCTCAGTGCCGTAGAGCACACATATTCCTTGGCAAATATGATTGAAGATCATGCAGACGAGGAAAAGATCGCAGAATACAGGCAGAAACTGTCCCACTACATACAGTCCTTTGTTGAATCAGATCTGGCAAGCAAAGGGGAACTCGAAAGGATTTCATGGATCCTTTTCCTGACCGGCCTCGCACCCGACGAGGCTGTGCTCTACCGCCAACTCGCAGAAGTGTTTGTGGAACGAAAGAACCCATACCTCGCACAGAAATATCTTGAAAAATACAGAGAGGTGACGTCCGCCGACGCGGAACCGGAAAAGGAGGCAGGCAGCCTGGAGGAAAAGATCGCTCTCATGAAATCCTCTGATTCAACATCAGGACACGAAGTCACCATTGAGGATTCAATCAAGAGCAGTGTAAAAATCATGGTCGACAGGGGAATCAAGAAAGAGGGCGGAATGACCGTTCCCGACCAACTCCTCGGAACAGGCGTAATAATCGATGAACGGGGATATATCATTACGAATTACCATATCATCGAATCGAGCGTTGATCCCCAGTACGAAGGATATTCCAGAGTCTATGTGATACCGGGGAAGGATGAAACCGTTCGCTTTGTTGCAAAGATTGTCGGGTATGACTCAGTCTTCGATCTGGCGCTGCTGAAAATCGAGAAAGAACTGAAAACCTATGTCAAATTCGGAGATTCTGATTTGCTCAGGCAGGGAGAGAAGGTAATGGCGATCGGAAATCCGCTCGGGCTGACGAATTCCGTCACCTCAGGAGTTGTCAGCTCCGTAGCTCGCCCCTTTCTACAAATAGGGAATATCATTCAGATCGATGCTGCGCTCAATCCTGGAAACAGCGGAGGCGCGCTGATCAACGAGGAGGGGTATCTTGTGGGAATTGCGTTTGCAGGAATCGAGAATTTCGAGAACCTCAATTTTGCAATTCCCTCGAACCTTCTGCTTTCGCTTCTTTTCCGTCTATATGAGGGAGGGCCGGTGCAGCGAAGCTGGTTTGGGTGTTCAGTTGAAAAAAAGGAAGACAGGATGTTTGTGGATTACATTGTTCCTGAAGGGCCTGCCATTCCCGCACGTATTCAGGTAGGCGATGGGATCATTGCGGTGAACGGGAAACAGGTGGAGGAAATATTCGATATTCAGAATATTGTCTCCAGTCTCAGAAGCCCGATTGTGGTGAGGCTTTCACTGAAACGCGAGGAAGAGGTCGAATACAGGCTTTTCACCCTTGAAGAGCGTCCCGAGGTGCCGTCGCTCTATGTGTACGAACGCGACGCATCAGAAAACATTATCACCCCGCTGTTCGGTGTCGTGATGAACAGCATTGATCCTTCACGAAAAAAACATTACCAGATCGAGCGGGTGGTAAAGGGTTCCGTCGCAAGCTCTGTGGGCCTCTCCGAAGGAGATTTGATAAAGATAAGAGGGCTGAAATTCGACAAAACCTACGAGGTCTTTTCCCTTATCATAGAGCTGAAGTCAAAACGCTTCGGCTACCTGAAGAAAAATCTCGTGCTTTACAGCCATCCAGAAATCAACACCTTTATTTGATTATTCGATCCGATCGATGCATCGTTCCATCCAAACCGCCGCGGAAGATTTGTATGTATCAGATTCCTTGCTCAGAATAAAGTGTTTTATTGCCTTTTCGTATTCCCCAAGGTAAAAGAAGCACTGCCCGATGTAAAAGTGGACGGCCCCCCGCTCTGAGGAGGTGAGCTCTTCCTTGAGCATAGATTGAAAAACTCTGAGTGCTTCGGAGTAGTTGCCCCTGTAAAAGGAGAACTGAAGGGTCCGCTCTATTCGTTGTTGTAAAGTGGGACCCTGCGGGAGAGGTTTTGGTGTCTTTTTCACCAGGATGAAAGCCGACTCGTTCATGTTTTTCCCAGAAACGATATCCGTGTTCTCGACTCCCAATCTATTCATCGTCGTAATGAGAAAGAAATACGGGCGGTCTTGCTCGATTCTGTGGGTAATTCTATTGTTTCCTTTCACGTCTTTCACTGGCTTAAGGCCGGCGGTGTCGATGAATTCTTCGTTTCGTACGTAGAGTCTGTATGTGTAGTCGAGACGAAGAGGAGTAAAGAGTATTTGAACACTCCGCTCTGATTCTGGTGCGATGTCAAGCTCTTCGACAGGACGCGGAAAGGGAGAAAAGTCCACGGGGCTTCCGGTGGCGCTCTGATAGGGGACGATTTTCGAGTGCTCCTCCTTTTCCGTTTTTACGGAGACCGCATACCAATACTTCCCATCACCTTCGGGTTCATCCTGGAATGGAAGAGCATTGGAACTGATTTCTGTTATACACTCACCTGCTGAGAGGTCGGCATACGAGGCCATCTGCTGATTCGACCGGTAGATTCTGTAGGTGACACCGTCTGCATCAACAGGTTCGAAATCGATGAGAATTTTTCCCATCTGGTATGTTGCACTGATGAGAGTAGGGTACATGAGTTCATCAAAATCAGATACATCCGCTGAGAGCGTGCAGACAAAAAAAAAGAAGAAAAACAGGCAGTGCGCCGGCGCTCGTCTCACTGTTCCTTGAAGAGGAATTCTCATTGTATACTATTATCGTCATATGTGAGATCAAATTGTATTTACTTAACGGCCTGTTTGAGATCGTTTGTCCTGTCGGTTTTTTCCCAGGTGAACTCATCCCTGCCGAAGTGCCCATATGCTGCGGTTTTGGTGTAGATCGGTTTTCTCAAATCAAGGGTTTCAATGATTCCCTGAGGGGTGAGGTCAAACACTTTCTTGATCGCCCGCATGATTGCCTCATCTTCCACCTGCCCCGTTCCATGGGTATCCACGCTGACCGATACGGGCTCTGCAACTCCGATTGCGTATGCGACCTGGATTTCCACCTCTGAGGCGAGTCCTGAAGAAACGATATTTTTTGCAATGTAGCGGGCCATATATGCACCGCTTCTGTCAACTTTTGTCGGATCCTTCCCTGAGAAACATCCTCCACCGTGACTCCCGAATCCGCCGTATGTATCAACCATTATCTTTCTGCCCGTGAGGCCGGTATCACCGTGTGGTCCGCCAACGACGAATCTTCCTGTGGGGTTGATGTGATACGTAACTCCCCTGTCTGAGATAAGGTCGGCGGGGATTACCTTTTTTATCACCTTTTCGATTATGTCGTTACGAAGCTCGTCATAGGCAACCTCTGCAGAATGCTGCGTGGACACGACAACGGTGTCTACCCGCTCCGGTTTGCCCTCGTTATACTCTACAGTAACCTGTGATTTGCCGTCCGGTTTCAAATAGGAAATTTTTCCTGTCTTCCGCAGTTCGGAAATTCTGAGTAAAATCTTGTGTGCAAGCATAATGGGAAGCGGCATGAGTTCTTCGGTTTGATTTACCGCATATCCGAACATCATCCCCTGGTCTCCGGCGCCTTTCTCTCTGTGAAGGCCGCTTCCGAGTACACCCTGTGCGATGTCCGGTGACTGCTCGTCGATGCTCGTGATTACCGCACAGGTTTCCCAGTCAAAGGCGAGCTCCGGTTCGGTGTAACCGATCGCCTTTATCGTCCCGCGTATGATTTTCGGAATATCCACATATGCATCCGTTGTCATCTCACCCGCGACAAACGCAAGCCCGGTCGTTACCATTGTCTCACACGCCACCCTTCCGTACGGATCGTTTTCCAGTACCGCATCGAGAATCGCGTCTGATATCTGATCAGCGACCTTATCCGGGTGTCCCTCAGTCACTGACTCTGAGGTAAATAAATGGTGTGATTTATTCATCAGGTACTCCTTGTTGAAGGTATGTTGAATTTTTTTAAATAAACGCATAAATACCGTATTGTCAAGAAATTTTGTGTCGGCCTCCGTTTCTATTAAGAATGCGTTCACTCTCATTTTATCTTGACGCCGGAGAAGACGGCTGATATTATGTTTCGGTCGTTCCATGAAAAACACGCAGAATAATCACGCAGTCGCTGTTTTCGATTCAGGTATCGGCGGCCTCACAGTTGCCGCTGCAATCAGAAGTATGCTTCCCTCAGAAAACCTCGTCTATTTTGGTGACCTGCTCCATCTTCCCTACGGGTCGAAATCGCGGGAAGCGGTGTTGGAGTTTACACGATATGCGGTTCACTTTCTTGTACGCCAAAATATCAAGGCGCTGGTCATCGCCTGTAATACCGCAACTTCAGTCGCAAAAGAGCGGATAGAAAAGGAGATGACCATTCCCGTTGTCGGTGTTATAGAGCCCGGCGCCCGTGAGGCCTGTTGTGTATCAGTCAACGGAAGAATTGGAGTAATCGGCACGGCACGAACGATTGCGAGCAATGCCTATCCTGAGGCGATTCACAGAAAAAACCCGGATATGCGTGTTTTTCAGAAGGCGACACCGCTGCTCGTTCCGCTCATTGAGGAGGGCTGGGCCGAACATCCGGTCATGAAACTCGTTCTCTCGGAGTATCTGGGAGACATCCGGCACAAATCGGTCGATACGATTGTGCTCGGGTGCACACATTACCCTCTTATCAGTGGTCTTGTGCAGGAGATACTCAAAGGCGTGAATATCGTGGATTCTGCGCACACGACTGCAGTGATGTTGAAAGAGACTCTCCGCCGAAGAAGCATACTGTCAGAGAAAGCCGGAAAGGGGAGTCTTCGGGTCTTTGTCAACGACACGACGGAAAACTTTCGGTCCATGGCGGGGAAGATTATCGGCAGAAGAGGCTGTCGTTTTGAAAGTGTCTCACTGCATTATCTGAATGGACGGGCGGTGTACAATATATAGAGTGTGTGCAAAAAGATTTTGCATGTCGTAGCACCCTGATTATATTTGAAAAAGGACACAGAATATGCGAAAGATACTTTGGTTGTTTCTGTGTATGACATTGACGATTCCCCTCTACGCGACAGTTGTGGACGGGATCGCCTGCAAGGTGGGGAGTTCCATCATCACAATACATGAGTTCAACAAGAACTATGAACGTGAACAGAAAAACGCCCGTTTGCTGGGTCAAGAGCCTCCCGATAAATTAGAGGTGATGAATGCGCTCGTAAACAACGTGATCGTGCGGATGAGTGCGGAGGATAAGGGAATAACGGTTACCGACGATGAGCTCGATTCCGTTGTGGAGGATGTCATTCGACAGAACAACCTCACGAGAGAGGAGTTTCTTAATGAACTCGAGCGAGAAAACATTACCCTCAAAGAGTTGAAGGAGTCGTACGAGCTCGATATAATCAGGGCCCGGCTGGTGAATGACCTCACTTCTGACAGCGTGAACCTTGTTTCCGACGAGGAGGTCGCAGATTTTTATAACGATCCGGAAAACGGAGCCTTTTTCAGGCGGCCGGGACTCGTAAAGCTCTCTCAAATATTCATTTCCGTCCCTGAGGATGTCACATACAAAGAGGCGGTTGATATCAAACAGCGGGTTCTTGATCTGTATGAACGGGCACGATCAGGGGAAGATTTTACAGGTCTCGTGCTCGAATACTCTGAGTCTCCGAACAAGGATGAAAGCCTCGGTTCAATCGGGTCGTTTACCCGCGCGCAGCTCGAAAGAATTGTTTCCTTGGAAAATGTGGATGTCATATTCTCTCTCGATACAGGAGATGTTGCGCCGCCGATACGGTTCAAGGACGGGTATTATCTCATGAGAATCGACGAGAAAATTGAAGATACATACTTTTCACTGGAAGAGTCCCATGATTCCATCAGAAACTACCTCATGCGCCTCAAGGGCAAGGAACTCCTCGACAACCTGCTCGTTTCCATGCGTAAAACCGTGAAAGTAAAAATAATGATTGATATGGAGTGAACATTGGGATCTCGGAGAAGTGCACGAATCATTGCGCTTCAGGCTCTGTATCAGATCGATATCTGTGGAAAATCTGTGGATGACGTGCTCGGTTTTGACTGGATTGAGAAAGAGGCTGATAGTCAGACTTTGGATTTCGCGATAAAGCTTATCGAAGGCTCGATGAAGTACCAAAAAATCATCGATTCAGCAATCGTTTCGCAGCTCGAGCACTGGGACCTCGACAGACTTTCTTTTGTCGACAGGGCGATATTGCGTTTTTCTACATACTCTCTGTATTTTCAGGACGATGTTCCTGATACAGTGGTGATAAACGAGGCGATTGATCTGGCAAAGCAGTTCGGCTCAGACGATTCGTACAGGTTTGTCAATGGTGTGCTGGACGGAATCAGAAAGGGGAAAATCAAAAAGGGATCGCCTTCGGAATGAAGAAACTGCGTGGTGAAAAAAAAAGAATCTTCGAAATTTCTCTCGCTGTTTGTGTCGTCATATTCGGACTTGCGCTTTATTTTACGTTGAGCACAAAAAAAAAGATCCCGCCTTCAGAAGAGATCGTCTATCGTTCGGCCTCTCTCATCGAAGCCGTCAATGCATACAGACTCGAGGAGCTTGACCGGGCAGAAATTCTGTTCCGGGACTCTCTGGAAAACGCGAAGAAGAAGCAGATAAAAAGTCGGGCAGCCCTTTACCTGGGAAATATCTCCTATAGGAGAGGCGATTACTCCGGCGCACTCGATTTCTTCGATCTGGCCTTCTCACTTGACGATTCGAACATTTACGCTCTCTATAACGGAGCTCTTGCCTGCCAGTACGGAGAAAACCCTGCAAAGGCGCTCAGGTATGCACAGAAGGCGTATCGTCTTTCCAATGATTTTCTGCCAAACGCGCTTTTACTTGGAAATATCTATTACGCAACCGGAAACCATGAAAAAGCGCTTGCCGTGTTCAGCAAGCATTCTGAGTCCGACCCACGAGTCGACTACAACCACGCATGCACCTTGCTCAGGCTCGACCGGATTGAGGAAGCCGAGACTCTCATTAAGGAGATTGCACGGAGCTCTTCAACATGTTCAGTGATGCGGGGCCTTGCCCACATGATGCTCGGTGTGATACATGAAAAGAACACAGTCACAGGGGCATCCCATTTTCGTCAATCCCTTGAGATCTTTCCTTGGAGTTCCGTGCTGAAGTTTAATCTTGCAGTGCTGCTGGAACGGATGGGGCGGTATTCAGAGGCCGCAGACCTGCTGCAGTCGATAGAGGGTTCAGGGCTCTCAAAAGACTTTTTTCCCCTGTACGGGCGCGCTCTTTTCATGAGCGGCCGTTACGAGGCAGCGCTCGACCTGTATTCATCCCTCGAAGGGAGTCAGGAAGACGCTTCATTCCTGTCCATTATCGGCGATATATATCTCAGGCAGAACAGGGGAAAAAACGCGGAAGAGGCGTACAGAAGAGCACTGCAGTCACGTATGGACGACGCAGTGTTCATCAACCTCGTGCACCTCCTTGTTGACAACCAGGAGCACGCGGAGGCGGAAGAACTGTGCCGAAAGGAAAGAGAGAGGGCCCCAGATGCACTTGTGCCTGCGCTTTGTCTGGCGGAAATCAAGTTCAGGATGAAAAATCAGCGAGAAGCGAAACAGCTTCTCGAAAAAGCCTCCTCCGGAGTGCAAATAAGTGTAGATGGGTTATTACGGATCGCTCGCGTCTACAGTGAGAACGGATACCACAACAACGCACTCCAGCTTTATCACAGGGTTATCTCTCTTGAACCTTCAAATCAGGAAGCGAAGGAAGGCATTGCAGGTGTCTATCTCAGTACCGGGCACCTCGAGAAGGCGGCAGGGGCCATTCGGAGCATGCGGCCGATGACTGACGATATCGAGATGTATTACACACTTTCATTGATACTGGCGGGAGTCGATTCCCATGAAACCGGGGCCGGAATCTACAGCAAACTGATTCAGGATTATCCATATAGGTATGAAGCCTATCTCAATTTGAGTCTTCTGCTCATGAGAATCAGAAATTTCGACGCCGCGCTGTCGACGGCTCAGAGCTGCCTGTATAATGTTTCTGATCTCGAGCAGGAGACTGTATCGATTCTTTACACCATCATCGGGTCAGCATACTTCTCAATGGGTGACGTCAGAGAATCTTTGAGATGGCTGCGCAAGGCGCAGGAAATCGATGAGGAGAACGAAGCTGCACTGGTAAATATGAAACTAATCGAGCAGTATCTCTGAGTGCGCCACTCAAAGTGGATGAACGCTTCTTCTCGGTTGTTGTCAAACGGTAAAAATGGGCTATATTTATGTATATAAAGAAAAAAACGTGATTTTCCTTCTGCTCGTGCAGATGAAAAGTGCTTTACATACTCTTTTGAGTCAAATAGAATATACGCATGGTCGATAATAGAATGTAACAAGTGATTTCCTCAAGCGTAGTTCCGCCATGAAAATGAATAAAGTGAAAAAAATCAGCCTCGACGCTGACAGCAAAAATCTCATCAAGGTCCGTGATTTCGTCGTCAAAAACGGACGGAAGATGGACTTGACCCACAAGCAGCTGAGTGAGGTGAAGCTCGCAGTCGATGAAGCGGTTTCAAATATCATTCGTCATGCCTACGTGGGGAAAAAGGGCGGGTTCCAGGTTGAGATGGAGAAGTTCGAGGACAATGTTGAGCTGAGGATCAAAGATCAGGGCGTTGAGTTTGACTGGAATGCAGTTTTGGAGCCGGACCTTTACAAATATGTGGAAACACGAAGAAAAGGCGGGCTCGGGATATGGCTGATAAAGAAGCTCATAGATGAGGTTGAATACAGACGGCTCGACTCAAACAACATCCTTACCATGAAGGCGTATCTGGCGCCCGGGATTGCAGAGGGTATTGGCAGGGAGTACAGGACACGCTTTTCGATTCGTGTTCGATTCGCGCTTTACGCGATCGGGCTTATTTCCGCACTCATTACTGTGGTATGGGTATTCGGAAACCAAGTACAGCAGCGTGCTATACGAGAAAAATTCAACGAACGCTATAGGGCGATCACTGCACAGGTCGCTTCATCTGCAATAGATCTCATATTGCAAGGCGATGATCTTGCGCTCGTGAATCTGGTCTCCGCCGTAAAAAATAGCGAGGAGCCCCTCGATTACGTTATCATCATAGACATCGAAGGAACAATAGTCGCACATACTGAAGTAGAACGTCTGTTCAGCCAGTACCGACCTCCGAGAGGTGTGCGGACACTCAATCCGCGGGATACTATCCAGATATTTGTATATGCGGGGCAGGGCGGAAGAAGGTACAATGACTTTGCAGGTGTCGTCAGGTACAACAGCTCAAAACTCGGTGAGGTGCATATCGGCATCCCAGAGGACAAGTTCGAGGAAGTGAGCGATGTCGTGCGTCAGCGGAGAAGAGTTGCGTTTATTGCAATGTTTGTCTGGAGCACCACAATTATCGGTGTTTTCGCCATCGGCTCCACCTTCATTGTCCCCATAAGAAAGCTCGCCGATGAAATATCGAGAATCAGTCTGACAGGACAGGCACGGGAACTCAGACTGTCATCGAGAAACCCTGAAATCAGCAGAATCGGTGAGGCATTCAATGAAATCATGAGGAATCTGCGTATTACCCAGGGACAACTGACGGATCAGACCCGACTGAGGAGGGAGCTGCAGCTTGCACAGGAAATCCAGAATGCCCTTCTCCCGAAGGATGTTCCGATCCTCAAGGGGTTCGAGATCGATGCCGCATACAGGGCCGCACTTGAGGTCGGGGGTGACTACTACGACTTTTTCGAGGTTGATAGAAACTCAATCGGAATTGTCGTGGCGGACGTCTCAGGAAAAGGAATTGGAAGC
>Ga0315545_1003642_pt1 | contig 13088 bp, 15 predicted proteins | sample SalMarSW160210MG_FD_203096 | JGI IMG/M metagenome (GOLD analysis project Ga0315545, IMG submission 203096) | Salt marsh sediment microbial communities from the Plum Island Ecosystem LTER, Massachusetts, United States - Salt Marsh Sediment SW1602-10 ... | reverse complement strand
ATTATTGTCTTCGGCGCCATTACCATCGCCAGCCTTATCCTCAGCTGGATACCCTTTATCGGGGTCTTCTTCGGCTGGATTCTCTCGGTGCTGGCCCTGATTCTCTGGATAGTGCTGATGGTCAAAGCCTACCAGGGGACGAAGTACAAGCTGCCCATATCCGGTAATATGGCCGAAAAGTGGGCGGCTGGATCTAAGGCCGATAAAAAATAAAGCCCCTTAAAGCTATACCATGCTGGATGCCTGCCGGAACACCTCCGGCAGCACCGGCTGGATAAAGCTGAACAGGGAGACCAGCCAGGTCATAACGCCTGAGCCGCTCACCGCACTCTCCAGCCAGCCGAAAATGGGGTAGGCGTGGAGCACCAGGGCGAAGACCACCATCCCTATGGCGGCATTGAAGAGACTGAAGACGCCACCGAGCACCCCGAAGAGGATGCCGACGTTCCAGGACTTCTTAAACAGCCTCCCCGGTATTATAAAGACGAAGTACAGCAGGATGCTGACCACCGCCATCATGACGAAGAAGGCGATGAAATTTTCCCAGTTATTGCCGGGGATAAACGAGAGCCAGCCGGCCAGCACATGGTAGGAGAGACCGGCGACGGGGACGGCGATAAGCGTCGACAGCAGGGTGAAGAACTGCTTGACCGCCCCATCCTTAAGCCCACCGATAATGCTGAAGAGAAGTATTAAAACAGCGATAATGCTAACCAAAATCATGGCTGCCTCCCGGTAATCATTGGCCTAAATTTTACCCTTTTTGCGGAAGTAGTGGATGTACCCCTTGACATTGCTCATCAGCTCGTATTCATCCAGGGGGGCATTGAACTGGTCGCGCAGGTAGTTCCCGACATGCTCCAGGATTGCCTCATCGCTCTCCCCCACTCTCAAATCACGGCGGATGAAATCGCCGACCAGCCTGGTGTTCTCCATGACCGTCTTAATCAGCTTTTCCGGCTCGTCGGCGATGGTGCCATGAGAGTAAAAGAGCAGTTTGGGTTTTAGCGCCATCAGGTTTTCCATGTCGTCGAGATATATCTCCAGGTCGAAGCTGGGCGGCGACACCGCGGGGAGGGGGGGATAGCCGGGGCCGTAGATGAGGCCGAGCGCCTCGCCGCAGAAAAGCCCTCTGGTTTTTTCATCAAAGATGGACAGGTGGTGACCGGCGTGGCCGGGGGTATGGATGATGAGCAACTCGCGGCCGCCAACCTGAAGGCGGTCACCGTCACTTACTATCTTCAGGCGCGATTCGGGCACGGGCAGAATGGGGCCGTAGATGGACTCGAAGTCATCGCCGAAAGCCATGCGGGTGCTCTCAATCAGCCGCGACGGGTCGATGATGTGCTTTGCCCCCTGGCGGTTGACCACTATGGCGGTATCCGGGAAGATTTCGGCCAGGCGGCCCACCCCGCCGGCGTGGTCGAGGTGGATGTGGGTGGGGATGATATACTGCGGTTTGGAAATCCCCAGCTCTTTTGCCGCCTCCCGTATCTCAGGGACAAGCACCCCAGGGCCCGGCTCGATAATAGCGCCGCCGCCGTCCTTGATGAAGTAGACGGCGAAGGGGGCGTTGGCACCGTCAATCCGCCTTTCCAGGCGGTAGATGCCGTCAATAAGCTTTTCAACCTGCGCCATAGTTAGACCTCAATCTGCTGGATAATTAAGCCCGCGGGGGTGGCTGGTGCCACAGTTATACCTAATTTTACTAGAAATGCGGCTTAAAATAAAGGGAGTTGGGAAAGTTGGTTAAGAGGGGGTAAATTCCCCTTTATCCCCCTTTATCAAAGGGGGAGAGATTTTTAGAGTGGGTTTTCTTTCCCACCCTCCCACCCTGCAGAAGTGATACTTCTATGAATTTCTTTTTTTGGGGGGCAATAAAAAAGCACTAAAATAATTTGGGGAAACAATTCAGGCGCGGGTGAGCGTGGTATTTGTTTATTGTGTTATGTTAAGTATAGGCTCAGGGAGGGGTAAAAAGGGCTTTAGCCCTACCTTAAAAAGGGTTGGCGGGCGGGAATAGATATAATTGGGGGGATTAAAGACATTTAATACTTGCATACGGTGGTATAATAAAGTAAGGAAAAATGGATAAGCCAGATATAAACAAGGAATTAAAGCCGACAATTGGGGATGTAGGGCACACAATTGCAAAGGCTGGTCTTGCGTCAATTCCAGTTGTTGGTGGAGCAGCAGCGGAGATTTTTTCGGCAATTATTGTCCCTCCACTCAGCAAGCGGCGAGATAAATGGATTACATCCATTGCTGAAGGTCTTAAAAGACTAGAGGAAGAAGTAAATGGATTCAAGATTGAAGAACTTTCTAAGAATGATACGTTTATAACAACAGTTACACATGCTACTCAGGCAGCAATTCGTAATCACCAAGCTGAGAAACTAGAAGCTTTGCGCAATGCGGTACTAAACGCTGCTTTACCAAACCCTGTTGAAGAAGATGTACAACTTATGTTTCTGAGTTTTATTGACGCGCTTCAACCGTGGCACTTGAGAGTGCTAAAGTTCTTTGAGAATCCTCGGGCATGGGGGGAAAAGCACGGCATTACCTACCCCGATTGGTCCACGGGAAGTACCAGCGTAGCCTTAGAGCACACATTTTCTGAACTCTCTGGAAAGCGGGAGTTTTATGATTTGTTGGTCAAAGATTTATTTTCTCGAGGGTTAATGAACACCGATTCTTTGCATACTACGGTGACTGGGCGAGGGATGCTTAGCTCACACACGACAGCTATGGGTCAGCAATTTATTAGCTTTATTACATCCCCAATTCATGATACTGACAAGGATTCTCCATCCTAACCCCTCAAATACTCATCAATGGAAGCGGCGGCTCTCTTGCCCGCCCCCATAGCCGAAATCACCGTAGCCGACCCGGTAACGATATCGCCGCCGGCCCAGACCTTATCCTTGACCGTCTTGCCCGTCTCCTCGTCGGCGACCACTGTGCCGTGTTTGGTGGTCTCCAGGCCCACCGTGGTCGAGGCGATGAGGGGGTTGGGGCGGGTGCCTAAAGCTACAATTACCTCGTCAACGTCAATAACGAACTCGCTGCCCTTTTTGACCACCGGGCGGCGCCGGCCGCTGTCGTCGGGTTCGCCCAGCTCCATCTCATAGCATTCGGCGCCGGTGACCCAGTTCTGGTCGTTGCCCAGGAACCGCTTGGGGTTGGTTAAAAGCTTGAACCGGATGCCCTCCTCCTGGGCATTTTCAACCTCTTCACGGCGGGCGGGCATCTCCGCCTCGGAGCGGCGGTAGATGATATAGACTTCGTCGGCGCCGAGCCTCAGAGCGCACCGCGCCGAGTCCATGGCCACGTTGCCGCCGCCGACCACGGCCACCTTTTTACCAACCTTGACCGGCGTATCGTACTCGGGGAATTTATAGGCCTTCATCAGGTTGACGCGGGTCAGGAATTCATTGGCCGAGTAGATGCCGTTGAGGTTTTCGCCATCAATGTTGAGGAACATGGGCAGTCCGGCGCCGGTGCCTAAGAAAACGGCGTCATAGCCGTTAGCCAGTATCTCGTCCAGCGTGGCCAGCTTGCCCACCACCGAGTCCAGCTCTATCTTCACCCCCAGCGAGGCGACGAATTCGACCTCGGCCTGGACAATCTCTTTGGGCAGCCTGAACTCGGGGATGCCGTACATTAGCACCCCGCCGGCGACGTGCAGCGCCTCGAAGATGGTTACGCCGTGCCCCAGCCTGGCCAGGTCAGCCGCCGCCGTCAGTCCCGCCGGGCCCGAGCCGACCACAGCCACCTTTTTGCCGCTGGGCCTGCCGGCGGGTTTAGGGCGGGACGGGGTAGCGCTTTTGGCTGGTAGGTTGCCCCTTTCCCAGTCGGCGACGAACCTTTCCAGGCGGCCGATGGCAATGGGGGCATCTTTGTTGGCCAGGGTGCAGGTGGACTCGCACTGGCTCTCCTGCGGACAGACCCGCCCGCAGATGCCGGGTAAAGCGTTCTTGCTCTTTAAAATCCTCACCGCCGCCGGCATATCGTCGTCGCGGATAGCCTGGATAAAATCGGGGATATCCACCTCCACCGGGCAGCCGGTAACGCAGTTGCGCTTCTTGCACTGGATACAGCGGCTGGCCTCTTCCTTAGCCTGCTCCAGACTGTAACCCAGCGCCACCTCGTTGAAATTCTTGCCCCTCTTTTTGGGGTCCTGGCGGGGCATCTCCACTCTATTGAGATTCAGCTTTGCCATTTACTCACCTTTCTAAGCGGCGTGGCTTTTCTGCCACTCCTCGTAGGCGCACTTCTCTTCGCCAATATAGATACGCTGGCGTGCCGCCAGCAGCTCCCAGTCTACCTTATGCCCGTCAAAATCGGGGCCGTCAACGCAGGCGAACTTGGTTTCGCCGTCCACCGACACCCGGCAGCAGCCGCACATGCCGGTGCCGTCGACCATTATCGGGTTGAGGCTGACGATGGTCCTGACCCCGGAGGGGGCCGTGGTCAGCGAGCAGAATTTCATCATCACCACCGGGCCGATGGCGACGACGCGGTCAATTTTCTCCCCGGACTCCAGAATTTCTTTTAGCGGCCCGGTGACCACCCCCTTGCGGCCGTAAGAGCCGTCGTCGGTGGTCACTATCATCCGGTCACTGACACCGCTCAGGACGTCCTCCCAGAAGAGCAAATCCTGGCTGCGCGCCCCCAGAATGGTGATAATCTTATTGCCGGCCTTTTTCAGCTCCCGGGCGACGGGGGCTACCGGCGCCGCCCCCACCCCACCGGCGACACAGACCACGGTACCGTAGTTACCGATTTCCGCCGGCACGCCCAAGGGCCCGACGAAGTCGGCGATGGCATCGCCTTCCTTGAGCAGCGCCAGCCGGGCGGTGGTGGCCCCCACCTCCATAAAGACGATGGTCACCGTGCCCCCGTTTTTATCCCAGTCGGCGATGGTCAGCGGGATGCGCTCGCCCCGCTCATCAATCCGGACCACGACGAACTGCCCCGCCCGAGCCTTGGCGGCTACCGCCGGCGCCGCCATCTTGAAGAGGTGAATGCCGGGCACCAGGTCTTCTCTAAACAAAATCTTGTACAAGCGCTGACCTCCTTAATCTCCTATCGCTTCTTGAAAGACATAAAAAAACTACCTCCAGAATAACCCTCCCAGAGATAGCCCCATGTCTCTACTTGATAATAGCTCATTCCATGAAAATAGGATATCACCAAATGGTTTTTAATTCAAGCCGTTTTGCTTAACTAACCCATTGCCTAATTATCCTTAAGGGTTTATTATAGTAATCACCGCTGTTGTAAAGAGGTGATAACCATGGTCGCGGAACTGGTTCACATCGGATTCGGTAACATAGTCGCTATGAATCGAGTTGTGGCTATCGCTTCACCAAACTCGGCCCCCACCAAGCGCGCCATCCAAGAAGGGAAAACCAAGAGCTTACTCATTGACATGACCAGCGGCCGAAGAACCAAGGCCGTTATCATCTTCGATAGCGGGCATATTATCCTGGCTGCCCTGGCCCCAGAGACCATCGCCGGCCGCCTGCAGGCCATCCGGGGCAGCTCACTGCTGAAACCAGAGCCAGTTGATGAGAAGGTCGAAGTCTAAAGGCGATTCCCCGGACGAGCTTAAGCCAATTCCGCTGCTGGTAGTTCTCTCCGGGCCTTCGGGAACGGGCAAGGACGCCATCCTGAGCCGGCTGAAAAAGTCGGGCTACCCCGCCCAGTTTATCACCACGGTGACCACCCGTCCCAAACGGACTCAGGAGAAAGACGGCGTGGACTACCACTTTATCTCCGATGAGCGTTTCCAGAAGATGCTGGAGGGCAACCAGTTCCTGGAATGCGCTCAAGTTTACGGCAACCGCTACGGAGTGCCCAAAGAACCGGTAAGTCAAGCCCTGGAGCAGGGCAGGGACGTGATACTCAAGGTTGACTGTCAGGGGGCGGCCACCATCAAGAAACTGCTACCCCAGGCGGTGTTTATCTTTGTGGTGCCGCCGTCTATGGAAGAGCTTACCGCCCGGCTGAGGGGACGGCGTACCGAATCGGACTTTGACTGCGACCTGCGCCTGAAAACGGCCGGGGAAGAGATGGAGCAGCTGCCCCTGTTTGACTATCTGGTAGTGAGCCAGCAGGGTAAGATTGACCTGGCGGTGTTAGCCATCGAGGCTATTATTATCGCCGAAAAGCACCGGGTAAACCCCCGGGAAATCCGCCTGCCCGACTAGAGTATCATCCCCAGCAGCCAGGCAAAGAGGTAACCCAGCACCGCACAGATGGGGAAGGTCAGTATCCAGGCCAACACGATATTGCCGGCCACCCCCCAGCGCACCGCCGAGAAGCGTTTGGTAGCCCCTATCCCCATAATGGCGGCACTGGCAACATGGGTGGTGCTTACCGGTATGCCCAGATGGGATGCCAGCTCAATAACCCCCGCCGCCGATAGATTGGCGGCAAAGCCGTGCACCGGCTGCAGGTTGGTGACCTTGAAACCCATCGTCCTGATGACCCGCCAACCACCGGAAGCCGTGCCGGCGCTCATTGCCAGCGCCGAAAGCCCGATTACCCAGAAGGGAATATTATCCCAAACACCGGCCTGACCGGTGTAGATGACCAGCGCCATGGTGATAACGCCGATGGGCATCTGGCCGTCATTCTTGCCGTGGCTGTAGGCCAGGAAGGCGGTGGTAATCCACTGCAGGCGGCTGAAGATAACCCTCATCCGGGCGGGGGCGCTCTGGCGGAAAACCCAGAACAGAATAATCATGAGGGCAAAGCCGCCGATAAAGCCGAGGACGGGAGCCGCCGCCACCGACGACAGCACCCGCTGCATAACATTCCACTGTATGGCTCCTATGCCCACCGCGGCGGCTCCGGCGGCGGCCAGCCCGGTAACGAAACCGTGGGTGATGCTTACCGGCAGGCCCATGTAGGTGGCTACACCCCCCCAGACGATGACCGCGGCCAGGGCGGCAATGACAGTCAGGTAGGAAATAGCCTCCGGGACCAGAATCCCCTTGCCGATGGTCTTGGCCACCTCCAGACCGGTGGCGGCGCCGGCAAAATTGAAGCAGCCCGCCAGTATTACCGCATTGCGGGGGGAAATAGCCCGGGAGCCCACCGAAGCACCGATGGCATTGGCGGCATCATTAAAGCCGTTAACCAGACCGAAGCCAACGGCAAAGACGACAATAACGATAAGAAGCGCTAGGGAGGAATCAGGCATGCTTGATGGCTACCCCTTCCAGAACATCAGCCACATCCTCGCACCTATCGGTGGCGCTCTCCATATGGGCGTAAATCTCGCGCCACTTGATGATATGAGCCATATCGGTGGAATCATCAAAAAGCTCGGCGATTGCCGAGCGGTAGACCCTATCGGCCAGGTTCTCCAGCCGGTTAATCTCGACGCACCGTTTGAGCACCGAGCTTAAGACGATGCGTTTCTTGAGCTGGGGCAGGACTTTTTCCACTTCCTCGGTGGCCTGCACGATGATATCGGCCAGCTCCTCAGCCCGCTGGCCGGGGCGTTCCACCTTGTAGAGCAGCATGGCATCCGAGGCGGCGTGAATAAAGTCGGTGACATCATCCAGGGAGTGAGCCATCTGGGCTATGTCCTCCCGGTCAAAGGGGGTGACGAAGGTGCGGTTCAGGCGCGACATAATCTCGTGGGTGATGGTATCCCCTTTATGCTCAAGCTCGGTTATTTCGGCTACCTTGCCCTCGACGTGCTCCCAGCTGGAAATCATCTCTTTGAGACTGTGAGCCGCCTTGACCATGTTTTCGGCGCTTGCCTGAAAAAGGTCAAAAAACTTCTCCTCACGGGGGATAAAGGGTAACTTCACGCTCTAATCCTCCTCTGCCCAAAGCAGGCATACCGGGACAACGGTGGGGGGGGAACCGGGGGGTAAGTAAAGGGAAACTCTAACATTTCGCTGCCACTTTGAGTTTAGTGGAGGGGCAGGCGATTGTCAAGCCAGAAACAGGTTGACATCCAGGCTGCAGAGGCATAAAATGCTCAAATCGTGGGCTATAATGGTAAAATCAACTGAACCGGTGAAAGATGCCAGATAGCTACCAGCCTAAACCCGGCGACAGGGTCGTCCGCCCCCGGCGAATCAAACGGTTTCGCCTGAGACGGGTATTGGGAGTTCCCGCCCTGTTCAGTGCCGGCTACGGCAATGTCGGCTCATCCATCTATTACGCTCTGGGCATCGTCGCCCTGGTGGCCATGGGGGCAACGCCCGTCGTGCTGGGCCTCGCCGGCATCCTTTTTATCTTTACCGCCCTTACCTACGCCGAGGGCACCGCCATGCTGCCCGAAGCCGGTGGCTCGGCCAGCTTTGCCCGGCACGGCTTTAACGACCTGGCCGGATTTGCCGCCGGCTGGGCGCTGATGCTGAGCTATATCGTTACCATTTCGATATCGGCTTATACCATTCCCCCCTACCTGGGTTTCTTCTGGGAGCCGTTTAAGGTATCGCCGGTACTGGGCACGCTGACCTCGATGGGCATCGTCGGCTTTTTAATGGTCATCAATATCATCGGGATAAAGGAGACCTCTTTTCTCAACATCGGCGCCGCCATACTGGATATCACCACCCAGGTAGCGCTGGTGGTTATCGGCTTTATCCTGCTCTTTAACCCCCCGGTACTATTTCACCGCATTATCGACAACTGGCCCACCACCGGCAACCTGGTTTTCGGCATTGCCCTGGCTTCTATTGCCTATACCGGCATCGAGACCATGTCCCAGATGGCCGAGGAGACCAAGCAGCCGGAGAAGAAGGTGCCCCGGGCGCTGATTATGATGATAGTGGCCGTGCTGGTTATCTTTGCCGGTATATCGCTGGTATCGCTATCGGCGATGACGCCGCAGGAGCTTGCCACCGACTGGGCCCGGGACCCGGTGGCGGGCATAGCCGCCAATCTGCCCATAGTTCTGCTGTCCAATGTTCTCAAGCCGTTAATAGCCCTGCTGGCAGGCACCATATTGCTTATCGCCACCAACGCCGGGCTTATCGGCATCTCCCGGCTGGCCTTCTCCCTGGGCAGCCATAAGCTGCAGCCAGCCATTTTGAGCCGGGTGCATGAGAAATTTAAGACCCCCTATGTGGCCATTATTATCTTCGGCGTAATCGCCCTAATTATCCTGACGCCGGGGTTCTTCCACGCCAATGCCTTTGCCAATATGGGCGCTCTTTACGCCTTCGGCTCGCTGCTGGCCTTTATGTTCGCCCACGCCTCTATCTTAAGCCTGAGAATCAGGCAACCGGAGCTGGGGCGTCCCTTTAAGCTGGGCTGGAACCTGAAGATGTGGGGGCGTGAGCTGCCCGTAAGCGCCATCATAGGTCTATTGGCAACCGCAACAATATGGATTATCATATTAATTACCCAGCCCTACAGCCGCTGGGTGGGCATTATCTGGATGGTAATTGGCTTTATTGTCTACTATTTCTACCGGCGTAAACAGAACCTGAGGTTAACCCAGCCTGTCAAAGCCTAGAAGACTGAAATTTCCCAACGGCGAGTAATAAAACCAAGCAAGTGAACGGAACATGCAAAACAGCTACCAGCCTAAACCCGGCGACAAGGTTATCCGTCCCCTACGGGTTAAGCAATACCGCCTGAGAAGAATATTAGGTATCCCCGCCCTGTTCAGCGCCGGCTATGGAGATGTCGGTTCATCAATCTATTATGCCCTGGGCATCGTCGCCCTGATCGCCCTGGGCGCTACCCCCATCGTGCTGGCTATAGCCGGAGTAATCTACATCTTTAACGCCCTTACCTATGCCGAGGGCAGCGCTACCATACCTGAAGCCGGCGGCTCGGCCAGCTTCGCCCGGCACGGCTTTAATGACCTGATTGGCCTCATCGCCGGCTGGGCACTGATGCTGAGCTACATCGTTACCATGTCCATTTCCGCTTACACCATTCCCCCGTACTTAAGCTATTTCTGGCCGATACTGAAAGACCCGGTAATCGGCACCCTGATATCAATGGGAATCATCGCCTTCCTGATGGTGATAAATGTTCTGGGGGTAAGAGAATCGTCAAGGGTGAACATATTCTTTATCGTCATCGACATAGCTACCCAGATTACACTGGTCGTCCTGGGCATAATACTGATACTGGCGGTAAACCCGGCCGTCCTGTTTCAAAATATGTTCGGGGCTGGCAACTGGCCATCAACAACAAACCTTATCTTCGGCATCGCTATTGCCGCCCTGTGTTTTACCGGCGTGGAGACCGTATCCCAACTGGCCGAGGAGACCAAGCAGCCGGCCAAGAAGATACCCCAGGCATATGTCCTGATGATAATCGCCGTTCTGGTGCTGTTCGCCGGTATTTCCATAGTCGCCCTGTCGGCCATGACCCCACAGATTCTGGGCGACCCGGTAAACGGCTGGGCCAGGGACCCGGTGGCGGGCATAGCCGCCAATCTGCCCTCAGCAACACTGCAATCTATATTCGCCCCGCTGGTGGCGGTACTGGCGGCCAGTATCCTGCTTACCGCCAGCAACGCCGGGTTGATGGGTATCTCCCGCCTCGCCTTCAACCTGTCTTCACATCACCAGTTACCGGCAACCCTAAGCCGCGTGCATCACCGCTTCCGAACACCCTATATCGCCATTATCCTGTTTTGCTTTATCGCCCTTCTGGTGCTGGTTCCCGGCTTCTTCGCCACCAATTTTTTCGCTGATCTGGGGGCATTATATGTCTTTGGCTCCCTGCTCTGCTTCGCCCTGGCTCACGCCGCCGTGCTGAGCCTGCGGATTAGAAAACCGGAGCTGGAGCGTCCCTTTAAGCTGGGCTGGAATATCCGGATTAAAGGGCGGGAACTACCGATGACAGCTATCCTCGGCTTGATTGCCACCTTAGGAATATGGCTCATCGTAGTAATTACCCAGCCCTACAGCCGCTGGGCGGGACTTATCTGGATGGCCATCGGCCTGATTATTTACGCCATCTACCGGTGGCAAGCACGCTTGCCACTAACTCACGCACCGAAAAAACGGGGGTGAGGGGTATTGTAGATTTATTGCCAGAAGGTTATAATACCGATTGCTCCACAATAAACGGGAATGGAGATTAATGGAGTTTAATAAGATACTGGTGCCGGTGACCGGCAGGCCGGTTGACGACGAGACCATGCGGCTGGCCTGCCAGCTGGCCAAGAAGAACAAGGGCAAAATCTGGGCGGTTTACGTCATCGCGGTAAAGCGTTCCCTGCCGCTGGATGCCGAGATAAGGTCGGAAGCGACCAGGGCCGAGGAGATACTGGACCATATCGCTACCGTGGCTGAGGAGGCAGACTACGAGGTGGAAACCGACCTGCTCCAGGCCCGCGAAGTGGGGCCTACTATCGTCGATGAAGCCGTGGAGCGGGAGGTTGACCTGATAATAATGGGGATTTCCTACAAGAGGCGCTTCGGGCAGTTCAGCCTGGGTAACGTGCTGCCCTATGTGCTCAGGAACGCCCCCTGCCAGGTTATACTGTATCACCAATATACCAGTTAGATTTACAGGATTTTATTATGAAAATAGTGATTATGGGCTGCGGAAGGGTGGGTGCCCGTCTGGCGGGACTTTTAGATATCGAGGGGCATGATGTTACCATCTTGGACACCGATGCCTACAGCTTCCGGCGGCTGCCCGCCGAGTTCGGCGGCAATGCTCTGGTGGGCGACGGCATGGATGAGTTTTCGCTCAGGAAAGCCGGCATCGAGGAAGCCGATGCCTTCATCTCTCTAACCCAGGGGGATAACCGCAACGTCATGGGCGCCCAGATTGCCCAGCATATCTTTAAGGTGCCCCGGGTGTTCTGCCGCATCTATGACCCGCTGCGCCGGGAGCTCTTTAACTCCCTGGGCATAGAAGCTTTCAGCCCGACCACGATATTTGCCCAGATGCTGAAGGAGAAGCTGGAAGCGGAGAGGGAGGAGGCTAAATAATGTATATCATCGTTATCGGCGGGGGCAAGGTGGGCTATTATTTGGCCCAGGCCCTTCTGAACCAGGAGCACGAGGTACTGGTGGTGGAAAAAGACCCGGCACGAACCCAGTTAATTATTGACAGACTGGGCAGTGTCTGCATCCGCGGCGACGGCTGCGAGGTGTCTACCCTGACCGACGCCGGCACGGCACGGGCCGATATGTTCATCGCCGTGACCGGCGACGACGAGGACAACCTGGTGGCCTGCCAGGTAGCCAAGCATAAATTTAACGTGCCCCGGACGGTAGCCCGCATCAACAACCCCAAGAACGAGGCCATCTTCAAAAAGTTGGGCATCGATGTTGCCGTGAGCAGCACCAATATCATCCTGGAGAGCATACAGGAAGAGGTGCCCACCCACTCCCTGACCCACCTGATGGATATCAGGGATAAGGGGCTTGAGGTTGTGGAGCTGAAGATACCGGCCGATGCCAAGACGGTGGGCAAGGAGATAAGAGAGCTTCCCCTGCCGCCGGAGAGCCGGCTGTTTTTGATTATTCCCAAGCAGGAGAAGCCCCGCGTGCCTACCGCCAGCACCGTCATTCAGGCGGAGGACCAGATAATAGCCATCACCACCCCCGAGTCGGAGGAGGCGCTGAGGACCGCCCTCAGAGGTTCCTGACCCCTTACGGCTAACCTTTTATAAAAGCCCGCAACTATTTAGCCGAATTAACGGCTAACCTTCGGTGCGACCCCAGGGGTAGAAAACCATCAGCAGTATGAAGAAGACGGCATCCAGGATAATCATCGGCATCACCTGGTTGAAGGCAACATAGCCCATGAGGACCGAGTACACTTCGCCAGCTACAGCCAGAATAGCCCACAGCAGGGCGAACTGAACCCAGTAAATGTGGCGCAGGATATCCTTTGTCCCGGCGATGATGAGATAGACACCCGCAGCAACGAAGGAGACGCCTACCATCACCATAGACATCATGGCTGGCTTGCAGGCTTCGGGCATATCCCCTAAACCTATCATGGCTTTTAGCATATCAGGAGCAAAAATATGCGCCAGACCCGACAAAGCACTCAGCGCCCCGAAGACAATCAGGATTACCTTTAGAGCCTTTAACATGGTTCACCTCCCTGGTTAAAGTGGCGGTATT